>Ga0307515_10018880_pt1 | contig 12447 bp, 9 predicted proteins | sample 17_EM_MG_FD_194513 | JGI IMG/M metagenome (GOLD analysis project Ga0307515, IMG submission 194513) | Populus trichocarpa ectomycorrhiza microbial communities from riparian zone in the Pacific Northwest, United States - 17_EM | ecosystem: Host-associated > Plants > Roots > Unclassified | place...
ATAATCAGGTTGCAAATTTTGCATTCTAACCCAAATAGACTTGGGTCAAGTTTTGTCGATCTTTTTTGGATTATATCTTTCATTTTATTTCATTCTTCAATAATTTATTTGCTAGAAATTGAATTTTGATTTTTTTTATTTTTTTTCTATTAGGTTATTGTGTTCTCATTTAATTTTTTTCTTCTTTATTAGATGAGATCCTTCAACATTTAATTTTTTTATATTTCAATTTTATCCTTTGGCATTTGATTGATTGAAAATTAATCTTCGTGTTTTTTTTCCACTTTTATTTCCGTGAAGTTATCTCAATCTTATATCCATGATTGTGGGATTAACAGGTTAACCTAGTTTGACTTGATATTATTTTTATTATTTTTTTAAATAAATTAATTTTTTTTTATGATTCCACTCTTTAATATTAAATTTTCTAATACTTAAGTTTTATAATTTTATTTGATTTGTTTTTAATTAGGTTACCTGTATCAGTATCACTACCTATTATCATATTTGGTGTGCTAAAATTGGAGCCCTGCTCCCATGTGATATCAGCATATTCATTTCAACCGAACCAATTGCTTTCGTCGACTTGATTCAGGAGATAAAGATAAAACTTACTTAATCCGAAGGTTTGGAGTTCAAGTTTTACCACTAGCCTTTTTTTTGGAAAAATATAGCATATCCATATCTATTTAATTCATTAGTAAAAATAAAATACTTTAAATTTCACTCTTAACATAAATATGATAAAAGTCCCTCTAGATACACATGGATGTGAAAGCATGATATTTTGGATTTGGATCCCCTCATATTCTTTTATCGTAACTTCCAATTATAAACTCAATGATCTTGATCAGACAAGAAAAATAAAACAATAAAAAAGTTAAGTTCTTATTTTTATGGTATTCTAAATCATATCCATTTAATTTAAAAACATGATGTTGAGGGGATATATGTACATTAAAGAAATCGAATCATCGTACTGGGTCTGGTGATTGTGGTTTATCGGGGAATCATCCTGCACTATAAGAGTCTTGATATTAGTATTAATAATTAATTAATTAATTAATTAATTAATTAATTATTAGCGATATATATGAAAAAACTTAGACCGGATGTCAGATATGGATTTGGCATGGGAGTTAGTTTAGGGAAATACTAAAATCATGATTCGGAAATGAGTATCAAAGTTAAATTCCCAATAAAAATATTTGGATTAATAAATAACTAGTTAGACAAAGCTAGGAACCATTGTATCAAGAAACTCGAGCAATGCTGGGTAGCTGACGAAGAAAAATTCTACTGGATGTGCTCCATCACGACCTTATGGTTTCGGCATGGGCCAGCATTAATTTGAAAACTGAAGATTATATATATATAGACTAGATCAGTAGGGGAAACGAACAAATAAGACCCAAATAGACTAGAGCTAGCAAGTCTAAGCATGGTAACTTTTAACGAAAGCCTTGACTTCCTTGCCTTCATCCAAGATTAAATGCCGTGGACCACGCGAATATTAAAAGGGGAGAAGAGAAAATAATCTTATATATATAATTAGCAAAAATATATAAAATATTAATTTGAAGTAAAAATAATTAATATCAACACATTAAAATAATATAAAAAAATTAAAATTCAAGATGAGTGTTCTAAACACACTTATTACGTAGCAGTTTGACTCCGTCAATGTTACATTTAAGGATTCCTGTTAATAGTCAAATATTCAAACAGAAAATACAGTAACAAAAGAAAAAAAACTCAATCTCAAACTAAGATTTATAATTAAGCCTTCGTGCCGAGCAGTGTGCATGCCAAGATCCCGAGTCTTCCTCCAATTTTCAATTTAATGATTGAGTTACATATCAAGTAGCAATAACTTTTCGATGTTAAAAAATCTCAAGAAAAAAACAATGTATAAAAAAATTGCTGGCCTGTATATATATATATATTTGTTGTCCTAAAATTAAAATTAAAATGTCAATGTACATGTATATATATAACGTCTATATTACATTTGAAGTCAAGAAGTAAAAAAAAAACACTAACACCTTATCGAAAACAATCATTAATCCATTACCAAAAAAACAAATGGATCAAATACTTTAATTTGTTTTTAGGTCAGTTAAAGGCCGAATTATATAGATTTATGATTTTTTTTTAAAGTATAATTCATGCCTAAAGATCATCATCGTTTTATAATTAACTCGATGTTCAACAAAATCGCCCACACGCACAATTTAATTTCAGCGTTTGACATAGAAAGTAAGGTAGCATATAGTATTATTACTGCATGAAACCTAATATTCCATCCTCGTGTGCTCTAACTACATTTATGGGCTATACATATATACGTAATCAAATCTCTGCATGACATGTAACCACTAACTAAAGCTTTTTTCTACTTTCTGTAGCTAAAAACTACTCATCATCACGAGGATCTCGAGAGAAATCAAAGCCGTCCAAGAAATTAATGGTTTCTCCTGGCAAAGTCACCCTTTGATATAGTTAGCTGGTATTAAATTAAATATTATTGGGCGTGGGGTGTGACTGCAAATGCTAATTGAGAACGTCTTTGAATGGAAAAAAGAACTTCAATTTAATCCATCCATGGTCTTACAACGGTTGGACTTGGAGGACACTAACTGAGCTGGTGCACATTTGTTAAAATTTGCTGCACGAGTGAGTCAATTCAACTCGTGATTTAAGTGGGAAAAGGGTTAATTTGAGTTTAGTCAATCAACTTAATTAGTTAATTGTGTATTATTGGTTTAGTCTCGTTTAATTTACTAAATGCATTTTTTATTACCTTCAATCAATTAAATGCCTCGTTATTAGTTTAAAAGCAATTATGTGTTGCTATGCTTTTGTCTCTTCTTTCCAAGCAGTTCCTGGAAAACAGAAGACATCAAATTGCTAGTTAAGAATAATCCGGTTTTTTAGGATCAATTGTCAGATTATGATTCAATCTTTTAATTAACTCTTCACCCTCTTGTTTTATGATTGAAGACTTTTAAAGCTAATTTTATATAAAGAAAATTAAAAATGTTTTAATGATAATAATATTTCTTGGATTACTATAAAGAAAAAAGGCCAGCGATGGAAAAGAAATTATAAGAGATCAATGCTGCAGCCTACAGCTAGCATCCAATAATTAAAAGGGATAGTTAATATTAACACATGGAGTTTGGAAATATATGTGAAGATCACTTCTCAGCAATGGTCTGGTTTTCCTGTGAAAACTATTAAAATAAGACTAGAAAGGGGAGGTCTGAGAGATTCGGCATCAAACACCGAATCTAGGAAGTCAACTCCCAACAAGACCTTTGTTTTCCTTCTTTTTAACCACTCTTTCTTTAATCTACTTTTATCTTGTGCATGAGAATACGTGAACCTATTAATGCGGATCTACCATCCTTTGAGAATGAGTATGTCTGTCCTTTTCCTAGCTCCATAAATTTAGTTTTTTATGCTGCACCCACTTGTATTTAACACTACCATGCATGATCATTATCATCATGTACAATCCATGCATGCAGTGTTGCCGATGCCATGCATGCTGCATGTCGACCACACTCAACTTTAGCTGATCCATTCAAGTTTCTCATTTATGAAATAACAACTGGTGTTCACTTAATCATTAATTAAGTTTTTGGTATGTGTGGAAAAAGATTGACTTCACGAGTATCACGTCACTAGCCCTATAATTGATCTATGATCAGCCCATATGAACACCATCTGATTGATCACAAAGGCGGTCGAGATAAAAAAATGGTCAGTTTTAGCTAGAAGCTGTTCTTGACGTTGTGAAATGGGAAACGCTTTGAATTATTAATTAACATTGCGTGTTTGATTAATCAAGAGAAAATGCTGCCTCCGAGTAATTAATTGATTGCGTTGCCTTCACATCGGAAACGTATGCATGGAATGAAAGGAAATTTATACATTCTGAACATTGATTTGCAATATTTTGCAGCTTATTCTAATTGATATCAAAGGTGTATTTTGTCTCCTTTTCAATTGCATTTTGTCCACCACGGCAATGAGCGTGACAAATTACCCGTCATTTGTATTTCCCTAGCAATATAGGTTAGTTGCATGAAATTCATGGCTGCAATTTGCAATGCTCATGAACTAGCTTGCTTTTCTTCTTCAAGTACCATGCCACATTGTCAGGTACATTAAGGGAACGCACGCAAAAGCAGCCTCCACTTGGTTTTCCCTGGAGAACGGAAAAATATAGACCTTTATTAGTCGATTAAGCTGTAATTAGCTTGAGACTGGTAAAACGATAGTTTTACTAATTGTTATAGATAGGCCCCGCTCGAGAAAAACTTTTTTTTTTTTTTTGGATGGATATTCCGAGGGGGGTTGGCAGTCTTTAATTTCTTTTCCAGGTAACAAACGAGAGTACTATATTTGGAATCCAGTGAGGATCATTAATTTTGCCAATGGTCTCTTGAAATTAGGTCTTGCTTCTTGACTTAGCAGAACCTATATAGAGCTGGCTTCCTCTAGATGTATTTGATTGACGGCGAAAATGCTGGCTCCAGTTCAAAGATCCAGTAGCCTCATAGTCCAATCTTGACAGATTAAGTAGATTCAGAGTCCTTAGTGGGGACCGAGCGGAATTGATTTGCCAGCAATAGACCCACCATGGTCCGACGCTAATTGACTACCATTTCTCCTTCTTGACCGCCAAAATCAGATACACTAATCTTGACAAGTAAACATGGGAGGCGTATGACTGACTATAGGAGAACCTTTCCATCTGAGCCCTAAGATAACCTATAACTTATATTTTTTACCTTCCGTTGACCAATTATCATATGCAATTAACGATAACCTCAAATGACCTTGAATGAATCCACCTTTACAGAGGAAATAAAATAGGAAGAGATAAGAGGTTAAAAGCATTCGGCTAGCTATATAGATATATTATTATTCTGAAAGCTGCTATTGCACTCCATCGCAAGTGATAATTTCCTCCTTTTTCTTCAGCTTATTATCAAATACTCGAGCATCGAGGTTCTTGGATAGAATAATAACATTAAAACACGGCTTACATGGGGTTGTGAAGAGGTAGGACTTAGGAGACTATTCACCATTCGAGCCAACAAAAAGGAAGCCCAACTTAAAATGGACACAGTCCTTCCTCACACAATGGCGGGCGGCGTTCTGATCAGGGCACCTCGTGGGCTGCTGGACCATTCAATTTAGACTTGTCGTCTACTCTTCCCCTAGAAGCTTTCTGGCTTCTGCACTGTCGAGATTCGAGAGTTTCCGCTTTCCGAATACCATCCCGGGCTAGGCCGGCTTACCCGTATGTTTATAATTTTACACCAACAGAAGGCCCGGATAAAAATCTTAACACTCACATTATAATGACAAACAGGATAATCAGATCCTCTGCAAAATCATGTCTGAAATTGGAACGCTCAAAGGTTTCATGGAACACCTTGAAACATACGGCCTAGGTCACTGTTTCGTTTTTATCATATTATTCCTCTCTTTTTGTGCACCGTAAAATTCCGCACTGACTTTGCACGATCGAAGTTACATTTGAAACAAAGAATGAAGGCTGTCTAATGTGAAATTTTCTTTGCAGTGTCAAAAGCATATAAAAGAGAAAAAAAGAAACTCGGCCACCTATGAGGGAGAAGCGAAGCTGACACGGAACCCTGACTTGCCACAGTCCTCACCAAATTTCTTCAAGATGTAGCAATAATTCAACTGGCAACAAAATCAAGCTCATTAGAAACGTAATTCCTAGCCAAGGTCTTGTAGGAAAAAAAAATTAAAACAGGAGATAACAACACAATTTTCATGCTATGCTGTGTGAAACTCGTGCAATAGTACACCATGTTATTTGATGAGATAGCTTTCACGTTTTCCTGACAATTAAATTTTTTGATGTTGAACCACCCACTGTTTCAATAGGATTGCGCTCTACAACTACAATTATACAGCCCATAAAACTTCGATTTCTTAGTTACATAATGGGGGGCAAAAAAAGATTACTGACCTCCATTCGGAAGAGATTTGTAGGAATAACAACTCCAACTCCAACAGAGCTACGAAATGATTCTGTGAACTTCCGTAAAGAAAAATTCCGGTATGCATTTTCAGTTAGTTTTTCGACATTCCCAGCAGATGCAAAAAAGTGTCCATGGATTCCTTTTGCACTTAACCACTTTGATGGAAAATCAAAAGAAAAATCTGCAAACACAGCAAGAGCAAGATCTCCTCCAAGATGATCCCTTCCAGAATCAGTGTTCTCATTGGCTGGGTTACTTCGAAATTGCCTTCGAGGCTCAGTAGGGCCCAGACCTCTTGTCCTAAACCCCCACAATGATGTCGGGCCACCCAAAGTGCAAACTGGAGATAAGTTGCCACCAAGGAAGAATCTTTCTGGCAGTGGTGAAGGCATGCTTGAAAATCCAGATCCCCATGGAAAAACAACACCAGCAGATATCCCCAAGTTCAGTGCAGAACGGTAAAATCCAAGAGGTATAGCACAACGAAGATCGAGCTCCTGTTTTAAGTAAGAACAGAATGGAAAGTCCACGAGAGAATTAAAAATGTAAGCAATGGAGTTGGTACAAAAAAAAGGCATCTCATATTTAATCAGGTATCCAATAGATCAACATGGTCAACGCAGTAGGCATAAAATTGACCAATTTGTTTTAAAAAAGAGCCTGTAGAAAATACAGCCGCGCACGCGCATGTAACCACGCTTCCAGTATGATATATTAATGAGAAATAGCTTGTTGTCCAAAAATACAGCTCAATAAACACGAGACACAATATTTTCAAGTAACATACAATAACAAATAATCTTTGCTCCATCAACTAGTCAACCAACATAGGTTGAGGAGCAAAGCCTTGTGCATGAATTTGAAATGATGAAAACTACAAGTTAGCTTTCAAGTTTTGTTGGCTTCTCCTGGAAAATGCAAAGCCAGCCCCAACAAAAGCTCAAAGAACACCTCATAAACATAGCTTGCATTAAATTACAACAGATGGCCATCATTTTCAATGCCAAAATCATGAATGAGAAAGTTTCAGAAATGCAGGGAGAAAAGTTTATAAAGTTGTGAGTTATTGTTAACAAATAAGAAAATTACAAGCTGTCCATAACTGTGAGGAATAATAAGCGGCCAACAGAGCTTTTCCAGTAAATAAAAGGCTGGCATGTGAGAAAAACAAGTGTACATTTCAGTATGATCTAATGCCACAGAATTGAGATTCAAAACACCATATAGACATTTATTTTCTATTTGGTAAAAGAAAACTGTCTGTAAAAACAGATGACACATGGATAGATGGAGAGGCATAAGCAATGAAGGCAGTCAGAGCAATCCTGTATACGGCCAAAAAGTAGCAGCAAAGTGAGGAAACAATAATGCTTGAAAGAACTGAATAGAAGAGCTACAAGGAAAACCAGAAGATCAAACATGAAATGAGTATCTAACCTGGCGCAAAAATCGTAAGCTACGACTATCAGGGGCAAGGCCACCAATTTGGGTACTAGAAACAAAAGCAAATCCATGTGTTGGCCTCAGAGGTGAATTTCTCCTGTCAATCTTAAATGTGTACTTCAAAGATGAAAGTAAACCATGACCAAGCTGCCTCCTTATTGAACTCGAAGCCATTCGTGATGGATCTGTCAAGGTACGCCATGCAAGATTGTACACCAAGTCATGGTTCCGGGTTGAGAATAATCCAAGAGAGAGCCCCAGTGATCGCTCTTTGAAAGAGGAAAACTTAAGGCAGTCTTGAGATTGCAGGAATAATCGTGCTGTTACCGGGGTCACAAGTCCTTTGAATCTTGGCAAAAACACGCCAGCACTTACCTCTGCCTTGCGGTCACAATCATATGCCAGAGCACCATCCCAAAGATCCCCATAACCAAATATGTTTTTGTACTTTAGTGTACCCTCCAACGATGATGATGACGCCTACAAAACCAACTTAAAATTTCAGAAACCCCTTAGTTTCTGTTGAATCTTGAGAAATTGAATTATAGTGTAAAAATGTGAATCAAACTCAGCGTGTCAGAACAGATTTTATAATTATGCAAACGCGGAATATTTGAGCTGTCTAAATGCCCCAATGAATTAGAACGTTAAACATGTGTATCATCAACCACCTTACTCTAAACATACCTGATTCCATGCTCATAATCACTAATATGGTTGTAGAACGACACAAACTAGTTAGTCCGTTAAAATTCTCTCTCCATTTCCACTATTTTTCAGCAACCAAACATGGCACTGAATCACAATTCCAAAAAATAGAAACAAAATTCACAAGTGCTGTTTTGTTAGTGCCTAGATGGTAGATAATGCGCATCACAGCATCAAATTAAACAAGCAAACTCTATAAATGCAATTCCACTCTTCAACTGTTCCCATTTTCCCGCTAAACACGAGCACCTCATTATTCAGTCATCAAATGCTCACTGAATCAACAAGCTCTAAATATCCCACATTTCTATCAAATTCACTCGCAGTCACTAAAGCAAAGCCACAAGAAATTGCAAGAAACAGATTACAGCACTATTCAATAACCCAAACACCGCCAATTCCAACTAGAAAAAAAATAATCAAAATTTATACCTCGCCTTTGTTGAAAACACCAATTTCACCCAAGAGAGGGCTCCTGGTTTCTACAACGTCGACAATCACATTAGCAGTGCCAGGCAACTCCGGTGGGCCCGAATCAAGCGTGATCTTGACCGAATCAAAAATCTCAAGCGCTTGTAACCTAAAATTCACTTCACTCGAAGCCGCAAACAGCTCTTGAATAGAAGACGCATCTTTAAGCGACGCCGTTAGTGCTTCAATCAAATAGTCTTTAGTTTTCGTGTTCCCTTTGATTACCACATCGTGGACACGAATTGGGACCGATTCGTGTTGTATCCGGCTAAAGAAATTCTGAAAACTGTTTCGGAGCTTTGCCTTTTGGGATTCGAGGTCTTTGTCCTCTTCCTCGTCCTCGTCCTCGTCCTCGCCCTCGTCTTCGATGTCGTCGTTTTGTTCGCCTTCTTCTTCTTCTTCTTCGTCATTGTTATGGTTTCGTACGACCGGGTCGGACAAGTCGTCTTCGGGTTTTGCCATAGTGAGGGAGTTGAGTGAGGCGAGGAGGGAGAGGGGGCGATGTTTTAGGTGTAAAGAAGGAGTGACGGTGCCTTGGACGACTAGTAGTGTGTGTGTGTGCCTGGTTGGCGCGTCACTCAATTTTACTTTACTGCGTTTATTTACTTTTTACTTTTGCCGTTTATTGTGTTGAGCATTGTAATTTTTCTTGGCCCGAGATTGTAGTGTTCTACAACTTTTATATGCACCCTTCTCTTCGACTTCTTCTCTTTTGCTCTCTCTTACAGATTTAAAAACCACTCTTCTCAATCGTTGCTTCCTCTCTCAGCTTCACCACTCCAGATCTAAAAACCACTGTTTTTGCCTCCCTCTTGAATTCAACATCAAACCCATGATTTCAACATCGTTAGCTAATGCTGATGTAGGAGGAGCCTTTTTATTATAAGGTCAATTGGTTCATACATTGAGTTTTTTGTTGTTGAATGTGGGGGTGAATTGGCTTATCAGACAAAATATTGATTCAATATTGCGAGTGCTGTTGTAGGAGGAGCCTTTTTTTAGCATCGCAAGTTTTTGTCTTTGGAGTCTAGTAATGATGTTGAGAAAACCCTTTATTCCTTTTGTGAGAATTTTTGTGAGAAGGTAACATTGGCGAGATGTGATCACATAATCAGCTTTAGGTGATTTTTATGCAAAAAGCTGTTGTTTTTTTATTTTGCATAAAGAATATTTATGTGGATGTCGATTTGAAAGATAACATGGAACTCGATGATTTATAGGTTTGCCTAAAATGAAAGAGGTGGAGAAGTTCTTCAATTATTTGATGAGATGATTGAAGAAGACTTAAGCCTGATTATATTTGTTTTGTTGGGTTTCTTTTTGCTTGTAGTCATGCTGCTTTGGTTGATAAAGGGCTGAAATATTTTGCCGCAATGAATGAGGTGTATGACATTAAACCAGGAATGGAGCTCTGCAATTGCATGATGTATCTTTTAGGCCATGCTGGTTTGCTAGAAGAAGCAGAAATATTGATAGAGAATGCAGATTGCAGAGATGACCCATCTCTCGGGACGGTTCTTCTTAGTGCTTGTACAGCAAGTCCACAATCTGCTATTGCAGAGCGCATTGCAAAGAAAGCTTTGCAATTAAAGCTATGTCTATTTAGCTAATGTCTATGGAGTAGTTGGCCGATGAGATAATCCAGTTAAAATTCAGAATTTAATGACGAAAAGAGGTGTTGGCAGTCGAGACTTAACAGTAATATTTGTTAATATCTAGATGGCAGTCTCAAGTGAAAAGAATCTTCTGTGAAAATCATCTAAGCAATTTTCAAGGCTGAAGAAAAGCTTCAAGTTCTCAAGATATCCAGAATCACAGAAGACATACAAGTTCAAAATTCAAGAGTGACGAAAACTGAAGCAGACTACGGACACCAGTTTTTCAGCAACAGCTATCCTTGACCATCAAATTTGGAAGGCTTCCAGTCATTTGGCATATGAGAAGATTTTCTCTCCTGTCAATGTCTTGGTTAAAATGAGAACTCGGAATGTTGTCTACACAGAATCTCCTGCAATGACATGGGAAGACACCAAGATTTTGTTCATGGGAACTTCTCAACCTTAACGAAAACTTCCTGTGTTTAATTCCTGGGAGTCATTATGACAACAAATTCGGATAAATTCCCTCTTTTTTTTTGTCTTCGAGAGATACAATCAAATAAAAAAAAAAGGTGTGCGATCTTTGCACTTAATTGAATAGATCTTTCAAACTTCATTCAATCTTGATGAATAGGAATGCATCTTTAGGAACTGATGAAGCTTGTTAGCCCATTAGTATTTTGGAGATTTTGTTTACTTTCTGTTGCACATAATTTCTAATAATAACAAATTCTCATGTTGCTTGTTCAACTTTCTGAATGTTTTGGAGTTTATGCATTTCAGTTTTGGAGGCTCGAATTATATATGGCTGAGTCAGACTATGGGCTTAAACAAAATTACTTTATTTTCATCCTTTCTTCTGTTTGTCCTTTGAAAATCTCTGCGGCAAAGTTCAAACAAGACCTAGCAAATAAAAGCAGCCGTTGGCAAAGGCCTTTATCATTGATGACCAGAATTTACTGCCGCCAAAATTTGAAATGTTTGAACTGAATGCCTGGTGACATAAGACAACGCTTGAAAATATAAAAGTAACAAGGTCTGGTTCAACGCCTTTGTCCTGCATTTTCATGAATGTTTTCAAAGCTTTATCAATCTCCCTTGATGACCCATAAGCACATATTGCAACATAGTATTGAAAGTAAAGATCATAGTATTGAAAGTGATAATGTCTATTGCCACCCCAGATTTCAAAATTTCTACAAAGACTTTAGCTGCATCCTTAAGACACCCCGCCTTCCTGTACAAATCAATCTAACATATTATTCGTCGGCAAAACCACATTTTCGGCATATCCATCCATCAAAGCCTCAATTCACCCCATCTCTTAGCTTTACTCAATGCTCGAAGCACGATATTATAATGAATCACATTTGAAACATAATCCTTCTACGACTTAAAAAACTCAAAAACCCTAACAACTCTCTTCCAATTCCTCTGTTCTTTGAAACCACAGCCTGTGCTTTAGGACTCAAATTCTCACAAAAGGAATAATTGGTTTTCTCAACATCATTATCAGACTCCAAAGACAAAAAAAAAAAAAACTTGTGATGTTGAAAAAGGATCCTCCTTCAGTAGTATTTTGGATGTTGAATCAATATTTTCTATAATAACCCAATTCACCCTCACATTTAACAGCAAAAAATTCAATGCATAAATCAATTAACCTTGCATTAAAAAGCTCATCCCACAACAGCACTCGCATTGTTGATATCGTGGGAGAAATCATGGGCTTTGATGTTGAAGTCTAGAGGGAGGCAAAAGCAGCGGTTTTAGGATCTGGAGAGGTGAAGCTGAGAGAGAGGAACAGTACATATATACTAAAAGGAAAAGATCTTTTACTGTGAAATGGCACAAATGAAATTTTTTTCAATTTCTTTACCGGTGATAAATATATAATTTTTTATAAAATAAGTTTTTTTTATATATTTTTTTTCTTATATTTTTATCATTTTACAATTAGTTTATTAATTATCTTTATTTTTTTAATATATTTTTTTAGTTTATTTATTATCATTTTTTTTCTTATCTTTATTTTTTTAATAGTTTTTTAGTTTTTTATTTTTTTTTTAAATATTATTTTTTATTTTTTATGCTTTGAATATTTATCACTTTACATGTCTATTGATATCATTTTTTTTTTATTATTATTTTTTTATAACTTATTTTTTATTTTTTTTATATACATTCTTTTTAAA
>Ga0307515_10018881_pt1 | contig 12447 bp, 20 predicted proteins | sample 17_EM_MG_FD_194513 | JGI IMG/M metagenome (GOLD analysis project Ga0307515, IMG submission 194513) | Populus trichocarpa ectomycorrhiza microbial communities from riparian zone in the Pacific Northwest, United States - 17_EM | ecosystem: Host-associated > Plants > Roots > Unclassified | place...
GATAATCTCCTGAGAATATTCTTCCGTGAACCACAAAAGGCTATCGCTGAGGGTCAAGTTACAGTCCTATGGGATGGAGATTGGTGTCTCGGAAGTGGAACTATCGTCAGTACCATCTCCGAACCCCTCCACGTGAAGGATAGATGAGGTTAGGGTTGCACCAGCGGCTTCGATCCTGGAACAGCTATCTACAATATGGCGATAGAGAGCAATTGCGTGTGGGTGCATGGCAGAACAACATGACAGATACTAGGATGTACACTAGTGTGCTGGCGATCGCAGCAATAATTCTACGAGTATTGTAAAAGTGGGGTAATATGAAAACTCATCTCCGTTAACGTTTGAGGTCTCGTGCCAATCGGAAAGCGAGTACAAAAGCGATGGTGGAAAATATTCCGGAAATCCTGACGAAGGGTTCACAAGTTAAAGGGACCACAGTTACAGGACCCGACTCACTTGAAGATAAGACCGATGCTACCCCCAGAAGCTCCATTGGCCACACCTCCGACCCGCACAAAGAATTCGTTGACATCGGCAGCCGGTACCGTGCCGTTGGCTGGGGGTACAGGAACAGGGGCATTCGGAGCTTTTCCGCGATGGATTGCTGACTTGCCTGGGTCGAACAAGGCGAAGATGATCGACGACATTCCCGTGACCAGGAACTGAGGTATCACAACGCAAATGTTATGCAATCCCTACGCCGAGAAATGACACATTAGCTCGTGTATAGTGGGGGAATTTGATAGGCAAACCAAGATTATCCCAGCCTTCGCACTAAGGTCGTGCGCTCGGTGCTGTGTCTGAGAGAACCCGTTCATCTCAGATTGGACCAGTCGCTGCTCTTCATCTTCGTCGTCGGCTTCACGGTCATCACCTTCCGTGTTAGCGAGCACATAACCATCGTTATCGACGCCCGAGCGAGCATCAGCAAGTCGAATAGTCTCATCCCCTTCGTAGTTGTCCGCAGTGGATTCCGAGTGGATAGCTTCCCCGAGCTAGGTAATCGATAGTCAGTTAGATATGACATCCGGACAAGGGAACAGCCGGCTTACGAGCGAGAATGGAGCCCATTGGGTGACAGCCCATGCAACCCCGGTGAGAGATATGAGGACTGTGGCACCGGGAGTACTTGTAATGAAGCTGGAAGCAGGAACTCTGAGTTCACTGATGACGGAGCCGCAAAATAAGGACGAACTCACAACGTACTGAACATGCACAGAGAGAAGAGGGCGTGACTCAGCGCCCAAAGCATCGGAAGGCCGATCTGGAACTTGCGTGTAATTCGTCTCAATGCTCCACCCTCCTCTTGGAATAGGTCCCTGATTGTTCTACTCTTTACGGTTTGGGATACTAAGAACGGGAGAGTGAAATTCGAGAACAAGCTGATGCATGCACTCCAGAATAGAGCTCTGGTCCCGAGGCGGGTAGCTTCAGCATCCACCTCCTCCGAATCGAGGTCAATTGAATCGGGAAGACCGTATTTATAAATATCCCCAACGTAGACGGTTGTGTAGAATAGCACTGGGAACCAACCAATCCAGGCGCTTCGATCCGTCAGAACCTTAAGTTAGATCGAAAGAGAGTGCGCTCACAAGAATTGGATCGTGAACTGAGGAGGGAACATTAGTGAAGTGGGCGAGCTCAACAGTTCCAGGAAAACGCACAATCGACTTGATGGTCTTGGGAAGGGTTAACGCATTTTCCCAAATGCTCCGTAACTCTGTCCGAAAACTCTTCTTTTCCGAGTTTGCTGGATCCCTGGGTGAAGGATGAACTAGAGTCCGGCCGTTTGGTAAACGGGGTCACTCACGGGTCAGTGAAAGGCTCCTCCTTAACACACCAAGCGGTTATAGCATGGGTCGAGAGAAGGAAGAAGCAGGTGAAGATAACCAAAACCTCAAGTTGGGTTCCTCCTAACCATGGGAAGAGGTGGGGAAGGTCGATATTTCCCCTGCGATTCACTATTTAGTAGGCAAACAGACGCGGTATCAATGGGAACGAACACGAAAAAACCTGAAACACTGCCAATGCCAAGCATAGTAGCGGCCCATGCGTTGCCGGCGGGTTGCAATCCAGTTGGCAATACGTCAACGACCAAGGCTCGGTCAACGGCTTGGACTGTGTATTGGAAGGGGAAGGTTTAGCTGATGAGACGCGTCAGGAGTCCACACGACACGTACCTGCGTTTATTGAGAAGTCCATGAAGTAGATGGCGAATATGGCGAACCATATTGACAGAGCCCTGTACTGTATGCGCAATGAGAATACTGTTCCCGACTGCACGCACGCCTGAGGTATTTACCAGCGTGGATCCCTCCTCGGAGAATATGCCCGCGACCGGGCGCGTGAAACCGAACAGGACGGTTGCGACTGCGGTTATGATTGCACCGCCGATCATGAATGGCCGCCGCCTTCCGAATTTTGATTTTGAGTTGTCAGCGAGCACTCCTGAGTTGCACGATTTGAGTACGAGGGTGGTAGAACAACGGGGCTCCGACTATACCAACGAGGGGTTGAACGATGAGACCGGATAACGGCCCCGCGATGAACACGATGGCCATGAAGGATTTTGATAGCCCCAGGGATAGTAGATACGGTGAAGCTGGCATAGCTCGGGTAAATATGTTGTATGGAACTCGAGTTCGCTTGGAGACGCACCGTATGACATCTCCACGGACCACAATGCCTGGAGACCCATGAAACCAAGGGTTAATGCGGGGAGTTTAATCCACTTTGGACCGAGAATGGGGGTGTCCTCGAGCGAGGCCGCGCCAGTATCATGGCCAGAGTCTAGCGGAATGAAGGATGGGCCGGTCATGCCGTCGTTGGAATACGATGAGGTGGGGGAGGTGGGGGCGTGGGAATGGGAAATGCCGAAGATAATCAGAGATCAAAATTGGCTCGCCCAGAAAAATTTGTAACTCTCATCTTCCCCTCCATCCACCACTCTCTTCTCAAAAAAGGTAGGCTCCCCTTATTCTTCTCTCGATGCCCATCGTGTCCTTTTTCCTCCGAAGCATTTCGGTGTTCATCCCCGACGGCGGATTTGCGGCTGGATCGTGCTCGAGATACACTATTTTTCACCGTTATCAATGATGGATACTGACATTCTTTCGCTGTTTCCCCCCAGCCATCCGTCATGGGTAAGGATAAGACTCACATTAACGTCGTCGGTGAGCACACATGTCCTGTCAGTTTTTGGCGTCTAGTTGATCTCGCTTGTAGTCATTGGTCATGTCGACTCCGGAAAATCGACCACCACTGGTCACTTGATCTACAAGTGCGGTGGTATCGACAAGCGTACCATCGAGAAATTCGAGAAGGAAGCCGCTGAACTCGGAAAGGGTTCCTTCAAGTATGGTTAGTGCGATCTCAGCATCTGGTTGGCGGTGCCCCAAGACTGAGACCTTTATTTTAGCCTGGGTCTTGGACAAGCTCAAGGCTGAGCGCGAGCGTGGTATCACCATCGACATCGCTCTTTGGAAGTTTGAGACCCCCAAGTTCATGGTCACCGTAAGATTTTCTTCCTACTTTGACCGGGGACTGTGAGCCGAATGCTTATTACAACCCCTCAAGGTCATTGATGCCCCTGGACACCGTGACTTCATCAAAAACATGATCACCGGTACCTCTCAGGCCGACTGTGCTATCCTCATCATCGCCGCCGGTACCGGTGAGTTCGAGGCCGGTATCTCCAAGGACGGTCAGACCCGAGAGCATGCTTTGCTTGCTTTCACCCTCGGTGTCAAGCAGCTCATCGTCGCTGTCAACAAGATGGACACCACCAAGGTATGCTGGTCTATATAAACCGCTATCGATCTGGGGCTGACGCCGTTCTACAGTGGAGCGAGGACCGTTTCAACGAAATCATCAAGGAAACCTCCAACTTCATTAAAAAGGTTGGATACAACCCCAAGTCCGTCGCCTTTGTCCCCATCTCCGGATGGCACGGAGACAACATGTTGGAGGAGTCACCCAAGTGTGTTATTGTCCAATATCCAAGGGCGGTTCTTTTACTTACGCATTATGTCCAGCATGACATGGTACAAGGGCTGGACCAGGGAGACTAAGGCCGGCTCCGTCAAGGGCAAGACCCTCTTGGACGCTATCGATGCTATCGAGCCCCCTACCCGCCCTTCCGACAAGCCTCTCCGTCTCCCTCTCCAGGATGTGTACAAGATCGGTGGTATTGGAACGGTGCCTGTCGGTCGTGTCGAGACTGGTGTCATCAAGGCCGGTATGGTCGTCAACTTCGCCCCATCCAACGTCACCACTGAAGTCAAGTCGGTCGAAATGCACCACGAGCAACTCGAGTCGGGCCAGCCCGGTGACAACGTTGGATTCAACGTCAAGAACGTTTCTGTCAAGGATATCCGCCGTGGAAACGTTGCCTCTGATTCTAAGAACGACCCCGCCAAGGAGGCTGCTTCTTTCAACGCTCAGGTCATCATCCTCAACCACCCCGGTCAAATCGGTCCCGGTTATGCCCCTGTTTTGGATTGTCACACCGCCCACATTGCTTGCAAGTTCGCTGAGTTGATCGAGAAGATTGACAGACGAAGCGGAAAAGTTCTTGAGCAATCGCCCAAGTTCGTTAAGTCTGGTGATGCCTGCATTGCCAAGCTTGTGCCCAGCAAGCCAATGTGTGTCGAGACCTACAACGAATACCCTCCTCTTGGTCGTTTCGCCGTCCGTGATATGAGGCAGACCGTTGCTGTTGGTGTCATAAAGTCGGTTGAGAAGACCGAGAAGGGCGGCAAGGTCACCAAGGCTGCTGAGAAGGCCGCCAAGAAGAAGTAATGGTGTACATCTGCGATTTGTGTTTATTTCTGCTGTTGTCCATCCATCCTTCTATCATCTGTACTGGTCATTCTCGCTTCATACATGTTGTACGCTTGTTGTATCGCAATACCACTCGTCGTTGGCGGCTAGCCATGTTTTTTGCCGCATCATCACACGGTTGTCTGACCTTGTGAGCACCCCTTTTTTCTCGATGACGGAACCGCATGCACGAGTCAGGATGACCAATCGTGGGAAATTTGGAACCCTCATAGCGTCCGCCTCGTGCTCTCCACTGCCACACCTTGACTTTAGTCATGGATACCTTTGACAACTTCCAGTTCGACTCTGCATCGTCGTACGGTGGCATTGGCGTCGTAGATGACAAGTCTTCAGTCTACACTACAGATGCTGACGCCAGCAGCCAATCTTCCCGGGTCCCAATCGAGTCTCTGGAAAACCTTTCGCTCATCGACGATAACGCCAGCGACCGTGTCGTGTATACTGGAGTTATAGACGAACAACCCCCTATCGCCGGCCGAGGTCCAATGGAACACGCGTTTGACGAAGACTTTGATGGTGTGCTGGATGAATTGGCGGATGATGGTCAGGTAGAGCTTCCGCCGCATGCCTGCAGGTAAGTTAGGCTGTCTGGTCGGCTCGGTGATCGTAGCTCAACTGTCCTATTAGCTACTGTGGCATTCATTCTCCGGCGTCCGTTGTCCGATGTTTGGTCTGCAACAAGTGGTTCTGCAACTCTCGCGGCAACACCTCCGCCTCACACATCGTGAACCATTTAGTGCGCGCCAAGCACAAGGAGGTGATCCTCCACAAGGAGAGCCCACTCGGGGAGACCGTACCTGAGTGTTACAACTGTGGCAGCAAGAATATGTTCATGCTTGGGTTCATTCCTGCGAAAAGTGATACCGTTGTAGTTTTGTTGTGTCGGTGTGTATCATCCAATATGTGATTCTGGGGAGTTGGGAACTGATTTTCTCCTCAGACAACCCTGCGCAACGGCCCCCAAGGATACCCCATGGAACATCAACCTCTGGGCTCCTCTCATCGACGATCGATCACTTTTGTCTTGGTTCGTCAAACCTCCCAGCGAGAACGAACAACTCCGATCGCGACAAATCTCATTCCAGCAGATCAATCGTCTCGAAGATCTATGGCGTGATAACGCTAATGCCACGCTCGAGGACCTGGAGAAACCTGGTGTAGATGACGAACCCCAGCCCGTCTTGCTGCGTTATGAAGATGCCTACCAATATCAAAATATCATCGGACCTTTGGTCAAAATCGAAGCCGACTATGACAAGCGCCTCAAGGAATCTCAGACTCAGACGGATATCAGCGTTAGGTGGGACCTAGGCCTGAACCAGAAGAGGATCGCGTGGTTCGTGTTGCCGAAGTTGGAGAGTGGAGATGTCAGGCTTGCGGTTGGGGATGAGTTGAGGTTGAAATATGCAGGGGAGCTGCACAAGAATTGGGAAGGAGCAGGTCATGTCATCAAGATCCCTAACAGTGCGTGTCCTATCACAATTCCTCTGGCTTCAATGAGCTTACGGGCTCCCTCGTAGATGTATCCGATGAAATCGCTCTCGAGTTGCGGAAGAGCGAAGGAGTGCCAACGGAGGTCGCTCATAACTTTATCGTCGACTTCGTGTGGAAATCTACAAGCTTCGATCGTATGCAACTAGCCATGAAGACATTCGCCGTCGATGAGAAGAGCGTCAGCGCATACATAGTAAGTCTTGCCGGAAAGTTCGCTGTGAATAGAGGATTGACCGATTCTTCCCAGTATCACAAATTGCTTGGCCACGAAGTTGAACCACAGTCGCTGAAGACCCAGATGCCGAAACGATTCTCGGCTCCTGGACTTCCTGAACTTAACCACTCGCAAATGTTCGCCGTGAAGAGTATCCTCCAGAAACCGATCAGTCTCATCCAGGGTCCGCCGGGGACTGGGAAGACCGTCACCTCAGCTTCCATCGTTCACCATTTGGCGAAGATGAACCCTGGACCCGTTTTAGTCTGCGCACCGTCGAACGTTGCGGTGGACCAACTCACCGAGAAGATCCACGTCACTGGACTGAAAGTCGTCCGGATCACCGCCAAGTCCAGAGAGGCCCTCGATTCATCCATTTCGTTCTTGACCCTCCATCAGCAAGTAGCCAAGAACACTTCGCACGTGGAGTTACAGAAGCTTATTCAACTGAAGAACGAGCAGGGGGAGTTGAGCTCCAACGACGAGAGGAAGTATAAGACGTTGATCAAGCAGTGTGAGAGGGAGATCCTCAATGCCGCCGATGTCATTTGCTGCACTTGTGTTGGCGCGGGGGACCCCAGGTTGGCGAAATTGAAGTTTAGGACGGTTCTTATCGATGAAGCTACTCAGGCCACCGAGCCAGGTGAGGGGCACCTTTCTCCTTGAAACTCTCTGACTCACCCAATATTTCGCAGAATGTATGATTCCCTTGGTGCTCGGATGTCGACAAGTAGTGCTCGTCGGTGATCATCAACAACTGGGCCCCGTTATTATGAACAAGAAAGCCGCACGGGCGGGTCTCACCCAGTCACTCTTCGAGCGCCTCGTCGTCTTGGGAAATCGTCCGATCCGACTTCAAGTCCAGTACAGAATGCACCCCTGCCTCTCCGGGTTCCCATCCAATATGTTCTACGAGGGGACCTTGCAGAACGGTGTCACTGCGCCAGAGAGATTGCGGAGGAACGTGGATTTCCCTTGGCCAGTGCCGGACACGCCGATGTTCTTCTACCAGAACTTGGGTCAGGAGGAGATCTCCTCAAGTGGAACGTCGTTCTTGAACAGGTAATATTTTCTGTGAGTTCGTGCACCTGATGCTGAGAGGATGTGTAGGACCGAAGCTTCCAACGTGGAGAAGATCGTCACAAAGTTCTTCAAGTCTGGTGTGGTCCCGAATCAGATTGGAATCGTCACTCCATACGAGGGCCAGAGATCTTACATCGTCAGCTACATGCAGTTCAACGGCTCACTAAAGAAGGATCTTTATAAGGACATCGAAGTGGCGAGCGTCGATGCGTTCCAAGGACGAGAGAAGGACTACATCATCTTGAGTTGTGTTAGGAGCAACGAGCATCAGGGAATTGGTTTCTTGAATGACCCCAGGCGGTTGAACGTTGCTCTTACGAGGGCGAAGTACGGTGCTGTCATTCTTGGGAATCCAAAGGTTTTGAGCAAGGTTCGCGATCCCATCTTGTGTCCTCCCACCATCTTTCGTTCCTTACATTGATCCTAGCACCCGTTGTGGCATTATCTCTTGACTCACTACAAAGAAAAGTCCTGCCTCGTGGAAGGACCACTTAACAACCTTCAGGCGAGCATGATTCAGTTCAGCAAGCCTAAGCGGTCCTTGTCCAAGGCTATGGACCAGTTCCGACGTCACGAAACTAGTGCAAGGGACTACATGCCCGGCGTTAACGATGATCGTGAGTTGGCTCGTCTGTACACCCCCTTCATTCCTTCCTCTTATATCTCTGTTTCTCAGCCCGCAGATCGGGTACTCCAAGTCGGTTTGACCAGAGCTTCTATCGAACCCATGATGCTCTTGGGTACATTCCATCTGATTCCCAATCACTGCGCTCGCAAGCTACCTACTCCTCGGGGTTACCGATGTTCGCTGCGAACGGCCCATTCGGAGTAGGAATGCAACGGGGACCCGCTGCCAAACGTGGTCCGTACGGGAGTTATGCCAGTTCCATCATCTCCCAGGAAGGACCCGTTGGAACCGACAGTTCGAGCGTTATCGGAAGCTCGGTTGACACATCCGACCGCCGTTCAACCAACATGGCGTACTCCCAATCCGATAGATTGCGTAGGCGGTCATCGTTCTCCTCTATTGCTGGCACCTCCGACATGGGAAGCCTGTCGCAGTACGATTACAAGGGGCAGGATGATATCTCTGATTTGGATGACGTGAAGTCTCAGTATACGGGAACCCAGGCCGGAGTCACAGTCTTCTAAACCCCACGGTTTTGATGTCCGGTGTCATGGAACGGGGTGATAGGGTTCGCCGGAACGCACCCTCCCGAAGGGAAACGACTGGTTTGGACCACAAGCAGTGACCGACGCGACTGACGCGACCCACCTCACGTCGCGTCGACGGTTGAAAACCTCCATCGCTATCGCCTTCCTCGATGGCGCCAGGAGTACTTTCGAACCTTCTTTCTTGTTACCGCTTAGACACTGTTCGCTTTGTGTGTGTGGTAGTTCTACAACAATTACGGAGGTATGGTGTAAATGTGTGACAGCCCGTGTGACACACCGTGTTTCGCGTCCGACTCCGAGCCCCGCGATTTCGATCGAAGCTGTCGGATCCGTCAACTTTGGCGAGTGGCTCCTTGAGCGTTTAGCGACAACGCCTTTGTGCGTTTTCTACACACCATACGTGTCCCCCCCTTTACTCAGTTGTTGGTTCTTTTACGTTCTGAGCAAACGGCGGAAGGTGAGACCACATCCTTCGACCGTTACAGCTAGCTGAGGTTACGGTCTCCCCTCGGTCATCACTCCATCTCGAAGCACCGTCCGGTCCGTGTAACCAGAATTCGGTTATCCCCTACTTCCGATGTCGCTTCGAAAGGCTGCAGCGATTGCCAGAGTTGCTACGAAGTCTCAGCTCTCATCAGACGAGGACGGGGAAAGTGATGGCTGGGATGGGGGTGAGAGTTCGAAACCGAAGGTGAAGGCGAGGACGAGGGGGCGGACATCTGGAGACGTTGGCGGGCAGAGGAAGAGAGGTCGACCTCGGGCCCTCACCGTTGGCACATCCGACACGAGACCCGACTCACCTCAACCAACCCCGAAGGCACGGAAATCACTCGATTCCCCCAGGAAGGTTAAAGGAACTAAGCGACCCCAACCGTCGACCGCTCCCGGATTAGACTCTGACTTGAGTGAATTGTCTTCACTCGAGGATCCCGCTTCCCCCTCACACCAAACGTCCCCCACATCTTCTCGGTCGATCCCTGAGCAGGTCAACGGCCCGCCGCCCAGCGCTAGACAGAACGTCTTGAAACACAAACCGCTATCTTCCTCAATTCCCTCTCGCTCCCTGATCTCATCCGCCTCTTTCACACTTGGCACTTCTCCAAAGACACCGGCTGATACCTCCAGGGTGAGGAACATCCTCAGTGGAGTGTTGGGATCGGGCAAATCTGTTCTGGGCCGGACAACATCTTCACCGAATATCTCCTTTTCTCTACCTGTCATCTCTTTCTCTCAGGAAACCTGGAATAAGGACAAGCTTGGCTCGTGTGTTTGGGTTTCGGTTGACCGATCTGGACATCCTCTGGAGAAACGAGGTGAAGGGGAGGCATATTGGTGGCCAGCTGAGGTGATTCCATCCTCGTTCAATGACGTTTTATCCCTAAGCTAGGTGTCTGCGTAGGTTGTATCCCAGCGCGGAGCGATCCCTATCGATGTCAAGTTCTTCGGGCGCATATCTGACATCGCCCCACCAAAATGCAGACTATCGACCCCATCTGGCGACGTTATCTGGCCGATGCTTCTTCCCTCTGGGGGGATGCGTTTCACCTCGACGAACTATACACTCACAGCCGACAACTCCGTGGACCTCGACTTCTCTACTCCTGCAAAACGGCCGCGGACCGATTTGGACGATCGATGGAAGGTTGCAACGGATGAGATGATCCGTACGGACGCCGAGAGGAACGATGGGTTTGCGCCTCGACTAACGTCTCTCCAGTCTGGAATGACCTACGGAAGGCTCACGGAAACCGACGAGATCACTACTGACGGCGACCTCTCGGATGAAGAGGCGACTGAGGTCCATCACCCTCTCACATCTTTCGTTGATCCAGGACCTGATCCTATGCTCAACATCCCTGGAGAGAGGGTCTTCGCTCGGGTCAACAATTCGCGGACAGAGTGCTGGCCAGCCATCATCACGGGTTACGTTCCTTCTACAACCCCCAGGCGACGGGGGAAATACACCGTTATGTTCTTTGACAAGGTGAAAAAGAACGTCGACAGGGCACTGTTTTTCACCTCACTTGATGATGGTTTCTCTACGTGCAAGGTGACTTCTTTTGAAAACTGGGGCATCACCACTGTTCACGATTGATTGTGTGCTAGCTAGGGGAGATACAGTACTGTGCGCCAGTTGACGATGGGCGGGATGAGTCGGATGATGAGGAGATGGAGGACTTGGATCGACCCCCTTCGCCCGTCCCTTCAGCATCCATCCGTGATCGCGACGAATTCTGCAGTCTCGATCTTCACCGACAGCTTGGGCACACTAAAGAAGTCCTCCAGGCCGTTCTAAACGGTTCATACCCACCTGTTCAGTCGCGGCATGAAAGGTTCATGAAGGGTGGGAAGGAGCGTGCTACACTCGACAAAGATGCGAGCCTCAAAGGGGTGATGACTTCCAGAGAGGTATCCGAGCTGACCAAGCTACTGATCAGGTGGGTGTTGAGGGACTCAGTCAAAGCCGAAAAGGTGATCGAGGACTGTGAGGTCTGTGTGCTCTCTATTTGCGTTTAACTCTGTGGCTTAGGGTGGTGTTTAGGTTGCTACGGAACCAGACGTGACCACAGAACCTGACCTCCCCTTAGAACCCCCTCCTTCGTCGTTTGCTGGCTCGGTGGATTTGGGGCGAGGTTCTGAGGTGCATTAGTCGTTTTGTCTTCCCTGGAGTACGCTCACCGGAAAGTTGCAGGAGCCAGAGGAAATTTCTCCACAGAGCCCTTCAACCGTTCGCCCTTCACCCCTAAGGGGCTGTCCGGCCTATGAAAACCTCACAGTGCGCGAAAAACTTGATGTGAGTCTGTAATTCTCCCAAGAATTCATTGGCGGTACTGAATGATCGCTCCGATGGGACAGTATTGTACAAATATTCTCGTGCCTGAGGCCATCCTGCAGATATTACTTTGGAGAAACGGCGACAGGAGTTCGACAGGAGTTCGCTCGATCGACGAAGAACAACGGTTGCACCAGATCGGGTTGGTACTCGTGCAGCAGAGTTCTGACTGGATCGGTGACCTCCTCCGTCAACGAGATGTGCTCGGTGGAAGGGGGAGATTCAAGGTGGACAGAGCAAGGAACGAGAGGTTGAAACCTGCTTCAACTGTCGACGGTGGGACGAGGTCGAGACCAAAGTTACGATGATTTCGAACGACTACATGTCTCTACCCTGGACTCCTCTGGTACCATCGAAGCATTCGATTTCACAATGTAATGTACATACATAATCTCTTCATAAAAATCTTCGTGCTCGGTATGCGGCGCTCGATTACCAGGAACCGCGCCAGCGGACAGAATCAACGCTCGATCTCAACTTTGTTGCATGTTGACAACTCCCACCGAGGTCTGTAGCCGTTTTGACTCTCCTCTCATTCGTACCTCACCATCGGTGTTACCACGTCAATCCCAGAATCCGGACCGACCTCTTGGACATGGGCTCTCTACTTGACTCCGAGACGAGTTTGATTCGTTAGCTGACTTTGATGGTAACTTCTTTCCCTCGTCACCGCGATTTGGAACACCACTGAACAGATGGCGGGCAGTAGCTAAACTGAGGGCACTCCGACGTTGGGGTCGGACCGCTGCTGAGGATTAAGGATACGTTGTACCCGATGCATTGCTTTGCGACAATGATGAGTTCA
>Ga0307515_10018882_pt1 | contig 12447 bp, 10 predicted proteins | sample 17_EM_MG_FD_194513 | JGI IMG/M metagenome (GOLD analysis project Ga0307515, IMG submission 194513) | Populus trichocarpa ectomycorrhiza microbial communities from riparian zone in the Pacific Northwest, United States - 17_EM | ecosystem: Host-associated > Plants > Roots > Unclassified | place...
GGTTGCCTAATAGATTAACTCTAATTATATTCTAAGAATTACTATAAGGAAGGAACTATCTAGGTAGGGACTAAGGGTCCTTAAATACACAACCGTACTCCTATGAAATCCTTCTTATTGGTGTTTTGAAGCTTTGGTGGTGTAGTAAGGTATTCGCTAAGGACTATAAATACGCCATACGTTCTGATATATACCTATACGTAAAATTTTCTAAACTAATACCTAAATGCCTCTGTTCTACCAACACCCTCCTCCTAACTACCCCTAAGCTATTCTTATAGCTTCCTCTACTTTAGAAACTCTTTTTATTAACTCTGACAGCAGTTCTAATAATTAATCTAAATTATTAGAAAATAAAAGCGACTTATTTAAAGACCTAATACCTAATGACGAAGATGACGCGCCATCCTTACCTTCCTCTACACTATCCTCTTCCTCTTCCTCCAAGCACCCCGCTAAAAGACGTAGGCTTCGGGCTATAAATATATAGAAGCTTAGCCGAGAGCCTAATAACAAAGAGCCGCTGGTAAACAGTAAGGGGAGGCGATATTAGTACTGCGCCCGGTGCATTTCCTGGCGTAATATGGTTACCACCAATATACGGTCGCATCTTCTTAATATGCACGGCATCACTGTCAAAGAAGAAGACTTAGGTCTTAAGCGAGTTGCGAAGAATAGGCTTAAAGAATTGTTTTAGAAACAAGGACACCTTAGCGCTTAGAGGCTTAAGAGGCAGAAGGAAAGGATCCTTAAAGAATATATCAATCCATTAGTTATATAAGAGGCTTTAGCACAGCTAATTGTTATTCGGAATCTACTATATAAGGTAATATCTTGGCTAGAGCTTTATACGCTTCTTCTGTTAGTAAACTACACCTGCGAGGAAGTTCTAATTAGCTCTAGTAGTACCGTACCAAGGCTAATTAAGGACTCCTTTCTACTTAATAAAGCCCTTCTTAAGCAAAAGCTCTTTACCTCTCTTATACCTATACACCTCTTACTTAACGCATGGACGTCACCAAATTGAAAGACTTTTATCGCAATCTGCGCCCACTTTATTAACAATTCTCGCGTACTACGCAAGGCTCTACTTGCTCTACCTTTCCTCCTTAGCGCGTACGGCGGTGACGAATAGCTTGAAGTCCTTTGGCAAGTTCTTAAGGATTACGACCTACTTAAGAGAATTGGCTATTGTGTCGGCGATAATTATGGCAGTAATAATAAGCTTCTTAATCGGCTTGCTCTAAAGCTTAAAGAGGAAGGAATAGAGCCTAGATACGACGCCACGTAACACCGCATTCGCTGCTATGGGTATGTACTTAATATTGCTACATAAGCCTTCTTCTTCTCGGAAGATAAGGAAGCTATTAATGCGGCCTTTAAAGAAGCTAAAGAGCGCCTTAAGGCAGAGGCTGTACTTAAAGACGATTAGATTAAAGAGCTTCTTGCTAAGAGGTTTAAAAAAGGGAAAGCTAGTTAATTTACCTACTATTTAATTGGGCCTCCGGGCAAAGTCTATAATATTATTATGCATATTTAGAGCTCTCCTGCTTACTATAATCACTTTATTATAATTACTCTACGGGCTATTCCTATAGATAATAATATGTGTTGGAACTTATGGTATAATATAATACTAGTGGCTCTTAAACTAAAAGACGTGATAGGAAAATATTAGGAGGAATTTGTTAATAACTTTAATAAGAAAGATATTCTTAACGCCGCTGACTAGAAGGCTTTAGAAAATATTAGAGACTTTTTATAGCCCTTTAAGAGAGTTATAAAAGAGACGGAAGGTAATAAAGCAACCCTTAATAAGGTTCTTTTTATAATAGATTTTATAGTGTAGCACTTTAAGAGATCTCTTAAAAAGTACGCCATGAACTTAAAGCTTTATAACTGCATACGCACCAGTTAGCACGCCTTTGATAAATACTACCTTAAGACTAATAAGGTTACTGCGTACGGCGCCACCTTACTACTCGCTCCTCACCAACGGAAGGCCTACATTAATCACAATTGGAAAGCCTCGTGGAGGAAGCCGGTAGTTAATGCAGCTTAGAAGCTTTAGGTAAAAGAGTATAAGGGCAAGTTCAGTAATAAGGAAGTAACGTAGGAGGCCTCCAATCGCGATTAAGAGCCAGATGAGTATGATATTTGGAGCCAAGAGCAGTCAACTCTATATGCAATTGAGGATGAGTTTAATTACTTTATCAACGCCTCCCCTACTAATCTTCCTTCTGGAACTACTGCCCTTGATTGGTGGCTTAATCTGAGCAATTATACTAATTATCCATCGCTCTACCGTATGGCAATAGATCTTCTATCTGTACCGCCTATGTCAGCTAAGCCAGAACGCATCTTCTTAGGAGCTCGACGGACAATATCCTGGCAGCGAATGTCTCTTGGCCATGTAAATATTGAGCGAACGGAGTGCTTGAAGTCTTGGATAAGAGGCGGAATTGTATCCGGGTGGAGGAGGGAGCTTTTAGTGAATGTATTAGAAAAGGAAGCAGAGAGTAGGTGACGATTTAGGAGGACCCCGAGGACGATTGCTACCTCAACACCTTGCCAAGACTGGTGATATGGCTTATATAAGCCATTATCGCGATATTATCGCGATGATGAATATCTTAAGGCTCTTAATGATATGAATACGATAATTGGTATGAATATACATTCATTCATTATTGGGAGCCCTGCTTCTACCTTTGCAGTGTCTTGAGCTTCTTTATTTATTAAACGAACGAACGATTAACTCCGGTCGACAAACGTACCCGACTGACGAACGAACTGACGAATCAAATTAAGAGTTCGGAACGTTAAAATAAGGTTTTTGCTAAGACACCAATTGGACCCTGCCTGACCCCATAAATCCTAAAAATGATGACCACCAACGAATCAAAAGTCGCTCATTTAATTCTCCCACACTGCAAAGCTAACTGTGGATATACTATTGTTATTCAATTATTGACAAGATTATCAATATTGATTGAAGCGTTATTGACTTATTGACAACCACCCTGACAAGGGGGTACCACAAACGGGGCAGACGCCCTCCCTGCTAGTATGTTTTCAAAATAAGCGAACCCTTGCAAAATGGTTGGGCTGTATTATTCTGCTAGCATACTAGTAGAGAGGGCGTCTGCCCCGTACGTGTTACCCCCTTGTAGAAATAGATAGTAAGACATACGATGGCAAGAAACAGGGTGTGAGTCGTAAGGTGGTACCTGACAGTAACCTCAACGGTTGACATGAAGAAATAATAGTAAGCCTGTACAAAGATGAAACCCGCAGGGCATGTAATCACGGACTGACTGTCCGCCCCCTCGATCCCGCCATAGAATGCTCAAGATTACACAAATCTTCAGGAGGGCCTGTCCTCAGCACGTGAGTCAGCGGGGCAAAGGTGCCAGGTGGGAATGTCGCTTCAATTATTATCATTCATGCGCCATAAAGGTACAGTAGCCGATGGCGGCGGTCACCAACGGCTAGACAATAAAATGTCCGGACAGCCATTTCAGATGGTATATATCGTACTAAATCCTGAGTCTAGTTGTTAATAAGACTGTTTTAAAAGCATATACACCTAACCTGGGAGCAGTGTTCGCAGTAATGAATAAATGAATAAATTGACCACTTATCGTATCGTATTCATAAGAGAGCCGATTTATCGCGATATGAATAAATAATTGCGATATTGTAGATCACCAGTCTTGGCATAGTGTTATACTAAATTACAGTAGTCAAAGTCTCTACAGAGTCCTCTACCCCCCCTCCCCCTCCCTAATATTCACCAGTAGCTCTCTCCTCCAGCCTCCTACAACTCCTCCTCTTACCCACGACTTTAAGCACTCTAATCGCTCGATATTCACTAGCCTAAGCCTCATACGTTGCCAGGTAATTATCCTTCGCGCTCCGGAAAATATTCGCTCTGGTTTAGATAACATAGGTGGTATAGATAGGATATCTATCGCCATACGGTAGAGCGATAGGTAGTTTATGCGATTACTTAGATTAAGCCACTAATTAAGGGTAGTGGTGCCAGGAGAAAGATTAGTAGGGGAGGCGTTGATAAAGTAATTAAATTCATCCTTAATCGCATTAAGAACCAACTACTTCTTATTCTAAAGATCGTACTCGTTGGGCTCCTAATCGCGAGTAATAGCTTCCTCCTCTTCTGCTCTACTCTTATACTTATCCTTATACTTATTTACCTAAAGCTTTTAGGCTGTAGTAACTACCGGCTTCCTCTAGGTAGCTTTCTAGTTGCGATTAATATAGGCCTTCCTTTGGTAAGGAGCTAATAGTAAGGCTACGCTATATATAGCAACTTCGTCGGTCTTAAGGTAGTATTTATTAAAGGCGTACCAGCTGGCTTAAATACAGTCGTAGAGTTTTATATTAGTAGAGTACTTTTATAAAGTAGATTTAAAGTATTCTATTATAAAATCCATTGTATAAAGCACCTTATTAAGAGTAGCCTTATTACCTTCCGTCTCTTTTATAACTCTTTGGAAAGGCTATAGAAAGTCTCTAATATTTTTAAGAACTCTCTAATTAGAGGTGTTAAGGATATCTTCCTTATTAAACTCCTTAACGTACTGCTCTTAATATTTTATAATTATATTCTTTAATTTAAGAGCCACTAAGATTATATTATACTATAAGTTTTACTATATATTATTATCTATAGGAATAGCTTAAAGAGCTTTTGCGATAAAGTAGTTGTAGTAGGCGGTAGAGCTTTAAATATAAGTGATAACGTTATATACCTTTCCTAAAGGGCCAATTAGGCGATAAGTAAACTTGCTAGCCTTCCCTTTTTTAAACCTTTTGGCAAGGAGTTCCTCAATCTAATTATCTTTAATCTCCGACTCTACTTTAAGCTTCTTATAAGCTTCTTTAAAGGCAGCGTTAACAGCTTCCTTATCCTCTAAAAAGAAGAAAGCTTATGCGGCAATATTAAGTATATACCCGTGGTAGCGAATATAGCGTTATTATACATTGTATTTGGCTCCTTCTCCTGCCAACTAAAGCCTCTTAGATAGCCCTTAAAGAAGCTTATTATTACTACCGTGATTATCGCCTACACAGTAGCCAACTTTATTAAGTATTTCGTAGTCCTTAAGGACTTACTAGAGAACTTCCACCTGCTCATCGCCGCCGTATTTACTAGGGAGGAAAGGTAGAGCAAGTAGGGCCTTCTAAAGTACACCAGTATTATCAACAAAGTAACTGCAGATCGCGATAAAAGTCTTCCAATTTGGCGAAGTCTAGGCGTTAAGTAAGAGGTATATTAGGGTAAGAGAGGATTAAAGCTTCTGCTTAAGGATTTCTTTATTAAGGACGTAGGCCTCCTCAATTATTTTAGGTATAGTATTACTGGAGTCTATTAGAGCTTCCTCACAGGTATAATTTACCGCAAGAAGTAGCGCTCGAAGCTCTGGCCAAGTTACAGCGTCATATGGTAGATTTCAAACCACAATTAATTGTGCAAAAGCGTCGCATAACATAGCTGAATTAACGCTCTCTCTCAGTGTATTTTCCTTCTGCCTCTCAAGCTTCTGCGTATAAAGCTCTCCCTACTTATAAAACAGACCTTAAAGACTCTGCTTTATAGCCCGCTTAATAACTAAATCCTCCTCTTTAATAACTACGCCGTGGGCGTTATATAGATGAGAGCGTATATTTATAGTAACCACATCGCGCCAAAATACGCATTGCCCATAGTACCAGTATTATCTTCCCTTATTATTTACTAGCGGCTTATTACCAATAGGCTTACGCGCAAGAGCCCATGTATTTACAGCCCGAGTCTTCCGTTTTTTGGAGGCCCATTTAAAGGATTAAGAGGAGGATTCGGTAGAGGATTTAGTAGAGAGTGACGCGTTAGAATCTTCGTCGGGAATCAAGTCTTTAAAGAGCTCACTTTCAAGCTCAGATAATTCTAACTGGGGGTTAGAATTACTGTCAGAGTCAATATAAATCGTTTGTGAGAGAGAGGGAGGCATAGTAGTAGATTATAGGTGGTATTAGGGGGGGGTGTTAAATGATATTATAGAAAGAAAGCATCTACGGGGCAAGTCTAAAAAATTTGACTCTTACGTATATATCAGAACGTACGGCGTAAAATTAGTCCTATGTTTACACCTCAGTATCCTTTTACTACACCACGAGAGCTTCAAGTCTCTCTATATATTCATAATATTATAAATATTCATTCATAAGGACTTTCAAATTATCCAATCGTTATCACTTCTTATGAATGAATATATCGTTAAGAAGCAATGGATAAAATTATCATTGCGAACACTGCCTGGGAGCAGGACTGTTCCTTGCTAGGAGAAGATGAACAAATCCATCGCCGTCCCGGCGCCTCCTTTTGACCTGACATTGTTCCATTGGGACAGGATCCTTCCACCGACTCATTCGAAAAGAATCTTGTGCTTCTCCCTCCCTTTCGACGCCAACAAAGAGCAAATTACCGACCATCTCCACATCGCACTTCATCACACCGTCCAGCGTGTCCCTTTCCTCGCAGGCTCTGTCGTCCCTTTTCCTCAAGATCAAGGCGACCGCCCTTGGCTTCGCAACATCTCCTCCCGCGGAGCCGCATACCTCGATATAAAAGACCTTTCTGACCAACTCGCTTTTTCCGACTTCGCCGACTCTAACTTCAACCAGCAATTATTCGACGCCGACTAGCTGTGCTCCCTGCCCAAAGTCGCCTACGTCCAGGAGGAGCCCGTCGATATGTGTCACTTTCAAGCCAACTTCGTCGCCGGCGGTCTCTTGTTTGCCATACAAATCATCCACACTGTAATTGACGGGCGACCCCTTGTCCTTCTCCTTAGCTTAGTATCTTTGTATGGTAGCAATCTACAAGCTTCGTCTTAGAGGCATTTGTACGAGCTCGTCACAATATCTATATGTCCATAGGGGCTGTGCCATTGCTAGAGTGGTTTATTCGGCTCGAAGCTCATTAATACACTCCTCAAACCAAGTATCAATCCTCTTCACGCCTTCCTTTAAAGCATTTGCGATATCATCTGCACCCTGCTCTAGATCCTCCCACCCTTGCGTTTTAAACCTCTCCGCCTCGTACGCTACATCCAACGTAATACGACTATCCTGCTCCCGTGTCGGTTCCCAATAATAGTTAAATAGAAGCCCCCGCATCCGGCATAACAGCTTACCGACAGGGTTCTGCATATAGCTTTCCTGTGTCAACTTTAACCACTCAGTCACGAGTAAGTTGGTCTTTAAGGCTCCTAGCATTTTCAAGCTTGTCCCGGCTGAGTGCTCGAAGAGGCTCTTACCTGCCCGCGCGGCTTCGCCAATAAGCAGCACCCAGAACACACTCTCGATGTCGTACCAGGGTAGATGGCATGCTGGTGGTGTTTCCGAGACGAGTATTTGCACCGCCATGTATATGGGCGTGCCGGTGCGTGCCTTGGAGCCAGTACTTTCGGCGTCCCAGTAGCTGGCCATGTCGAAGTCAATGAGGTTGCCTGCTGGCTGCTCGTCATCCGCTAAATCCTCAGAATCTATTGGACGCTCGGAATTAGATGCAGGAGGTGGAGCGATACGAATACTAGTCGCTGAAAGGTCACGGTGGGTGATCCGTCTCTTATGGCAGAAGAGGTTGCAAATAGTGTGAATGACAGATCGGAGGGCACGGATACGGTTAACAGTAGTGAAGGGCTTGCCAGGTATTATTAGGTCGCTTATATCGTTGATTGGGGCACCGCAGTATGAAATTAGAATCCAGCGCTGTTGGCGGGAAAGGCTGTCGTCTGTACTAGGAAAGGTGCGTGATTGTTTGGGGATCGAGGTTTGGACAGTGCCTCTATCGCTGATACTATTAGAGCCGCTTCCTGAAGATTCATAAGTGCTGCTGGAAGGGTATATTGGGTGTATGTACGCTGACCTCAAGGGAATTCGTACAATTTCCAAGTCGGAGCTGCTAAAGTCCTTTGTCGAGGCACCTGTATACTCGGCAAAGAGTTTTGGTACGCCATATATGTCGGAAATTTCGCGTAAGAAATCTGCTTCGGTGGTCTTTCGCGTCTCATATGCCCATTACATCTTCAATATCCTAGGGGTTTTGTCATTTAAGTCGAGTTAAGCGAAATTTTCGTTAAGCTCTGTAGGTTTCGGTTCTGGTTCTTGAACATTCCACACCGTTGTCCCTCGTGAATCGAGAACTTCCGCATTGGGGCGTCTAGATGGCTTATCCCATTCGCACCGAACTCGTATCCCATTGATGCTGTCCAAACGCTCCCCATAACCTAGCTGTTTCGGTGATGCAAATGATAGCCAAGTAACGAACTTCAAGAATATATTAGGATGGTCTTGGATATCCACGTCTTCGGCAAAATACACTATGCCCCCTCGATGGAGCTGAAAAAGGCGCAGTTTTGTTCTAGCTATAAAGACAGAATACAAGCACTATCGGAAAAAATTGTCGTTGAATGTTTGTAAGCTTCGAATTAGTGAATCCTGGATCGCCACGTTATTGTGCAAAGCTCCTTTCCCCCGTTTATGTTCTATAATGCAGTGAAATTGTCCGTATGGGGGAGGACTCGAAGCTAGATGTTCCGGTCTCACAACGACGATATCCGGCCTAAGGGCTCTACGCTTCTCTTGTTCATTATGGGGAGCTTTAAAGTCGATATTTTCTTGAAGGAGGTCTCGGAAACGCTAGGGCTTAACGGCAGTATTCTTAGAGAGTATTGATTGCGCTTCTGTAAGTATTTCGTAAAAATTTCTCTGTGACTGTAGCGGTTGGTCAGATTCGTAGGAGCCGCGCATCTCTTTAAGCCAGTTCTGCCACGCCTCTGAAGTAAGCAATGATTGTTTTATCTCCTCTAAGTTTCTCCGTGTATCTGCTGCTCCTTCTATTTCTCCAAAGAGAGAATTAATTTTCTTTCCACAATCCATCTTTATAAGGGTAAGCTCTTCGAGATTAGCACAAAAGACTTCGCGTCGAGCGGGGAGGTTGCTATCTAAGGTGCTCTTTAGATTAGCTTCATGTGGAGTGGAGTCGTGAGAGGTATCAATCTTTCGTAGGCTTGTGTTTGCAGAAGTGAGCGGCGTTGCCGGTAATGTAGGGAGCGGCGATGCTGGTGGTGTATGTTCCGTGGCGACATAAGGATTTAAAGTGCTGATTGATTGGTTTCGGTGGTCATGACAGAAAGTGTTCTTATAGGCTACGGTTTTTTGACACTGTCTGTCCTGTCCGGTGTTACGGTCCTTTACAGTTCCAGCGCAATATTTCTTTGGTTTCTTTGGTTTCTTTGGCGCCATCTAATGCAAGAATGTTAGAAAGGTGTGGGATTTCATCATATCTGACTAAATACCATGCATACAGAACAGCTGGCTGAAGTTACGTTGATTTAGAAGTGGGCGAGGGCACGGAGTTTGTTGTTTGTTTATTGTTGTATAAGCGAACCTATTATGGCGTTACTGTAGACAACGCGACAAAAAGCAACTTTCTTAACACCGGAGTAGATAATTGTTAGTTATTTGACAATAAGGGTGATATTAAAGATGGTAGAAGTAACGAGATAATAGATGCGAGCTTATAACCTGTTTGAAAATGGTTATGTAGAAGTGAGTTGGAATTTTAAGAGACGGTGGCTCGCCGTCTGTGGTGTTGCCGGAAGCAGTAGTTAGGTAAATGAAAGGAAAACCGTACAACTCAACTAGGCCATAAATAAGATCACTGGTGAATGCGAAGACGGACAATTTGCTGCCATATTCTGCCAACCGTGTCGGGAAATCGGGTAGACTCAATCTCCTGCCATATTCTGCCAACCGTGTCAGGAAATCGGGTAGACTAAAACTTCTGCCAAATTCTGCCAGCCGTGTCAGGAAATCGGGTAGACTAAATTTTCTGCCATATTCTGCCAACCGTGTTCGGTTGCAAATCACCTCCAATCTATTCAGTCCGTGCGCCTTTTAGTGTCGCCCGTTTTGTAATTAGTGGCGGCTACTACCATGTAATTAAGTCGATTGTTCGTAAGGCTTAGATAAGGCTCCAGATTTGACTTCGCATAATGCGTGATTGACGTTGGTGAGCGATTCGAATGAACCCCTCTCTGCCACTGGGCCTCTATCGCGACTCCCTACTTTGGTGTAGTAATGGAGCCTCCTCCTTGGCCAACGCCCTCTCTGTGATCGACGTTTCCTACATCTTTACCCACCTCCCGTACGAGCCGTGGTAGAGTTACAGCGACGCCCGCGACGCCCGCGATGCCCGCGGGGCATAGGAATGCGCGTATAAGATAGACAGACAAGATGGAGGAGGCGACGTTAGAAGGCCTCGTTAAGGCCGTTTGGAAAGGGTAGCGTAGATAGCTCTTACAAAGCTAACGGCTGGAAGATTACCCTCAATCGTACGCTTGCTGTCACCCAGCAGCCTGTTACTGTCAAGCAAATTAAGAGCAAGCACGATAACTACAAGAAGGATTAGAAGCTATAGAAGGAGCTCTGCGGCCTCTCTAGCGGGGGTGGGACGAAGATAAAGGCGTGCCTGTTGCCAGTAAGGAAGTTATAGAGGCCTACTTTGAAGCCAATCCTACCGCCGAGGAGTTTCGTGATACGCCGCCTGCCTTCCTAAAGGTGGCCTCGCAGGCGTCAGGTTTGACAGATAAGGAGGACGAGGAGGAAGCAGATAAGGCCTCTGAGTTAGAGTTAGCCCTCAGCTCTCAGCTCTATTGAACGCAGTTAATTAAGCCTACCTTTAGTCAAGCGCCCTAGTCCCTCTGGATCTTCCTCCTCAACGCCAAGCCGACCTTCTTCACTAGCTATGCGGAAGCGGGCTGTTAAGCAAGCTGCCAAAGCCACTAGATTTAATGCGAAGCGCTAGCGAGGAAGACGGCGAGTTGCAGAGGCACTAGAGGAGATGGTAGAGAAGGTGACGAGAGAGATGAGGGCTACGAGAGGGCTAATGGCCCGGAGGCCTCCTCAAGAGAAGGCCTCGCAGAGTTTATCCACGAGTTCAGTCACCTAGATCCTGTAGACCAACTAGCTGTTTTCCGAGCTTTGAGACGGAGTCTACTGCTGAATTATTTCTTGTGGCGCCTGGAGTTGTAGAGCTTCGGCGAAGCCTAATTAACGATATTTTGGCTGGCAGGAAGGAGAATGAGATCTGAGCTCAAAATATAAGTGAGATTTTGGGTAAGATCTAAGTCGCTCTTCGAAGCTTTACTATATAGAGGGAAAGTATATAGATTTCTATAGTAAATACACCCAAATCTACCGTATATTCTTAATCAATTGGCCTGCCGATTACCTCGCAGTAACTCTGCCATATAAGCTCCGCGATCTCATCGCGTCCTTAGTTCATAGCTACATCGCTTTCTACCTCTACGAGCCTTGCGTCTTCCTCACCTACAACTTCATCCTGCACTTCTGGAAAGTAACCTAGATCATCCGGATTATTTATATTTATGAAGTTGTGCACCGCAGTCAAAGCGTACACTACATTCACCTGCGTACTCAAAGTACCGGAAACGTTTCTTAAAAACGCCTATAGTACGCTCCACCACATTCCTTAGAGCCAGCAATCTCGCTAGCGGACGTGAGTACGAACATGCATTTGCAGCTTTTGGCGCGTACGGGCATCGGTTAAAAATACAATGTTTGCCGCACTACGTCGAGGAGTTCATGCACACTGTCGAGTTTGGGAAGCACGGCCTAAATGATAGCTTCCTGGTAAGTCGTTCTCACCTTTGTTCTTTTCTCCCTCATCGGCGGCGGCGCGGGAGCGGGTACTGGCACCGCGGACCGCCAGGATGGTCGCTGCGGCGGCAGCAGACGCTATTATCTCTATCAGTTATGCTTTTTACAGTTTAGCTTACTAACTTACAGGGCCGGAAGGAGCAGCGCGCCCCTTCACTGCCGTAATGGCAGTTAGCACAACTGCCGCGCAGCTGGCTCGCGACCAGCACACACTCCGTAAATGGGCCGCCGCCCCGCACGCACGACGCACACGGCCGTAAGGCTACTACGCCCCGGCTCTGCGCCAGGGCCGCTTCCGCATTTGGGGCCCTGACCCCAAGGCGAACCCCCCGGAGACCCCGGGAGCTCCACCCGAGCCAGCAGCCCACCGCAGAGACAACCCCCGGACGCGCGGCAGGGGACGCAGCGCCCGCATTGTGACGGTGTTGGTGGCGCCGGCTTCGGCGCTGGCGGCGAGCGGCAGGCGGGGATTCTGCGGCGGGAGGGAGGCCGGCGGCCTGATCGATGGCCGGGAAGCCGACCGAACCGAGCACAGCAAAAGCGGCGGCGGCAGTAGCAGCGGCGGCGGTGGTGGGAGCCGGGAGGGTCGTGGCGGCAGTGGTAGCAGCAGCAGCTATTCATAGGTCAGTATATTCTTGTGGTTTACGGTGCTAGGCTCACCAGCACGCTCATCTGCTGGGACCGAAGTCCCACGTG
>Ga0307515_10018883_pt1 | contig 12447 bp, 7 predicted proteins | sample 17_EM_MG_FD_194513 | JGI IMG/M metagenome (GOLD analysis project Ga0307515, IMG submission 194513) | Populus trichocarpa ectomycorrhiza microbial communities from riparian zone in the Pacific Northwest, United States - 17_EM | ecosystem: Host-associated > Plants > Roots > Unclassified | place...
AGACAGACAGACAGACAGACAGGTAGGCAGGTAGGTAGGCAGGCAGGCAGGCAGGCAGGCAGGCAGGCAGGCAGGCAGGCAGGCAGGCAGGCAGGCAGGCAGGCAGGCAGGCAGGCAGGTAGGTAGGTCGGTAGGTAGGCAGGTAGAAGAAAACCATCGCTATATTATATTAAATTATCTAAAATAATATAATTTATTTTGCACTAACTACATAGGAAGAGTAATACTTATTTATTACTTAAATTAAGTAAGATATATAGAATGCGCGAGAAGGGTATTATATATAGAATATATAAGGAGGGCATTATATATAGAATATATAAGGAGGGCATTATATATTAATTGCGCATTAAGTGCAAAATGCGTAATTAGCTGCACTATATTATTAAATACAGCAGTATACCGCACTGTATTATTAAATATAGCAGTATACCGCACTGCATTGTTAAATATAGCAGTATGCCGCACTGTATTGTTAAATATAGTAGTATACCGCACTGCATTGTTAAATGCAGCAGTATGCCGCACCTTAGTTAATACCATACGCTACACGTTATAGTGCGCGGAATGCGCATTTGGCCGCTAAATGCTGCCAAATGCTGTAAAAATGCTAGTAAATTTTTTCTTAACGTACCCCGCTCTATACCTTATAGTCTACCTTATAGTTAATATACTTCTTAGGTAGATCTCCTATATAGTTACTAGTATTATACTACCTAGCGCAGCGTCCGCATCTAGCCTCCCTCCTATAGCTCTTAGCTATATAGTTAAATCCTTAGTAATTAAAGTACTACGTTACTAGAAACGTCGTCTTATATCTTATAACTAGGTAATAGTCTCCTTCTAGAAAAAGGCCCTAATTAAATAGCATATTTACTACCTCTTTTAACTATACGCCTATAATAAGTAACGATTTAACCTTTTTTCCTATCTAGACTCTTCCTAGCCTTTTCTACGCCAGCCTCTCTACTATAAGCCCCGCTATAATAGAGTTCTACTTTATTATATTCTCTATCGTCTACTTAGCCTCTAGGCCCTAGATAGTAAGGCTTATAGGCACTATATAAACCTCTACTAGTACTAGCAATATAGTTAGTATAGTAAAGCGCCCTAGGACCTTTATCTACTCCGTTTCTTATAGCAGCCTATTTTTTATATCTTTATCTATAATATATACCCTAATATTATTACTTTATAGCTTCTTTACGGCCTATATCTTATAGGTATTTAAGGGTTTTATAGCCTAGAGCTTATATACTAGGGCTTAGCTATTCTGCTTTAAGGCCTCCTTATAGTTAGTAGCGTCGCCTATACGGATTATAATCTTATTTACTTCTATAGGCTTATAAGTAGCTTATTTTATAGCTTAGGGCATTAAGGGTATAGTAGTAGCAATATATGCGTACGACTGCGGACTTACGGACACCGGTCCGCCCTTTATAGCTATTATTACTACCCTTTAAAGGGCGCTAATATCTATCCGGATTGCCTTTATATCTTAGACGTATTATTCCTAAGTTCCTTAGGCCTAGATAAGCTCTGCTAATATAGCAAAGGCTACCTAAAGGGTTGTAATTGCGGTAGTAAGGAAGGAAAGTATAGTAGTACGCTCCTCGTCTACATTAAGAGGTCGTTTCTATAGTGCCTACTGGGTTTATTCTGCAGCTTATATAGTCTATAGAACGCGTTCCTAAAGGGCGCGTTGTTTAATTAGGGTCGTTAGGGTTAGGGGTTTATTTATTTATTATAATCCGGCTTTAGGGGCTGCATACTAGAAGGCACTACGTATACCTCCGCTAACGCTAAATTAGGGTATATAGTATTAATTAGGAGAGTTTCTATAGTCCTCTGGAGCTCGTAGGGGCTCTATTAGGCTAGTTTTGAAGGTTTCTTTATCCGGCGATTGTATCGTGGTTAAAACTGTATAAAATTCTATAGAAAGGTTGTAGATTTATTTAAAGAATTTGTTTAAAAATTAGCAAACCAAGTTAAATGGCATGATTTCCATTTAAATCTAAACTAATATTTAATTTTTTAATTAAGAAATGTCATTTTTTTAATAAAGCCATTGTAATTTAAACTGCAATTGCACTATAAGGCTATTATTATATTTAATTATATTTTTAATTATTAAGGCATTAATATATTGCCTAATTTATTAAAAGCATATTTATAGTTATAATTTATTATTAGAATTAAAAGGGTATTAAGCGCCATTTAGCTGATATTTAGATACTGTTTTATTATAATAATTTAGTAAAGGAATATATTTTAAGCTAATGGGTGCTCCTTTAATAATAAGTTAAATTTCTTCCACTTTTTATATTTATTATTATTATTATTAGTTAAAGTAATAAAAAAGGGTGTAGTGTTAAGGCCTATAAAGCTTTTAATAAAGTTATTAATATTAAATTACTAGCTTTAAATTGTCTGTTTTTTTATTTTTTATTTTTTATTTTTTATTTTTTATTTTTATATTAAAGCCAAAGTGTTTAAAAAGAAGCATTGCCTTTAATGATCCATTTAGGCCTATTTATTTAAATATTTTGGCAAAACTGTTTTAGGTTTAAATATAAAAAAAACAGCTATATAATAAATAGGCGTATTATTAAGTTTACTATAGTACTTTTCAAGCTTACTTTACGCCATATTAATATTAATATTATAATAATCCTCAATTGCTTTTTAATTAAAATAATCTTTTATTATTGTTGACTTTTAACGTGCAAGATGGCGTCGAAAAGCTTCTTGGACGGCTGTTGCTCAACACCAATCCTCTCGCAGAATTTCGTGGCCAGTTTTTCCAATTCCTTGCAAACCGCATAGCGCTTAACTAATACATTCTTCTCGCTTATGATGACTTGGAGGCGCGCTGCAGGGTGCAGACGTGAAGGCATGGAGATCTGGAGGTCTGGAGACGCACTGTAGGCGTGCAGACGTGGAGGTATGAAGTGCTGGAGGTGCGCTGTGGGCGTGTAGACTTGGAGGCATAGAGGTATGTAGCTCTGGGATTCTGGAGGCACGTTGAAGGCGTAGAGACGTAGAGGGCTCTGAAGCTCTAGAGGCGCGATATAGGCGTGCAGACGTAGAGACATTGGAGGTATAGAGGTATGAAGCTCTGGAGGCGCGCTGCAGGTGTAGCGACGGGGAGGTATGGAGGTATGGAGGCATAGAGATCTGGAGCCTCGATGTAGGTGTAGCGACGGGGAGACATGCAGGTATGGAGCTCTGGGCCTCTGGAGGCACGCTGCAGGAGTGTAGACGTGGAGGCATGGAGGTATGGAGTGCTGGAGGCGCGCTACAGGTGTAGAGACATGGATGTATGGAGCCCTGGAGCTCTGGAGACGCGCTGCAAGTGTAGCGAAGTGGAGATATTGGAGGGATGGAGTTCTAGAGGCGCACTGCAGACGTGCAGAGGTACGGAGCGCTGGAGGCGTGGAGGCGTGGAGGAGGTGCGCCGCAGGCGTGTAGATATTTTCACGTAGTTCACGTGAGTTTCATTGATGAATGAATGAATTGATTGAGGTTGATGATAATTCTGGTGGAATCTTGGAGATTTCGCCCTCCCTGTGACCTGTGGCTTGCCCTGTGGCGCCCGCATTATCCGGTGACTCCTTTAAGAGAAAAAAAATAACAAAGTTCCCGGGCTACACCCTAAGATGAACTTGAATATTATTTCGCCTTACTAGAGAAATCCAAGTTAGTCGGCTGGTTCGCATATAGAGGGTCAGCTGTCGGATCCTCCTCCGTTTCGTCAAACGTGATGGCTGATATCCAGACCTCTCCTTCTCCAGAAACCCTGATTCCAAAAGTGATAAAATCTGTCTCTTCTGGGACATCAAGTACCACCTTATAGCGTTCCCAGTCCTTAGTGCCAGTTATGTTCCTTCCATACATGTTATCATAACTGATCCACTGATGACCAGGACCCTCCACCGTCATCATCAGAGCTGATGTCATATAGGCCCCATCAGATTTTATCACGGCAGAGAATCGCATGCGCTTGTCTCGATATTGCTTTGCTTTGAAGACTTGGGATAATTGGCCAAATGCCATTGGCCAGTCAGGCCCGCCAGAGGCAGACCGAATAAATGCGCATTTCTGATCCTTGTAGATGACCTCGTAGCTGATTCCATACTCATATTGTCTATAACGTCCAGCCATTCTTATAGTATTCCAGCCTTTTATCGGCCCAGGTTCTTCAGCAACTGATGGATGAGTTCGTATAAATGGCATTTCAGCCTGAGGTTGGAATAGGGCGGAAGAGACTGTAGCGGCGATAGAGAGGACAAATACGAAGAAATGGACCCATTGTTGCTTCGCGATACCAAGCATGGTGTCGCTTTTCTTAATGTAGTTAGACTTGGGAAAAGGTAAATGGTCTTTTTGGATTACCGATGGGTGAACCATAGGAACAAGAACGGGTCGACAGCTGATTAAGAAGTGTGGATCTACAGTTGACAACAGGGCACAGCTGATATAGAAATGTGAAGTGCGCAGTCGTGAACGGGGTAGGCCTTTAACGAGTGTTGAAGACAAGATAACGGACGAGGTGAAAGGGACGAGATAGACGTAGCGCTGGGGATTAGCTAGGCAGACGTTTGTCATTGGATGAACATGCTATTCCTGTCAGGTGATATTCCCATTTCTGCCTCAGGAATTACGGATCGCATGCGACTGGTCCAGCTTGGACCTGTAGATTTTCGTACCCGCTCCCCAAGTTAACTTCTAGTCGTCCGCTCCTCTCTTCATCCACACGCAAATAGTCGTCCTCTCGTGCGTTCATCATCCGCTTGCTCGCATGCTCTATAATGCAGATATCAGAAATGGTTGAAGTGAGCGCTTCGACTCTCTGACGTTGCGTTGATAACAACTGCCGGAGAGAATGGACGATAAAACGGACTTAGACACCCTGTTGCTCGACAAGTTCGACGCCGTCCTGCAATCAAATGACGACAAGGACATCCAAACGATGCTTTGTTCATATTATGCCATTCTAATCTTCAGACGGTTCCAGCGGTGGGGCCAGGCACAAGACCTTGAGGAAGCGATCGAAAAAGCGGCATGGGCTCTCAAGGTCCAGATGACGAGGACTTCGCTGGAAGGCTAAACAATTTAGGAGTTATGCTAGAAAGCCGGTATGAACGCAGGGGAAAGATGGAGGACCTCGAAGAGGCGATCCGAGTGTCTCGCCAGGCGGTCAAAGTTACGCCCGAAGACCATCCCGATCTCGCAGCCTGGCTGAACAACTTGGGAAACAACCTCGGTCGGCGATATGAACGAACGGGAAAGATGGAGGACCTCGAAGAGGCGATCCAAGTATCTCGCCAGGCGGTCGAAGTCACGCCCGAAGACCATCCCTATCTCGCAGGAAGACTGATTAACTTTGGCCGCCAACTTCTCTCTTCATACTCCACTAATAATGATGAGCCTTTAGCACTATTGTTGCGGGCTTGGAGCGGTTCCAACGCGCCCCCCCTAGTTCGTATTCGCGCTGCTGCTCTATCGCTGCTACTACTCCAAGAGCAAGGGATCAGAAGGATGACAGATTACCGAGAGATATAGTTTTGTGCGACGACGATGACGACGACGGGACAGGATCACTGCATTGGGTTCCATATGTTCATTTTGGTGTGTGATTATCACTTATTCAGCCATAGATCAGTTGTGAATAGATGGCAAATATCTATTTTATGTAGGTGCGAACAGGGAAATTCAGTGCAGCCCAATCCTCCGATGAAGGACTACCACTGTCTCGGCTAGCCCGGCTAATTCTGTCTCTTTTGACTGGATCACCGAGCTTTGGTAGCTCCAACAAGTCAAATGACGTCGGTTGAGAGGTGACAAAGACTTTGACAATGTCTTCGCACTGACGGTGGCCTTTCTTCATTCCGGATGGGACCACCGTTTTGAGCTTCTTCCTGAATATCCCCGTAAATCTTTGATCACTGTTTTGTGGAGGAACAACTTCGTAGCTCCCACGAAGAATATTCTGTATTTGCCAAAAAGAACCCATATTATAAATATAAACGAACAGATCCTTGTTTCCTTTGTTTTCTATTTGCAACTCAAACATAAACTTCGCCTCTTCATCATGCTCCACTTCCACCAGACATCCTGGATGGTAGATTTCCCCGGAACGGCTGATGATTTTAACGCTGAAAGACTCTCGGAAGGGATCTGCCGGTCCCATATTGGCCAGATCTCTGACTAGTGCGAACTTAGCCAAGTGCTCCATGATGTCGCAAACAGAACTAACGTCAGTTTGATCTTGCGTCATGGTAGGTAGATTGATGATTTTCTGACCAGATTTGTCTAGGATTTCGTACTCTTTGCTGGTGTTTAGGGTAATGTGAAAAGAAAATAGACGTCCGTCGTCGTTATGAACATCAAGCGATCGTTCTTCCAGAGCCGTCGGCCATTCATCTCGATATGGAAGGTCAGTTGCGAGTCGTATCGGGAATTTCCGAAGGGACATTCGGGTAAGGGCTTTTGTAGTCCCCTCAATCCGAACATGGGTAGGCGTCATGTCCAACGGCTCCAGATCCGACGTAAGAGCTCTAGTGCGAATGACTCTAGCTATCATTGTATCTCCTTTTGATCCGGAATCAGCTTCCGTGGAGCTTAAGAGATACACGAAAAACTGGTCACCATCACAAACGCCGTGTGCTTGGCCGGCTTGTAGTTCGAGGCTGCTGCCCCGTGTCTCGGTGATCGGAACAGTTGGTGTAATAATCTTCGTATTGGTGTGCCCGAAGAAGCCTTGGCCCTTATTTCCGTAAAGGACGGGGTTTTGATGCAACCGGTACTTCCGGAATTCGGCGCGCAAGCGATCATACATGTCCTTATGGTTCTTGCTGAAGCCATTGTACTCGTTTAGGATCCCGAGAAGAAAGTAGGACAGCGCTCCATGTATCCGCTCGTCCTCCAATTTGAGTTCACCTGCCTCTTCGTGAGGACCACATGCAACGAGTATGGCACACCCATCCGGGTTGATAAGCCAGTTAGGTAGCATGGAAGCGTCGCGGCTTGCTGGACCACCAGCTCCATCTCCGAGGCTTTTCTCAGGGTCCAGTGGGAACTTCAAATCGACCTCAGCGTCGTAAGGGAGAAAACGGATGCCAGGGTCGCGGCGGTAGACACTCGCAGAGAAACAACAGTCGAGAACAAGAGTGACCACCAGTCCCTTGTCAACCATAGCCTTTAATGAGATTGCCAGTCTAGGGCCCCAAAGATACCTCACGTGGCTTTCCTTCCCTCCATCGAGTAAAACCAGCGCCAGATCTCCTGTAGAATTATTGGAGAATTCACTGCAAGGCTCTCCTCGGGTTCCGTGTCCAGAGTAGTGGATATAGACAAAATCTCCAGTTTTTGCCGAAGAAGTAATCTTCTCCAGAGCAGAAGTCACATTGTGATATGTTGGCCAGAGCATCGGGTCTTCAGTCGGACTAGATGATTCCGGGTTGGCGCTCTCAGTTGCCGTGAACATCTGTATGTGGATAGGGTTCAACACTCCTTCCAGATATGTCTTGATATTTTGGACATCCCGCACACAACCTTTCAAGGGCTTGTCCTGATAGGCATTGATCCCGATTAAAATCGCATAATGTGTGACAACAGCGCGTTGATCATCCATTGTGTTGACGAGTTTGAGCTGCGGCGTGTTGGGAAAGCAATTGATCAGTGGCGAGAAAGAGCAACCAGACTACCTAGAATGAGAGAACAAGTTTAGACAAGTACCGCTGTTTGCCGAGAGGGAAACTTGGAGGGAGTAAAGAGGAGTAAAACACATTGCAAGCTATCGAGAGGCCATTGTAAAGTTGAGATGAGCCTTTGCGGTTCATGGCTAGGAAGCAGCCGAGCTATTAGTGGAAGGTGGGCGCTAGACTTCGGGTGGCCGATTGGGGTGCAAAGCTCTGTACCGCAGTTGGGCAGCACTTGCGAGTCTGCAACACGGCAGAAAAAAATGAGGCTGTGAATGGGGGGCCGGTTACGTTGCTTGTGGATCTAAATTCCTAGCGCGGATCTAAATTCCTAGCGCGCACACGTGAAATGCTCGCTCTATAGTAATTTAGTATGCAAGCACCATCGCGTGCATGACGCGTTGATATCAAAATAAACTCCTTGCCGTCGCCATCAAATTTGAAGCTTTTTGACTCCATGCAAGTGTCTATTGCCATTGAATCAATAGTGTTTATTCATCTTTATTATTGCCAAATTGATATGCTGAGCTAACTGTTACATTTAGGTCTATAAAATTGGCATTAATATTTATACCAGGCTCTGCCAGAAGCTTAATTTCAGTCTTTTTTACCTTAACGCTAGATATGTATTTGAATTCCTTGATACCAGCCTTCTATACCTTGCCACTGCTGGTTGAAATATAGGCCTTTGGCGTCGTGGAATTGTTGCTCAGCTTTAGGTATATTTGGTGCTTTAATCGCGGTAACAACCTCATGGAATTAGTAGTTTTTTGACACCTTAGCAGCAGTGGCTTTTATAAGAGTGTCTGGCCTTTTGAATGTGTTAATATCCTTTAAGGAATGGTTATGTTTGAAGTACGACTTGCTTGTTCAGGTGACAGTTATTAAGGATGGTGTTTTGCCTTTTGTTTGCCCAGCTGGATAATTATACACCATTTTATATACTATACTGCATGGATTGGCTACTCAAATTGACCGCGAACGAATATTTTCCCCTTTGCTTTGTAACTGCTGTACGCGCCAGAAGTGACATTTAAAGATATGGTGGACGGAGTACTTATTGTATGTTTTGCTTTGATTGGACCATTGGTTTGTTATATATAGCTAGAGCTGGTTAAATTGTTCAATGTTTAAATGATGGTACTGCTGGAGGGTAAAGAAAGCATGTTTTTAATTGGCAATATTGTCAGGTGTATGGAGGATTGGATGGGCGTTGGTGATGGCTGCAGTATAGGGGGGACTGGCGGGCGCGTCTTTGCGAGATATTGTGAATAAACACCATAGATTCGATGGCGATAGACACTTGCATGGAGTTGAAAAGCTTCAAATTTGATGGCGACGGCAGGAGTTTGTTTTGATATCAACGCGTCATGCGCGCGATGGTGCTTGCATACTAAATTACTATGGAGCGAGCATTTCACGTGTGCGCGCTAGGAATTTAGATCCACAAGCAACGTAACCGGCCCCGTGAATGGGGCGAAGTGCAGCGAGAACGAGGCGAAGTGCATTGAAATCCGAGACTTTCCCACAACATGGGACAGTCACTGGTAGCCGGTCACCGTCCCATATTAGCGGGGTGCCAAATATCGAAACCTTCATGCAGCTTCCAGGTAATCCATCTCTATCTCCTCACCGTTTTTAACGGCTTCACCGTTTTCAAGACTAAGAGTATACCTTCCAGCAGAGGGAACAGATGCGATGACATAAGGCCCCTCGCGAGATCCGCCGGAGTTAAGCAGATACACCTTGTCTCCGACATGAAAGTCCGGTTTCTACAATGCCTCAGTAAGAATGTGTCAGAGTCTCGATCGGGCTACGAACCTGGATATAAGTTGCCACATAAGGACGCTTGCCAACTTCTGTGAAGTTGGAGTTTTGGACACTGGTTTCGAAACGTTAATACAATATCAACTAGGCAAAAGCTGGTATTACGCACCCTTCAGAAGCAGACATATTGTAAAGTCGGTAAGTTGTGAGAGGAATTGTGATGGTGGAAGTGCTTGAGTTAGCTGCCGATGATGGATAGGTGCTGGGAATTTGCTTATGTCCCTTGCTGCTCAACTTCGCGGGAGTGTCCATTACGACGCCGCCAGTAGGTAGTTAAAAGGCGACACCGGAAAAAGGACTTCGGTCACAACTGCCCAAATGCGGCTCGTCCATTTGGATGTACAGTGCATACGGCCCATGCATTAGTGTTGTGGCTACGTGGCGCCTTACACCGGCTCAGTTTCTCACCCATTTGAGATGGCCAATATTGTAAGAGTATGCAGAAAAAAAACTGCATAGTGGGGCAGAGCGAACATCAAAATTTCTAAGTCCCACGCGTGGATATTTCAGCACACATGTAATAGTTTACATTATAACCTTAAATTCTAATAGATATTAATAGTTTAAGATATTAATTTAGGGCTCTTAGTATTTAGTATCTTATCTAATAGCTATAGGCATTAATTACTGGCTTAAGCTTAGCTGGCATTTTCTTAATTTTTTTTAAAAATCTACCCGTATAGATCTACTTAATCCTATAATTTTTAAATAATTACTTTAAGCTCCTTAATTATTATAAGAAACGGCTTTATTTCTAATATTATATCCTTTATTTAACGCTAGATCTTTTTAATAATATTAAGGTCTAATAATAAGACTAGCTATTAGATAAAGAAAATTAGGATATTATTTAATTTGTATATGCCTTTTATATAGTCTTAGTAGACCCTTATATTATTTTTTATTAAAATAACCTCTTTTTTAAAATTAGTTAATATATATTTAAAATATAGAAGTACCTAATCTATATAGTTATAAGAATCTATACTATATAATTCTCCTTTTTTAAGGAAAATAAGTCTTAATTTCTAACCCTATCTAATAGCTCCCTATACTATAAATAATATATACCCTAATTAATATATAGATTATATATAGTCTTTATAATATTTTTTACTTTTTTATTTTATAATATAAAGTATTTTATACTTACCTATAATAAAGGAGTATTTATTAATCTAGATAACCTTTACCTATAGCCTATTTATTATATAGTCGCGGAATATATATGCCTAATTAAGCTATATAATAGCCTATTTTTCTAAAATAAATATATATTTATAGGTAATATATTATTAATAGCTAAGATAATAGAGAGCATGGCAAAGGGTATTGCGGTAGATATTTTTGCCAATATATTCTTTAATAAGTTGTTTATATAAAAGCCGACGCGTATAATAGCCCTTTTATATAATAGGCAATATAATAACGTACTCTATAAGTGAGTCGCGAATACAAGGGAGTCGCGAACCCCACCAACTTTTTACGACCCGTTACCTTTTAACTATAATAGCTTAATTAACTATTACTTAATTGCCCTGCAATAAAGCAGATATCCTCCTTGCTATCTCAGCTATTAATTAGAAGCAAATTCTAAGCGTAAACCGCGCTGCAGTAACGTTTAACGTCCCTAAAACCACGCTCCGCGACCGACGCGCCGGAAAGCTTATATGACGCGATTATAAGCCCAAATTAAAGAAGCTTACTAGGCTTAAAGAGGAGGTAATTGTTGGATATATACTAGACCTAGATTCGCGAGGGTTTGCGCCCACTCTAGGTGCTATACGTGATATAGCGGATAAACTGCTTACTGCACGCGCTATTGGGTAGGTTGGTAAGAACTAGCCTTCTAACTTTGTTAAGCGAACAGATAGCCTTATAACACGATTTAATCGAGCGTATAATTAATAGAGAGCCCTATATAAGGATCCTAAGGCTATTAAGGCTTAGTTTAAGCTTATAGCGCGTACTAAGGCTATATATAGTATCTACGACAAGGATACCTATAACTTTAACGAGACTAGCTTTATAATAGGTAAGATATTAGCTTAGCTAGTTATTACTAGCTTAGAGAGACGAGGCCGGCTAAAGGCGATCTAGCTAGGTAATCGCGAGTAGGTTATAGTAATTTGGGGAATTAACGCTGCTAGGTAGGCAATTCTACCCTTTATTATCTTCGCTAGTAAGCACTATCTCTCTACCTAGTACTAGGAGGATATACTATATAACTAGGCTATCACAGTTAGTAATAACGGCTAGACTACTAATAAGCTTAGAGTTGCCTGGCTAGAGCACTTTATTAAGCATATAAAGAATTATATAGTAGGCGCGCGCTGGCTGCTAATTATTAATAGCTATAAGAGCTATACCTTACTTAAATTCTAGGAGATCTATACAGGGTGGGCGAAATCCTAATTGATAACGATTGATACGATACGCGAGATCATATTATATCATATTATATTAATCGATCTTTTTCAATCCGCTACTAAATAAGCGAGTAATTTACCAACGTCCTTAGCTTCCCTACTAATTAGGTATCTCCTTTCTACCCTCTATTTATACTTTTCTTTATATAAGATACTATAAAATAAAATAAAAATAGTAAAAAAAAAGAGGAAATTGAAATTAGTAACTTTTATCTATTCCTTATTATCCTCTAGTTCTATAATCCGATCCTTACCCTCTAGTGCTCCTGCTACTACCACTATAGGCTAAGAATTTTTACCGTACGACGAATATCGAGCTCTATAATCCCGCTATTTGTAATTTCTATAGCACCTATTATAGAACCCTAGAAGACTCTAATACTTAGTAAAGGGGTAAGGGCCTACTAGATAACGCGGAGTCGCCGTATAGGCCTTGTAGGGCTAGCGTTAATTAGCTTTTTACCTTGTATAAGTAATATAGGCTACTT
>Ga0307515_10018884_pt1 | contig 12447 bp, 10 predicted proteins | sample 17_EM_MG_FD_194513 | JGI IMG/M metagenome (GOLD analysis project Ga0307515, IMG submission 194513) | Populus trichocarpa ectomycorrhiza microbial communities from riparian zone in the Pacific Northwest, United States - 17_EM | ecosystem: Host-associated > Plants > Roots > Unclassified | place...
GGCCAAGCAGACGGCTGTCGAGAAGTGAAGAGTAAAGGTATTCGAAGTCTCAGCCGCGGGTGGCAGGAGACGGGAGGGGTGGAAGAGGACAAGAAGAGGGATGCAGACATGAAAGCGGGCTGAGCGAACGCAGTTTTTTTTCTCTATCGAGATTGTCAGCCAAAATTAAAATCCAGTCCAGCTGTTTTAGGCTAGCTCACAGAGGGCAGAAAAAGCGGCACTAATTTTTCGATGACCCAAGTCACCCTGGGCCTATTTCAGATACTTCACGTCTAGGATCTCCTTCGATTTTATGTATGTCCAAAATCTACTTGCTACTGTTATCCTTGAAGTTCTAGAACATTTATTAGTTGTCTCCTTTCAATGGTCCAGCTTGACTGAGAACATTGATAATTGTTGCCGCTTTTTCTGCCTATCGAAGGTTGGCCTGAGCATCGGCTTACTCAGCGCAGGCGGTGGCGGTGATTGGCGAGAATGCTGATAAGCGATAGGAGATCTCGCCTTTATTTCAAAACTTCACTTTGCAAAGTACTGTGTGACCTCTCATATTTTCGGTCCTCTCTATCTATGTCCAACCCCTCTTCTCTGCCTCTCTATCATGAAAGTTCATCGGACTTCTCCCCTTCACAGAAGGGATAGGTTCCTTTCTGTAAAGCGGCCCGAGGTATTTATTACTATTTAGTATACTTATATAATTAATAAATAAGCTTTATATTTATATTTCTCTATTTACTCAGTGTTGTAGTAAATGCAGTTGTGTGTAATATAACATTGATAATCGAGAGCTGAAGGCTCGGATGTTCGGTAAATGAAGTGAATGTAGGTAGGTTATGTGAGACCTACATATGACACTAAGGTCTTATTTTTTTTTATTTTCTTTAACTAGCTAATTAATTTAATATAATCTTATTATATGAATTGATACTCTACTTAAATCCTATCTTAAAAAATATAATAGTAATTTAGTTACTTCACTTATTAATTTTTTTTTCTATTAAGAAAGTAACTGCTACAGTGGGAAACTAGTGGATGGTCACCTGGTTGGTCACGTGGTCTCGGCGATATATATCGCCATATATATAGCTCTCTCCTCTTCTTCTTTTCTCCTTCTCTCACACATATTATGTCCTGTGTCTTCAAGATTATTTATTTATTATTGTGTCCCCATGTGCCCCTCTTCATTACTTCTTTGAATACGAATTTAGTGGCCCTCTAATCGGGGAAGGTGCACACTCGGGCCCACTGCCACTTGTGATGTCTATAAAGACCGTGCTGGCACCCTCTTCAACCATCCTCCTCTTCCATGCCTTCCCCAACACTCCCCTGTCGCTCGGTCTCACCATGCACCCTCCCCCCACTGCTGCCACATCCATTAGCCTCACTGCGGCTAAGGACTCTGGGCAATACATGATTTTCAGCCAGAATCCTTGATTCCCTTAATTCTATCAATTCCCTCAATCTCCCACTCTACCTTTAACGCTCTTGAGCATCTGTAGCTATTTTAGCTGAATAATGGCCTGGATTAATAAGACAAATTAGTAATATGGATTGAGTTTCTCAATCATGAATATCAGGACTATAATAAAGATATGAGATTTATTGAGCATTATTAAGCAGAGTACAATAAAGCCTAGAAGGAGCTTATGGACTCACAGGTCTTGAGACCGTTTGAGACAGAGGAGTTCATTATATACAACCCCAAGTCGGCTCTGTGGTTCAGCATACAAGTGAATAATAACCGGCTGAGAAAGCTGTGGAATCCGTGAAATAAGCTGTGGTGTTGGCCAAGAATGCCATTCCTAATCTATGACACACTCATCTCTCCTGGCAAGTGACTCAGCAGCGGAGGCTAGCAGCAGCCCAGTCCCAAGTTCCCAACTGGACATTGCAGTGGTGTCACTTGTATTGATCAAGTGATGCAACAATCTCATCTATGAATTCTTAAGAAGACACAGCTTTAACAAGTCACAGAATATAAGTTGAAGAAGGGTTAAACTTACGTGAAGCAGAGTGACAGGTGTGCCAAGTATGATGCAGAGTGCTGTAGCATACTACTATAATGGATTCTATAGTAAATCCCCTTGATTGAGCTCAAGTTGGACCAAGCCAAGGTGGCCGAGAATGACTCAGGTGGGGAGGGTGGCAGGAACAGGCTCGAATGCAACCCTGCCAATGACCTCACTGAAGAGCGGGTTTCAAAGCAGTGGAGAGAAGCCCGTGGGGATGATGCTTTACCAAAACTCGGAATGTGTGCCTCCACAACCCAAACAACTTCTCAAGATTCCTCCTTAATGCAGCAGCCACCAGAAACAGCAGGAAACAAGGGACAACTCAAGTGTAACTGTGGTAATGCAACAGACAGAGAACAGGCTATTAAATACTGTAGACATAGTGGTCAGACCGTGAACATCGCAGAGCCAGAGCCTCTTTCCACCTTGTCAGAAAGGTCTGAGCCTGGCAATAATGCTGGACAAGTACCAAAAAAGCCCCAAAAAGACGAGCAAAGGTATACAAGAAGGAGCAGGAAGTCAAAGAATCATTGGTCATTTACCTCAATTTGGCATGTTCCCAAATCAAGGCGAGCCAGTGCCACTCTTTAAACCCCCAATGTGCCACCCTTTGAACACATGTAAGCAAAATCCTCCGGGCCTTCACAGCTAGACATTGTCCAAGAAGAAGTCAATGGCAGCCAAAAGTATAAAGCCTCAAGGGATTTTGAAGCTGAAGCAAGAGGAGAGGACTTATTTCAAGAGGTGCAAGAAATGATCCTGGGGCTAAGTAAATTATAAGTTTACCTGCTATTTGTGCCACTTCATATTGAAGCTCAGTAACCCCTTCTCCTTGATGTAACGATAAGAGGCATATATCTGTGGACTCTTCTGAAACTATGTAATCTTATTTGTAATCATCTAGTGTTTGGACTATATATTGACACTTATTTATTACCTCGCTCTTGTTCCTGATAGAATTGTGAGAGCATGGGAGTTTGCAAATATGGGTTATCTTTCATTCTGCTAGGTTTTAATTGCTTCTGAGAAATAGGAGGAATTGTAATATATAGCGAATAAATGGTGCATTTCTTACCCTCATGACTTTATTGTAGTTCCCTCTCATATATTTGGGATGAGAGAACGGGCATGTCTCATGAACTCTGTTCAGCGCCACTGGGGAGGGGAGGTGGGGAGTTTCCAGTGAAGTACGGACTGCTTACAGGGGAATGGTAGCCTGTGCCTTCTCAACCATTATAAATATGAGCCCTCCCCCAGGAATTGCCAGCTACCTCGGCCGTCTCCTTACCATCCGTTCGACTCCAGTGCCACCCACTCAAGATCTTCCCGCTATGCCATACCGATTCCGCAACAGCACTCGTGTGGCCAATAGCAAGCCGACTTCATTAAGTGCAGCTTCGAGCGTAACTCTCCAGCAGAACCAGAATGAGCCCACACTCGGAACATCAGAGACGAGGAGGCCCAAGAGAGGCATTGGCGGATCATCTGAAGGGATCGCCTGTAAGCTCCATCTACCACGGAAAGGGAACCCCGAACTGATGAGCGTTGACTCGCCGAATGCGACCTTGGATGAGAAGCCCGCTTCGCAGTGACGGAAGAAGCGCAGTCTACACAGTCCAAGGATCTCAGTCTGCAGCCCTTCAAAGAATCTTGGAAACTACGCAAGCCACTGATGGAATGAATTTCAGCTCAATCCTCATCACACCATAATCCCTGTTTTCAGCTGTCCTAAACAGGCTTAGTTTCATGTGGCGCAAATCAGCCGGGTGGTCTTGAAAGTGCAAATCCTTGGCAAATCACACCTGAGGCTCAGACACGAGGCTTTTATCTTCCAGCTGGACCGTCATGGGCTGCTCCTTTCGACGCAGCTGCATGATACTCGTGTTAAGCAGTCAGAACGGGACAAACTTGCTGTCCTGGAAAATGGTCATAAGATTAGAAGTCCAAGCAAGGTATTTATCTAGCTGGCAGCATGTGAAGTGAACTAGTCCTATTTTTCTTGTCCTTGAGCTTCTAAGCTACTCTGACTCTTCGCTCTAACTCTTCTGAAAAAAGCTCTTTCATACCATAATCTCTAGGTTCTATTTGCTTTGCCTGCCATGCTTCCTCTCCCACCGCCGCTAACTGGCGATCAGTTGGATAACATTCAAGGTGATATCTGGAGCAGAGGTTTCCTAAAATACTATGAGACGTACTACTTTTTCTCAATTAAGCAGTCAAATGCGAAAATATTTGCTCAATGTCTGAAGGACTTGACTACGCACTCACCACCGCTTATCTCAACTTTGAGAAAGGTACGTGACGAGTATGTCCTCATATCCAAACAAAAAAAAGAAGCTGCTGCAGCAGCTAAAAAACGAGGCATTCCGGAGAAAGATGTAAATCTTCCGAAGATACCTATTTCAAATGCCTTGATTGCCTTTACAAGCAAAGGCTTGCAGACGGTAAGTTACCCAATCAGGGGCATCCATCACCAAGTGCTAAGCCGCCTTAGATACAAGCTGGCCTTCAAAAAACTAGTAGTCTGAGATTGGACCGTGTCGAAGATACTGATCCAGCCTTTTTTAATGGAATGGGATCAAAAAGCGTCAGGGACGCCCTGAGCGATCCCGACCGTGACACGTGGGATCCTCTCTTTAACTCGACCGAAATTCATGGAATTCTCAAGATTGGTGGAAGCTCTAAGAATGAGGTCGAGAAACACTTGAAGAATATCCAGGTAATTCTGAAGCATGGCACAGCCATTGATGATGTGTTTCAGAATTCGCCACCCACACCGACTGATTCTCGAGTTGACGGTTGGACCAGGCCCAATGATCGTGGCAAAGAACAGTAAGATGGTTCCTAAAGACCCAATGGAGCTAGCTTGGGCACTTACGTTATTGGTGTTAGTTTTGGATTTGAGGATGGAATCTCGCAGCCACGGATGAATGGGATTGATGAACTCGAGCCGGAGCCCGCGAATGGCGGCGTGAATATGAATACTGACCCAAAGCTTCTCATCGTGACCGAACAAACTTCGTCCGAGGAAGGCGGTGTCGAGCGTCCCAAATGGATGTACGACGGATCCTTTCTCGTTTTTCGCAAGCTCGAGCAGAATGTCAAGGCGTTTGAAGACCTTACAGATCAGTGGCAGGCGAAGAAGTGCGAAAGCAAAGCGCACATGGGTGCAAAGCTAATGGGGCGGTGGCAAAGTGGTAAGTGTCATATAGTGGCATCAATTCTTGGCCTTGTGGGGATGTTACTACTTGCTGATGAACTCTCACAATAGGTGCTCCACTTGCCATACCCGAGTTTCACACAGAGGACTCGAAGAATCCGGACGCTGCGAAATTGATCAACAACTTCACTTACGCAGATGAAATATGCCCTGTATCCGCACACATTCGAAAGACCAATCTCCGGGAACCGAGTGATGACAATAACTCCGATCCGAGGCTTCCCCGGACGAGAATAATCCGCAACGGGATCCCATATGGATCTGACTACAAGGGACACGAAACCGACGGATCGACACGTGGACTCTTGTTTGCATGCTACCAAGGTCACATTGAGGATGGGTTTCAGCACATGCAGGGGGGTTGGAGCAACAATCCAAAGTTCCCTACAGGCGACACTGGTCTTGATCCAATAATTGGCCAGGTCGACCAGACGAGCAAAGGGGTTAACGGAAAAGTGACAACGTTCTTCACCGACAAATTGAACGGTAAACAAAGCGTGGAATTCCAACAATTAGTGACTTTGAAGGGTGGTGAATATTTCTTTGTGCCGTCCATCTCAGCGTTGAGAGACGACCTGGCTAAGACCTGAGTCAAGATACGGCTTGAGCAACGTCAATTTCGCGAGTATGGCAGTAGCTTTGATATTTCAGTCTCTTGAATGCAATATGCGGAACTGTTTATTTCAATCCTTCCTGTGTGAGCTGCATTGCCTAGTAATGGGGTGCTAATTGCTTCAGCAAATTAAATCTTGAGGATCAGTCACGTTCTCTCGTGGCAGGCTACAGCTAATCATTCCTGCCCAAGCACTGAATGCCTGCAGAGAAAGGCTAAGCAACCCCATTAGCTTCTCATGAGTAGTTTGAAATTATGCTGTTTTCTTCAAGAATGGAGCTCTTACTGTTCTCCCTCCCCCCTCTACCCCCCAAATGTTTGCTAGCGGCCTCCACTGCCCTAGTTTTCGATCAGGTACGATTTATGAGTGGCTCGAGCACCTGGTCAGCTTGTTACACAGGGCAAAAAGCCGCCTGTGTATCAAGGCAAGGGTGTGCGTAGAAGGTTCACGAAGGTTTTCTACCCTGGAAGTGGCTCTCAGTCAGCCGAAAAGGCACTTCCTCATTAAGCAAACACCCTGGATTCCTACCCGTACCTATACCCAAAGCTTACGCGCTAGCAAACATTTAGAGGGTGGGGGAGTAATAGGTAATCAACGGTGGTCAAATCCCGAATGGATATTCCCCGCTGGCTGGGGCTGAAGGTACGCATAAGCAGAGCACGGCATATGCACAGTGACATCCTTTAGTCACAAGGTGTGTGTGTTAAGCGAATTATGTTTTCAGCTCTTATCACGTCCTTCGTGCGTGCACGCTGAATAGGTAGAGCTGCCGTCCTAATGCAAGTGCAGTCACAAGAATCAGATTGAGTAGGGCCAGGCGAAGCTTTGAATGCCTGGACTAAAATGTCCAGAGTCAGTTTGGACCCGAGCTGTCGTTTCGTGGCGTCTCTGCACGGGCCAAAGGAACACACACCTGGTCGGTACGGGCCGCGGCATTGGCCTTGAGCTGAAAATTGGCTTTGAGCTGAAAGTGGGACTCAGCTCGGAAACGGAATTCAGCTCTGTCGTGGCTGCAACAATATGCACAGGCGGCAGCATACCTAGGGTTGCTACCTTACAGTAAAAGAAAAGTCTATTACTGTTACCGTAGTAATAGAATAATAGGAATATTTTATACCTTATGATACAGTCATGTGATATTCTAGATTATATTGGGCAAGGGAGCCAAGGCGAGCTAAGCTCGAAAAGTACTAGAAACTTCCTGATATAGTATAGTCTCTTACTTTGCTCTCAACCATTGAAATTAGCTAGGATAGGCCTTGAAAGCCTAAAATATCCAAGAAGGGCCTCTAAAAGCCCTGAAAGAAGGACCTAGAAGCCCGAACCCCTCTAAAAACGCACGTGCTGTAACAATAAATGGTCATTACAGTATATAACAAGTGGAAGCGCATTACAATTTTACGGGTGATGATACACCCCAACAACCCTAAGCATAGCAGGTCGGACAACTTTCAAAGGTCTAGACCGTCCGACTTTTCTTTTCAGAACGACGAACAGTGACGAATGTGGCAATTGACCCTAAGCTGAACTTTGGGTGGACCGTGGATGTTGCAGGGTGCAGGGCGGGCCTTCAGCCTGGTCATGTCAAGCCTGCTTGATCGTTTTCGGTCAACGTGAGGGCACAATGAGGACTCTAGAGCTGCTGGCGCTTCACTATTTCCGCGGGCATGTTGTGAGAATGTGACCCCCTTCTGCGGGAACCACCTGCCTTGAGATAGGCAGTGTCAGAGCAGCGGAAAGGTTTATTCATGCTACCAGGAACACTCGAGGTATAAAACCCAAGTCAGTTATTTCCACCTTATAAGCTCAAGGTGCTTGAGAACAATTCCGAAGTAATTCAAAGAACTTTAGAGTCTGTTCCCCTTGTGAAGTCTTTTACCTAAGCTTATCTCCAGCCCTACAGTTTCACTTGGACATCTCGTTTTAGCAACCACTGAAACATGTTGTTCATTCTCCGCCGCTTCTTTCACAAGGCAGTAGCCACTTCTGAGTCCGATACTGCCTCCGATGAGAAGCTCCCACTGTTCGAAGACTCAGAGAAAGCCAAGCATGTCATAGGTTATGCCCCATCACCACCCTCGAAGTCTTGGACCAAGCACAAGAAGCTACCCCTCGTTATCAAGCTCCTTTTCTTGATTTTTGCTTTTGCTTTCACTTTGCTCTCTGGACAATCAATCATAAACTATGCTACTCTGGGGTATAATGCTTTCTTGCGGAGCAGCAAGGCTTACTATCACGTCGCCTGTAGCCAAAAGGTCAGCGTGGACGAGCCCATTTCCATCGCAGCACCTCCCATCGCAGAACTTCCCGTAGGAGCTAAGCTCCTAGACCGAAACGGCTGGGAGCCTAAATGCAGCAGCAGCAAGGATAAAGCCCACGACTGTGGCCTTGCAATCGATTCTGAGGGGGACCTCACATATTGGCAAAGTGCAAACGTTACACCTGGTGATGTGCATTGGATCGTGATCGACCTTAAAAAGAAATCCAACGTACACAGTCTCGCTGTAACGCCGGGCCCGAAGTCAATCGGAGGCTCAGTCCGGAAACATCGAGTGGAAGTTGCCACGGAAAAGGGGATTTGGGACCTAGTTGCGTTGGGAACCTGGAGAGATAGTGGTGGCGGTAAGCATATCTCCATCCAATATTGGCGTCATGAAAGCAGAGAGTACTGACGATTACTACAGACAAATATGCAACGTTTGAGCCTCGTTTAGTCCAATTTGTGCGCCTTACGATAGTTGATTCGACTCAAGACAAGAATTTCGTTGTCATCGGCGACATCAAGATCTTTGGTGTTGATACGATCCCACCCCCTGTAGCCAACGGAGGCAGGTGGAATATTACCTTGAATTTCCCTTTGGTGCCCGTCACGGCGTTCTTGAATCCAAGGACTCAGAATTTGACAACGATGTCAGCCGATGAACCCGATAGGTTTTCAGTAGACCAGGACCGCAAAACCGTCTCAGCGACGTGGGATCCAAAGAATGGAATAATCGAGGGGGAAATACTCACCGCTACAGGGCACGACATGTTCTGCCCAGGCACGTCGCTTGATGAGAGCGGTAGGGTGATCTTCACTGGCGGATCCACTTCCGACGCGATAAGCATCCTCGACCCCTTGGCGAACACATGGTCGACCCCTGAAGACAAGACAACACATAAGCCCATGAAGCTACAAATTCCCCGTGGATATCAGGGCCAGACATTCTTACCTAATGGCAAGACCTTCATGATCGGGGGGTCGTTTTCGGGTGGTAACGTTGGAGATAGAGATGGCGAGTTATACGATCCAACAACCGGTACATGCAAGAAATTGCTCAATGTCAAGGCAAAATTCATCAAAATGGACCCAGTTCAGTCCGCGAATCCACCGGACAAATGGCAACAACACCACCCGTGGCTGTTTGCGTGGAAGAAAGACAGCATATTCCACGCTGGGCCTTCCAAGAGAATGAACTGGATTTTCACAACAACCACTGATGGCGACGTCAAAGACGGAGGATTCCGCAAAGACAGGAATTCAGGTTTCGCTGATGGTGATGCTGTGTGCGGTATCGCTTCAATGTACGATGCCGAGAATGGTGTCATTCTCACAGCTGGTGGTGCTCCCAATTACGAATACTGGTTGGATACTAATCACATGCGACCGACCGACGGTCACCGGCAGGAAGCAACCAGCAACGCATTCGAAATAAGGCTTGGGGAAGTAGAACCTGGCACCGCTTTGAAACCGAAACAGGTGGCCTCGATGACTCATAAGCGCATATTTGCCAACGCCGTAATCCTTCCCAACGGCGAAACCTTCGTCGTTGGTGGCCAGAGCCAGGGCCACCCGTTCCGCGATGAAACTTGGGAACCAGTTCCGGAGATTTACTCGCCGGAGACGGGGAAGTGGAGAGAAGTGGCTCACCATTCCACGCCCCGAGTATACCATTCCTGGGCCATGCTCTTGCCCGATGCAACTGTGATTGTTGGCGGTGGCGGCCTGGCACGTTCGGAAACGGATCATTACGATGCCCAGATCTACCAGCCTGCTTACCTGTTCACGCCCGACGGCAAAACCGCCGAGCAGCCAAAGATCAAGACCATCGACAAGCAGCTATACAAGATTGGCGACAAAATCATGATCACGACAAATGTTCAAGTAGACAGTGCCAGTCTTATTCGATACAGCGCGACGACTCACTCGTTGAATAATGATATGAGACGCATCAAGTTGGCTGTTGCCACAGAAGGTAATGCTTCTAACAAGAAGTACTCTATGAAAATCCCCAACGATTCAGGCGTTACTTTGCCTGGATATTGGATGTTGTTCGTGTTGCAGAATGGCGTGCCCAGTCACGCCGAAACGGTACAAATCTTGGCCAAATGAGCGATCACTGTGAGTAGCGAAATCAAAGCTTGAGATGGATACAGTGGGATCGGTACTCTTTGTCGAACGATAGCACATTGGAGATTGGCGGCAACAATAATAAAATTCTTTTCTTTCTTAAATATCGTCTGAATGATTGCAGAGTATATAGGTGGCTCGGAAGTTTGAGGAGAAAGTGATGACTGAAGCCGACACTGGCTGGATGTATTCGCACATCATGAATCGTTAACTAGGCAGTAATTCACTGGGTAAGCAGGTATTGATACATCTAACTATTCCCATAATGATATGCAGGTCCCAATTCCTCGTTTCTGGAGGCATATACGGCCAGAATTGCGGTATCTGCCTCCCATTTCACAGTCATCTAAGGCCCTGTTTCACACAGCCACACGTCTTTTGGTTGCCAGTAATTACAACAGCCAAATACCAGCTTTCGTTACTGGATAATTAAAGCTAGTATTAATAAATGGAAAGTATTTTACAAGAAACAAATACTTAAAAATTATTATAATTACAAATTGTTTTGATTTATTCTGATTTGCATATTTAGCTTCTATTTTTAGTGGCAGTTGAGCCATTCCCTGGAACGAAGCCTTTTGAACACACTACATGACAGACCAGCTGCACCATTTACCATCATAGAATCATCATTATTGAGTGTGTGCTTGCTGAGAATGTGGCCGATCCCTTTGATGACTTGGTCGATGGCAGTATCCAAGTGGCCTTGTAGTACTGGTCCCTGTTATTTGAACATGTTGTGTTAGTGTATGTGTCCAAAACCCAAAGTAGGTACTGACTAACTCTCTCAAGACTGTACTCGGTCTGTAGGCTTGAGACCCCCTCTGATGGCAAATGGAATGTGATTCAAGTGAGTCAAAGAAGCGAGACAGGTCCGCTTGCCCCTCCTCAGCCAACAGCTCTACCTGTTTGTTGAGGATAGAGAGCAACTCCATCTTTTGTGGATGTGCATGAAATCATGTAGCTATCTTGTTGATATTTTCTTTGCTTGTTTTTTCATAGGTCCTGGTAATGCACTCAAGGTCAATGACTGTTATAAAGTATGCATTATAGGACATACCATATATCTGGATTGACGAGAATCGCTAAAGTCTCCTCCCAACCCTTACGAAATGATTGGTGGAATACCAATACTCCTAGGAGTCACATGGCTCCCAGGAATTTTCTCCTAGGACCCCACGAGTTCCTGGGAACTTTCTCCTGGGAGTGCACAAGGTTACAGGCGCCACCATGCTCCTATGAATTGTTTCCTAGGGTCTATGCCACTGCACGTGACTCATACAGGCACCCCATAGCCAAACAAGTTTGTTTTGGCCGCTCTTACCAGAAACAGGAGATATCTCGCTTTATACTGAGGTGGGAAGCTGGAGGTGGAGATGCAGATAGAGAGGGTGCATATGTAAGCACAAAGCACGAAGAGTGGGCAGTGCTATGGTGACCGATGAAATGGGGAGGCCTCCGGAAACTGGTGGGGGGAAGGAAGGCAGAAAGTCGATAGTTGGGAACAGAGAAATAGAAAGGGTCGACTGTAGGCGAGTTCGAGCCTCTTGTGCCGATACCATTATTTCTATAATTGTTCGCTAATTTTCCTGCTTTTGCACCAGCTCAAGACTGGTCCTCACTTCCCTTTTACTTATACATATTCAATTTTAGGTTGAGAAATTGCCCATGGAATACCACCGAATAAATGAAAAAACAAAAGCAAATAAGTATCTTTACTTCCTACTCAGGGTTTTTTATAGTACATTACTTTTTGATCAAGTCAAAAAATATCCATATTGGCGATCTCTTCCTCCCCTCTGTTCAATCAACATGGCTTGGCCTTCCAAAGTATCATTGTCTATAACTTCCCTCGCAGTCAAATCATAGCCTTCCTGCTGAAAACGAGACGCTAAAATACAAGCAGAAACGAGATCTGCGCCGGGAAGAGAGAAGAATGATGTCGATGGAAGTATATCCGACGACCTATTTTTGAGTTGTCCCTTATCCAATACCCCGTGCCACAGAGATTGTAGTTTCGACTCTAACTTATTAAAATGTCGAATGCTGGCTATAGATGACCTTGGAGTTTTTCTGGTCGAGTTGTTTGTGGCAGCAGGTACAGAAGTTGGATCAGCACTGGATTCTCTTCCCTTTGCCACGTCAAAATGCGCGACATCAATATTCGCCACCTTGTCATCGAGGCTATCAGAGAGCTGTCCCACTAGACGGCAT
>Ga0307515_10018885_pt1 | contig 12446 bp, 11 predicted proteins | sample 17_EM_MG_FD_194513 | JGI IMG/M metagenome (GOLD analysis project Ga0307515, IMG submission 194513) | Populus trichocarpa ectomycorrhiza microbial communities from riparian zone in the Pacific Northwest, United States - 17_EM | ecosystem: Host-associated > Plants > Roots > Unclassified | place...
GCGCGCGTTAGCGCGCATCAAGAACTGACTTCGCGACGTTTGTCTGAGCGCAGCGGCCGCAGGCCGCGAAGCGAGTTTGGCGCGGGCCCCAAAGCACGAGCACCGCAGAGCAGTCCGGCCCTAGCCGGACCGTCACCGTCGGGTCGCCTTTTCTTTGGTGACTTTCTTTTGGCGAAGCAAAAGAAAGTTACTGCCCTGTCGGGGGCACATCCCGACGCGGCCTCACGCCAGTGAACAGAAGCCTCATGCGAATGCAGCCACAAGCACCGGCACGAAAAAGGCACAAGGCTTCCATACCTAAGCTTAAGCGGCTGATGGTGCACGACCAAAGACTTCGCCAAGCTGCTCATCGAGAGCGACGTAGCGCCACAACTCCCCACTCGCGCCGCCGGCCACCCATTTCACGACACCCCACAGCCTCCCATCGCATCTGAGCGGCGCGTAATCCTCCGCCTCCCTAGTCTGACGGTGTTGTCACTCAACGCCCGTCACCTCAGGAGGTTTCCATGGCCACTGCCACCCGCTTTGCTTCTTCTCCACGCCGCAACCTGCTCCTCGCAGCGCTCACCATCGCGCTGTCCGCATCGGCGGGCATGGCGATCGCCGCCACCACCGACGCCCAGTTCCAGTCCGCTTTCCAGACCTTCCAGGCCGCACAAAAAGGCGATGAAGCCGCGGTCGAGCGCGCTGCCGAACAGTTCAACGAGCTGCTGAAAGCCGACCCCGGCCAGCCGATGCTGATGGCCTATGCCGGCGCGGCCACCTCGCTCAAGGCCAAGACGTCGATGCTGCCGTGGAAGAAGATGGGCCACGCCGAAGACGGCCTCGCGATGATCGACAAGGCGCTGGCGTTGCTGCAGCCCGTGCACGACACCACGCTGCTGAACCGCACGCCGGTGAGCCTGCAGACGCGCTTCACGGCGGCCAACACCTTCCTCGGCATGCCGTCGATGTTCAACCGCGGCACGCGCGGCGCGAAGCTGCTGGCCGATGTGCAGAACAGTCCGCTGCTGTCGCAGGCGACGCCCGGCTTCCAGGGCGCGGTGCTGATGCGTGCGGCCGAACTCGCGGCCAAGGAATTCCGCACCGCCGATGCACGCCGCGACCTCACCGACGTGATCCAGCGCAGCCTGCCGCAGGCCGAAGCCGCCAAGGCGCAACTCGCCGGGTTGCCGCAATGAAAAACCCACCCACGGTCTCTGCCGTGAACGCCGCGCCGGTGATCGAGCTGCGTGGCGTGCACAAGACCTACCGACTCGGTGCCCACGTGGTGCCTGCGCTGCAAGGCATCGACCTGCAGGTCTACCCCGGCGAGATGCTGGCGCTGACCGGCCCCTCGGGCAGCGGCAAGAGCACCATCCTCAACCTCGCGGGTCTGATCGACTCGCCCGATGCCGGCGAGATCTTGCTGCGCGGCGAGCGGGTCGACACGCGTGACGAGAAGCGTGCCGCACTGCTGCGCCGCGATGCGCTGGGCTTCGTGTTCCAGAGCTTCAACCTCGTGCCCGTGATGACGGTGGCCGAGAACGTGGACTACCCGCTGTTCATCGCCGGCGTGCCTGCCGCCGAGCGCAAACGCCGCGTGGCGGAGGTGCTCGAATCGGTCGGCCTGCAAGACCACGCGAAGCACCGGCCCGACGCGCTCTCCGGTGGCCAGCGCCAGCGCGTGGCGATTGCGCGGGCCCTGGTCAAACGGCCGCAGCTGGTGATTGCGGACGAGCCCACCGCCAGCCTCGACTCGCGCACCGCCGACCAGGTGCTCGACCTGATGCGCGAACGCGGCCACGCCGAAGGCGCCGCCTTCGTGATCGCCACGCACGACCACCGGCTTACGCGACGCTGCGACCGCATCGTCGCCTTGCTCGACGGCCGCATCACCGAACCGACGGAGGCATTGCAATGAACGCTCGGTGGCTCAAGTTCGCCTTTCTCAACACGCTGCGCAACCGCCGGCGCTCCGTCGTCACCGTGTCGATCGCCGCGCTCGGCACCGCGGCCATCCTGCTGGCCGGCGGCTTTGCCATCTTCACGTATGACGCGCTCGCTCAATCGTCGGCCCGCAACACCGGCCACCTGATCATCGGCAAGTCCGAGCAGTTCACGAAGGACGAAGCCACGCCGCTGGAGCACGGGCTGGACAACGCCGATGCGCTCAAGGCGAAGCTGCTCGCTGATGCCGACGTGCGCGCGGTGTTGCCCAAGGTCGAGTTCAGCGGGCTCGTCAGCAATGGCGACAAGTCGACGGTGATGATGGCCGTGGGTGTGTCACCCGACGACGAATTCGCAGTCAAGGGCCCGTTCCTGCGCGTCACGGCGGGCGACGTGCTGAGCGGCACCGGCACCGCCAGCTTGCAGGTGATGCTCGGCGAAGCGCTGGCGCGGAGCCTCAACGCCAAGCCCGGCAGCAGCCTTACGCTGCTCGCCAGCACCACCGACGGCGCACTCAACGCGATGGACGTGCAGGTGAAAGGCACTTTCTCGACCGGTGTGCCCGAGATCGACAAACGCCTCGTCTACACCGACGTGCTGACCGCGCAGAAGCTGCTCAACACGCAGCGTGTGAGCAGCCTCGGCGTGTTCCTCCACCGCATGGACCTCACGCTGCCGGCGCAGGCGCGCATTGCCGCAGAGCAGCCGCAGCTCACGGTGCAGACCTGGGTCGACCAAGCCACCTTCTACCAAGGCGTGAAGGCGCTCTACAACCGCATCTTCGGCGCACTGGGCGTGATCATCGGCGTGATCGTGGTGTTCGTCGTCACCAATGCGATGGCCATGGCGATCATCGAGCGCACCCGCGAGATCGGCACGCTGCGTGCGATGGGCACGCTGCCCGGCCAGCTGCTGCGCACGCTGGCACTCGAGGGCATGGTGCTCGGTGGTGCCGGCGCCGTGGTGGGTGCAGCCATTGCGCTGGCCGTGAGCGTGATGCTCTACATCGTGCCGGTGCAGATGCCACCGCCGCCAGGGCGCTCGACCGGCTACCCGCTCAACATCGCCATCGACCCGGCGCTGTACCTCGTGACGCTCGTCGTGATGGTGGGCCTGGCCATGCTGGCCTCGGCCTGGGTCGCGCGCAAGACGGTGCACCAGCCGGTGGTCACCGCGCTGGCCCACACCTGAGCGCGTACACACGCCTCCGCCTCCGCTTCAACCAAGGACAAGCATGAACTTCTTTCGACACATTGCACTGGCCGCCTTGCTGCTGACGGGTGTGCAAGCCCACGCCCAAGGCATGTCGGATCTGCTCAAGGCCACCGACCGCTACCGCATGAGCTCAAGCAACATGCAGGTCGACACGCAGATCAACACCTTCAACACCGATGGCTCGCCCGACAAGGAGCGCCGCTACACAGTGTTCGCGCAGGCCAACCACCAGTCGCTGGTGCTGATGCAGAGTCCGGCCGAGAAAGGCCAGAAGGTGCTGATGCTGGCCGACGACTTCTGGCTGCTGATGCCCAACAGCCAACGCCCCCTGCGCATCACGCCGATGCAGAAGCTGCTCGGTGACGCGTCGACCGGCGACATCGCCACGATGAGCTGGGCCGAGGACTACGCCGCGCAGCTCGTCGGCGACGAGACCTGCGGCGACGCACCGTGCACCCACCTCAGCCTCACTGCGGCGCGCAAGGGCGTCACCTATGCCCGCATCGAGCTGTGGATCGGCAAGACGCGGTACGAGCCCTTGAAGGCCGACCTCTACGTGCAGTCCGACAAGCTCGCCAAGCAGGCCCGCTTCGTGATGGACAAGCCCGGTGCGCCGACTGCCGTGTCGGAGATGGTGTTGCGCGACCAGCTCAGCAACCACAAGGAAACGCGTGTTCGCTATCTCTCGCGCAAGGAGCGCACGGTCCCCGAGGCCTGGCTAAACCCGATGTTCCTCGCCCGCAACCCGAGCCTGGACTGACCCGTGTCCACCGCCATTCGAATCGCTGCCGGTGCGCTGGCAGCCAGCGTGAGCCTGGGCGCCTGGGCCGATGCCGACTTCAGCGGCCAGCTGCGCCTGCGCATGGACGACCGCCAAGCGGCTACACAGGGCCCGCTGGCCCGGGGCGCGCAACTCGCGCCGGAGCTGATCGCGTTGCCCGCCAGCTCGGGCTCGATCGAAACCGAACTGCGCGGCCGCTGGAACCTGCTGAGCGCCGCCGTGGCCTTGCGCCAAGAACGGCCCGAGTCGGCGGCATGGCACAGCGACGCCACGGTGAACGAGCTCTACGCCTCGGGCGACGCCGGCGGCTGGCAGTTCAGCGCGGGCCGCAAGATCGTCGCGTGGGACGTGGGTTATGGCTTCCGCCCGAACGACGTCGTGCAGCAGGAGGCGCGCCGCACCCTGCTCACCAGCACGCAGCAAGGCCGCGCGCTGGTGCAGGCCGAGCACTTCGATGCGCACACCGCCTGGTCCCTGGTGTGGGTGAACCCGCAGCGCGCAACCGAAGGTGACGCGTCACAAGCATTCGGTGCCGACGAACAGGCCCTCGCCGCGCGGGTCTACGCCCACGTCGGCGCCGCCGACTGGCACGGTTTCGCGCGCTGGGGTCAGCACACGCGCAGCAGCCTGGGCGTTGCGACCTCGTGGGTCGCGAGCGACAGCCTCGAGTTGCACGCGTCCGTGCGCTGGGCCGAGCGGGCCGACGTGCTGGCCATCGACCCGTTGACGCAAGGCCTGGTCGGCAGCAGCCCCTACCGCGTCACCACGCGGAACAACCGCCAGCAGCTCCTGCTGGGCAGCACCTGGACGGCCGAGAACAAGCTGAGCCTGATGGCCGAACTCTGGTACGACGGCACCGCTGCGTCCGACGCGCAGTGGGATGCCTGGAACGCACGCAACCAGCAGTTGACGCAGGCCTGGGTGCCCGGTGGTCCCGATGCATTGCGCCGCGGCGTGGCTGGCAACCTCGGCTGGCAGGCGCAGGCCTTCGGTGGGCAAAGCCTGCGCCGCCACAACGTGTTCGTGCGCGCCTCGTGGGACCACGAAGGCTGGCAGCCGAGCATCGACATGCTCTACATGCCCGCCGACCGCGGCCGCGTCATCACCGCGGCGCTGGGCTGGCAAGGCGACCGGCTGCGGGTCGACGCCGGCTGGCGCGTGAACACCGGGCCGAGCGATTCGGTGGCCGCACAGCTGCCGGTGAAGCGAACGGTGTACGCCGCGCTGACCTGGGCGTTCTGAACCAGATTCCGCAACTCGCGTCGGCTGGACAAGACACACAGCAGCCCTTACGCTGCAACGCCCCGCGGCGGGCTCGCCTTCACCAGCATGACGACCGACTTCTACGACCAACTGACGCCGCTGTACCACCTGGTCCACCAGGACTGGGACGCGAGCATCCAACGGCAAGGCGAACAACTCGCTGGCCTCATCGAATCGCACTGGCCGGGCAGCCGCAAGCTGCTCGATGTGTCTTGCGGCATCGGCACCCAGGCCCTTGGCCTCGCGATGCGCGGCTACGCGGTCACCGCGTCTGACCTGTCGCCCAACGAGATCGCGCGTGCCGGCCACGAGGCTGCGCTCCGCGGTGTGGACCTGGCGCTGTCGGTGTGCGACATGCGGCAAGCCTATGCACACCACGGCTCCGGCTTCGACGTGGTGATCTCCGGCGACAACTCACTGCCGCACCTGCTCACCGACCACGACATCGTCACAGCGCTGAAGGAAATGCTGGCCTGCCTGCGTGAAGGCGGTGGGTGCCTCCTCACCGTGAGGGACTACGAGCGCGAGGAGCGCGGTAAGAACCTCGTCAAGCCCTACGGCACACGCCTCGTCGACGGCCGCCGCTACCTGCTGTTCCAGGTGTGGGACTTCGACGGCGAGCACTACGACTTGGCCTTCTTCTTCGTCGAAGAAAACCTGTCGACGCGCGAGGTCACGACGCACGTGATGCGATCACGCTACTACGCGGTGTCGACAGCGAAGCTGATGGCGCTGATGCGAGACGCCGGCTTCGAGGATGTACGGCGCCTGGACGGCGTCTTCTATCAGCCCGTGCTGATCGGCACACGGGCATGACAAACCAGATCTGGCTTCTCATCGTCGGCGCCATGGTCGCCGGTTTCGTTCAAGGTCTCTCGGGCTTCGCGTTCGGCATGGTCGCGATGTCGATCTGGGTCTGGGGCGTGGAGCCGCACCTGGCGGCGGTGATGGCTGTGTTCGGCGGATTGACGGGGCAGGTGTTTTCCGTCATCACCGCGCGGCGCGGGTTGCGCATGGCAGCGCTGTGGCCGCTTCTTGCCGGTGCGGTGGTGGGTATTCCCATCGGCGTGGCAGTGCTGCCGCTGCTGAACCCGGCGCTGTTCAAGCTGACGTTGGGCCTGCTGCTCATGGTCTTCTGCCCGGCAATGTTGATGGCGCAGCGCTTTCCGCGCATCCAGTTCGGTGGTCGTCTCGCGGACGGCGTGGCCGGCGCAGCCGGCGGCGTGATGGGCGGCATCGGCGGCTTCACCGGCGTGATCCCGACACTCTGGCTCACGCTGCGAGGGCTCGACAAGGAGACACAGCGCAGCCTGATCCAGAACTTCAACCTCGCAGCGCTTTCCATGACGATGGCGACCTACCTGTTCACCGGCGTGGTCACGCGCGAGATGCTCCCGCTCTTTGCGTTGGTGGCGCCGGCGCTGATCATCCCATCGCTGCTGGGCGCCCGTTTGTATGTGGGCCTGAGCGAGAGCAGCTTTCGCCGCGTCGTACTCACACTGCTGACTGTGTCGGGCGTGACGATGGTGGTTTCGTCCCTGTCGTCCTTGTTGCGCTGAAGCCTGTGCCATACGGTATTCGCGGGATCGTCTTGACGAGCCCTCGGCTCGGCGGGCAGCATGGGATCGCTTGGCACCGAGACACCACGACGAGATGAGCACAGACGACGCCACGACCTTCGAAGGCGGCTGCACCTGCCGCCAAGTGCGCTACCGCATGACGGGCACGCCCTTGTTCGTGCACTGCTGCCACTGCCGCTGGTGCCAGCGCGAGACGGGTGCGTCGTTCGCGCTCAACGCGATGATCGAGGCCGACCGCGTGCAACTCGTCAGCGGCGAGCCTGACCGGGTGAACACGCCATCGGACAGCGGGCTCGGGCAGATCATCTGCCGCTGCCCGAGCTGCCACGTGGCGGTGTGGAGCCACTACGCCGGCGCCGGTGAATCGGTGTGCTTCGTGCGCGTCGGCACGCTCGACCAACCGGACCGCTTTCCGCCCGACATCCACATCTTCACCGCGTCGAAGCAGCCCTGGGTCCTGCTGCCACCCGGCACACCGGCGGTGGCGGAGTACTACAAAGCCTCGGAGCTGTGGCCAGCCGAGAGCCTCGCCCGGCGTGCGGCGCTGAAGGCCGCGCAGCAGAAGGCCTGAAGGGGATTCAGGCCTGGGTCTTCGGTGGCTGCGGCCGCATCAGCCCTTCTTGCGCCACCGAGGCGATGAGCCGCCCGTCTTGCGTGTAGATGCTGCCGCGGCAAAAGCCGCGTGCACCGTGGGCGGCCGGCGAGTCGGTGGCATAGAGCAGCCACTCGTCCATGCGGAACTCGTCGTGGAACCACATCGCGTGGTCCAGGCTCACGGCCTGCACGCTGCCGTTCATGAAGCTCAGGCCGTGCGGCAACAGCGCGGCATGCAGCAGGCCGAAGTCGGACGCATACGCAAGCATCGCCTGATGCAGCACCGGGTCGTCGGGCAGACGGTCGGAGGCGCGCAGCCAGGCGTCATCGCGCGGCGCACGCGTCTGCGGGTTGAACGGGTCGTGCGGCACGCACTGGCGGATCTCGATCGCCGTCTCGGCGTGCAGCACGGCGCGCATGTGCGCGGGCCATTTGTCGATGTTCTGGCGCCGCAGCTCGTTCACGCTCGTCAAGCCCTCCGGGCCCACCACCTTTGGCATCTCGGCCTGGTGCTGCGGGCCGTCTTCCTTCACATGGAACGAGGCGGCGAAGTTGAAGATGGGTTGCCCGTGCTGGATGGCGACGACACGGCGCGTGGTGAAGCTGCCGCCGTCGCGGATGCGGTCGACGTCGTAGACGATCTTCGCGGCCTTGTCGCCGGGGCGCAGAAAGTAGGCGTGCAGCGAATGCACGCTGCGCGAAGGCTCGACGGTCAGCGCCGCCGCCATCAGGGCTTGGCCGAGCACCTGCCCGCCGAAGACGCGCGGGCTGCCGATGTCACCGCTCACGCCGCGAAAGAGGTTGTGCTCCAGCTGCTCGACCTGCAGCATCTCGACGAGTTCCTGGACGTGCGCTTTCATGGCGGGATGATCTCATGGCACTGCCTGTGCTTGCGCGGTGGGACGCTCACGAAACCCTGCAATCACGCCGGTACATGCGCCGCCTTTAACATCGCCGCTGCCGTTTTTCAGCCGGTTCATTCCGCCTGCTCTTCAAACCCGTTTCTCCCAACCTGGCCCACGCCGTTGTCGAACTCACACGCCCGCCCCACACACCTGGCACGCCTGGCCGTGCCCTTGCTGTCCACCGTGGTGCTGAGTGCGCCCGCGTTGGCCCAGACCGAAGCCCTCCCGACGCTGCACGAATGCGCTGCCATTGGCCCCGCGGCTGACCGGCTCGCCTGCTACGACAAGCTGGCCGGGCGAGCGCCTTCGGCCCCGGCCGCCTCCATCATTCCGGCCGAGGCAGCACCGGCGCCCACATCGACGCTGTCTGCGAAAGACGTGCCGGGTGCGCCCACGCAACGCGCCGACCCGAGCCTGCTCTCGAGCTATTGGGAGCTCGAGCCCGAAGACAAGCGCGGCACCTTCAACCTGACCGGTTACCGCGCCAACTACGTGCTGCCGTTCCACAAGACCAGCCGCATCAACCGGGCGCCTCAGTCGCCCACACAGGCCGCCGTGTCGCAGCCCAACTACCGCAGCGTCGAGGCCAAGTTCCAGATCTCGCTGCGGACCAAAGTGCTGCAGGACGTGGGCCTGCCCGGCGGCGACGTCTGGCTGGCTTTCACCGAGCAGGCCATGTGGCAGATATGGAACGGCCGCGACTCCAAGCCCTTCCGCAACACCGACTACGAGCCCGAGGTGATCTACGTGGCGCCGGTGCCCAAGTCATGGCGTGATCTGCCCTTCGGCTGGCAGTGGCGCTTCGGCCAGTTCGGGCTGGCGCACCAGTCCAACGGGCAGTCCGACCCGCTGTCGCGCAGCTGGAACCGCGTGTACTTGGGCACCGGCTTCGAGCGCGGCGACTGGACGGTGACGGCCCGCGGCGTGCAACGGCTGAACGAGCCCTACGCCACCGACAACAACCCCGACCTCATCGACTACCGCGGCCGCGCCGAGCTGCAACTCGGCTGGACGCCGGGCGCCGCCACCACCTCGCTGCTCTATCGCAGCACCTTGCAGAACGCGAAGTACGGGGCCCTGCAATTCGAGTGGACCTACCCGCTCAATCGCAACCAGCCGAATGGCGTTCGCTGGTTTGTGCAGGCGTTCCGCGGTTACGGCGAAACGCTCACCGACTACAACTTCCGCCAGACCAGCATCGGCGCCGGCCTGACGTTCATGCAGTTCTGAGCCCACATGCCCTGAGCCGAGGTGGACGCGCAGCGCTTAGGGCGTGCTCAGCCGCCGCGCCATCTCGGCCGCCACGCTACGCAGTGCCGGGCTGACAGGCGCGTGCGTAGACAAGCGCTGCCAATAGCGCTGCGCCAACGCCCAGATCGATCCGTCATGGGTCTGCCGAGGCGGCTCGAACGGCGAGTAGTCCTGTAAGCCCGAGAACGCGTCGGGCCGCCAGCGCATGGGCAGCATGTCGTAGAGCGGTGCCAATGCAAAGCGCGCCTTGGCGGGCTCGTCGGCCCACAGACTGAGGTTGCCGAAGTGCATGTCGGTATTGCCGATCAGGCGGCCGAACTCGAGCAAGGCGCGCACCGTGTCGGCATCGCCTTGGCTCAGCCGGCGCTGTGCTGCCAGAACCTCGCAGCTGGCCGCCCAGTGCTGGCGCGGGCCGACCACGAAGGCCTCATGCACGGCGTCGAGCGCCACGGCGTGGCGGCGGCCGTTCGCACCGATGCGGTCGAAGCGTGTCGATTCGAAGTAGGTGCGGGTCGCACTCTCGATCACACGGGCCGGCGCGACCTCGAAGCCATGCTCGGCAAGCACGTACAAAGCCAGCCACTCGGCATGCAGCAGGTCGTGCCAGCGCTCGCCGAAGGGCGTGCCTCGTGGCGGCGAAAACTTCACCAGCACACGCTCACCCGACGCCAGCGCACTGAGAAACTTGGACTGCTCGCCGCCCGCCGACGAACCCGCAGGCAAGGTGGCCGTCACGTCGGCGGCAAGAGTGTCGTAGCGTGCGGCGCGTTCACCGATGTCAACCGGCGCTTCGGGCGCGAGTTCGCCCTTGATGTCTCCGATGGAGATGGCTCCTGGGTGGTCGTCAATGCGCACCGCTGCATACAGAACCTGCTCCACGCCCCAGCGCTCGGGGTTGCCATCGAGCCCCAGGCGCAGCGCCCACTCTCGGCCCAGAAAACCCTGCAGACGCAGTGGCGCCAGGAACCACGGCAACTGGCCGCGCGACAGCACGTCGATGCCATCGGCCGCCACATGCACACGGTCGCCGGCCAGCAGCGTGACCGTGCCGAAGCGGGTGGTGCGACCTTGCGCATCGGTCCACCACAACGGTTGCTGCGCCGGCAAGCCGTGGATGGATTGCGGCAGCCCATAGCGCGTGCGCTTGCCCTGACCCAGCGTAACGAGTTGCTTGCTCAGGCTGCGCAGGGTGCGCGAAATGGTGGGCTGGCTCTTGCCGGTGAGCTGCTGCAGTTCACTCGAAGTGGCAAAGCCGCGTTCGGTGAGCATGGCCAGCAAGGAGGCTTGCAGTGGGTCGAGGAGAGATTCCATGAATAGGACCAATCATAGATAACCTTTTTTAAATCAAACAGTTACCTACGAACTGAATCCTATATGAATAGAATCTGAATAGCAAATTGGACGACGCCCACTCAGGCGACCTTCTGATCCTCTCCGCGCCACTGAGCCATCAACCCGTTCCACTTCGGCCGTGCGACCTTCAGATGCCGCTCCTTCACATGCCCATAGCCGCGGATGTCTTCCGGGATGCTCGCGATGGCAACCGCCAGCTTGTGGTTGCCGGCGTTCAGCCCGCGCAGCACTTCGTCGATGCTGGACTGGTACTCGCCGATCAGCGCGCGTTCCGTCTTGCGCTCTTCGGTGCGACCAAAGGGATCGAAGGCGGTGCCGCGCAGCCCCTTCAGCTTGGCGAGCACGCGGAACGCGCTCAGCATCCATGGCCCGAAGCTTTGCTTCACCAGTTCACCCTTCTCGTTCTTCTTCGCGATCGCCGGCGGGGCGAGGTGGTAGTGGAGCTTGTAGTCGCCTTCGAACTGCGAGGCCACCTTGTCGAGGAAGCTCTTGTCGGTGTGCAGGCGCGCAACCTCGTACTCGTCCTTGTAGGCCATCAGCTTGAACAGGTAGCGGGCGACTGCTTCGGTGAGCTTGCCACCGCTCTTGTCATTGACCAAGGGTGACTCGGCAGCACGCACCTTCTCGACGAAGGCCTTGTACTCTGCAGCGTACGCAGCGTTCTGGTAGCCGGTGAGAAAGTCCACGCGCTTGGCGACCATGTCGTCGAGGTTCGGGCTCTTGCGCACGAACTCGATCACCTGGGCCGTCTGCGTCATCGAGCGCAAGGCGGCCAGGTCGTGGGCGGCGCGACGGCCCCACTCGAAGGCGGCCTTGTTGTTGTCGACCTGCACGCCGTTGAGTTCGATCGCGCGCATCAGCGACGCATAGCCCAGCGGCACGCGGCCTTGCTGCCAGGCGTAGCCGAGCATCAACGGGTTGGTGTAGAGCGAGTCGCCGATGAGTTGCACCGCGAGCTGCTCGGCGTCGAACGAGCCGAAGTGCGCCGGGCCCACCGCAGCAGCAATCGCCGCTTCGCAGCTTGCGCTGGGGAACTGCCAGTTCGGATTGGTCACGAAGGCCGCCGTCGGCGAGCCGTGCGTGTTCAGCGCCACGTAGGTGCGGCCTTCGCGCATCACCGCGAGCGTGCTCTTGTTGGCCGCCACGATCGGGTCGCAGGCGATCACCAGGTCGGCCTCGGCCATGCCAACCTTGGTGGTGTGGATCGCCTCCATGCGGTTGGCAATCTGGATGTGGCTCCAGGTGCTGCCGCCCTTTTGCGCAAGGCCAGCAGAGTCTTGCGTGACGATGCCCTTGCCTTCGATGTGCGCGGCCATGCCCAGCAGCTGGCCAATGGTGATGACACCAGTGCCGCCGACGCCGGCGACCACGATGCCCCACGCGTTGTCGGCGTTAGGCAGCACGGGTTCGGGAATCGCGACCATCGTGAACGGGTTCGGCCGTTCGGTCTTGCCTTTCTTGGCCGATTTGAGCTGCCCGCCTTCCACCGTGATGAAGCTCGGGCAGAAGCCCTTCACGCAGGAGTAATCCTTGTTGCAGCTGTTCTGGTTGATGCGGCGCTTGCGGCCGAACTCG
>Ga0307515_10018886_pt1 | contig 12446 bp, 7 predicted proteins | sample 17_EM_MG_FD_194513 | JGI IMG/M metagenome (GOLD analysis project Ga0307515, IMG submission 194513) | Populus trichocarpa ectomycorrhiza microbial communities from riparian zone in the Pacific Northwest, United States - 17_EM | ecosystem: Host-associated > Plants > Roots > Unclassified | place...
GAGGGCGCCGGCACGGTCGTGGCCGTCGCCCCGGACGTCACCGCCTTCGCGGCCGGTGACCGGGTGATGGGGCTGTTCCCCAGCCGGATCGGCCCTGGCGCCGGCACCGACCAGCGGCTGCTCGCGCCGGTGCCGCCGGGCTGGACCGACGCCGAAGCCGCGACCGCGCCGATGGTCTTCCTCACCGCGTACCACGGTCTCTGCTCGATCGCGGATGTCCGAAAAGGACAGTCGGTGCTGATCCACGCCGCCGCGGGCGGGGTCGGGCTCGCCGCGCTGCAACTGGCCCGCCACCGGGGTGCCGAGGTCTACGTGACCGCGCACCCGGACAAGTGGCCGGCGCTACGGGCGCGCGACGTGCACCCGAGCCGGATCGCCTCGTCGCGGACACTCGACTTCGAGCAGCAGTTCGGCCACGGCGTCGACGTCGTGCTGAACGCACTGGCCGGGGAGTTCACCGACGCGTCCCTCCGCCTGGTGCGCGACGGCGGGCACTTCGTCGAAATGGGCAAGACCGATCAGCGCGATCCGGCGCAGGTGGCCGACGCACATCCGGGTGTCGTCTACTCCACGTTCGACACGATGACGACGAGCGCGGACCGGACCAGCGCGATGTTCGCCGAGCTGACCGCGATGTTCGCCGACGGCAGTCTCGAACCGCTGCCGGTGTCCGCCTGGGACATCCGGCACGCCCGGCAGGCGCTGCGGTACTTCTCCCAGGCCCGTCACATCGGCAAGATCGCGCTCACCATCCCCGCCCGGCCGAGGTCCGGCACGGCGCTGGTCACCGGCGGCACCGGGACCCTCGGCGCGCTCCTCGTCCGGCACCTGCGGGAGACCCGGCCGGATCTCGACTTCGTCGTCTGCTCCCGCACCGGTGGCCCGGCCGAGCCCGGTGTCCGGGTCGAAGCCTGCGACGTCACCGACCGGGCCGCACTCGCCGCCTTGCTCGGCACGATCACCGACCTCACCGCCGTGTACCACACGGCGGGCGTGCTCGACGACGCCACGATCACCACCCTCACCCCGGACCAACTCCACTCGGTCCTCGCCCCCAAGGTCGACGCCGCTTGGCACCTCCACGAGCTCACCCGGGACCGCGGCCTCGACACCTTCGTCCTGTACTCCTCGGCCGCGGGCGTCCTCGGCTCTCCCGGGCAGGCCAACTACGCCGCGGGCAACGCCTTCCTCGACGCCCTGGCCGTCCACCGCCACCATCAAGGGCTCCCGGCCACCAGCATCGCCTGGGGGCTCTGGGCCGACACCAGCACCATGACCGCCGACGCCGACCACCGTCGGATCACGGCCACCGGCTTCACCCCCCTCGCCGCCGACCACGCGCTGAGCCTGCTGGACCACGCGGTGGCCGCGGCGGGACCGGTCCACGTCGCGGCCCCGGTGAACCCGGCCGTCCTGCGGCGGCAGGACCCCTCGACCGCGCCCGCGGTCCTGCGCGAGCTCGCCCCCACTCGCGCGGTGACCGCGGGCGCCCCGGCCGGGCCTTCGCTCGCCGACCGCCTGGCCGGGCAGCCCGACGAACAGCGGCACACCATCCTGCTCGACCTGATCCGCCGGCACACCGCGACCGTGCTCGGGCATCCCGGCGCGGAAGCGGTGCACCCGCGGCACAACTTCAAGGAGCTCGGCCTGGACTCTCTGACCGCGGTGGAGCTGCGCAACCGGTTGAGCGCCGCGACCCGCCTCCGCCTGCAGGCCACGCTGATCTTCGACCACCCCACGCCGGAGACGCTCGCCCAGCGGCTCGGCGAACTGCTGGCGCCGCGCGAGACCGGCGCGGAGGACACCGGGCTCGACCGCTTGGAACGCTTCCTGACCTCGCCGGGCGCCGACCCGCAAGCGCGGGAACGGACGCTGGCCCGGCTGCGGGCGCTGCTGCAGCGGGCCGCGGACACCCCGCAAGAGCAGGACGACCTCGAGGACGCCTCCGACGACGAACTGTTCGGCGCGCTCGACAAGGAGCTGACCCGGTGAGCACCGACAAGTTCCGTGACTACCTCAAACGCGCCACCTCGGACCTGCGCGACGCCCGGGCCCGGATCCGGGAGCTGGAGGACCAGGCGGGCGAGCCGGTCGCCGTCATCGGCATGGCGTGCCGCTACCCCGGCGACGTCACGAGCCCGGAGCAGCTGTGGCGGTTCGTGGCCGAGGGCCGCGACGCGATTTCCGAGTTCCCCGAAGACCGCGGCTGGCGGTCCGGCGATCTGTACGACCCGGACCCCGACCACCCGGGCACCAGTTACACGCGGCACGGCGGCTTCCTCTCCGGCGCCGCGGACTTCGATCCCGGCTTCTTCGGGATGAGCCCGCGCGAGGCACTGGCGACCGACCCGCAGCAGCGCCTGCTCCTGGAAACCGCCTGGGAGAGCCTGGAAGACGCCGGAATCGACGCCGCGTCGCTGCGCGAGAGCCGCACCGGTGTCTACACCGGGGTGATCGCCCAGCGCTACCCACCCGGCATGCGGGACGCCGCGGGTGAACTGGAGGGCTACCTCCTGACCGGGACGACGGCCAGCATCGCGTCCGGACGGATCGCCTACGCGCTCGGCCTCGAAGGCCCCGCGTTGAGCATCGACACCGCGTGCTCGTCATCGCTCGTGGCGGTGGACCTCGCCTGCCGTGCGCTGCGCCAGGGCTCGTGCGAACTGGCGCTGGCCGGCGGCGCCACGGTGATGGCGTCGCCGGACATCTTCCTCGAGTTCAGCCGCCAGCGCGGCCTCGCACCCGACGGCCGTTGCAAGTCCTTCGCGGCCGGGGCCGACGGGACCGGCCTCGCCGAGGGAGCCGGGATGCTGGTGCTGGAGCGGCTTTCCGCGGCACAGCGCCACGGCCACCCGGTCCTGGCCGTGGTCCGCGGATCGGCGGTGAACTCCGACGGCGCGTCCAACGGCATCACCGCGCCCAACGGCCCGTCCCAGCAACGCGTGATCCGCGGGGCGCTGGCCGAAGCCGGACTGTCCACATCGGACGTCGATCTGGTGGAGGCGCACGGCACCGGCACGAAGCTGGGCGATCCGATCGAGGCGGAGGCGCTGCTGGCCACCTACGGACAGCGTGAGCCGGAGGACCCGCTGTGGCTCGGCTCGGTCAAGTCCAACATCGGGCACGCTCAAGCGGCCGCCGGGGTCGCCGGCCTGATCAAGGTCATCCTGGCGATGAAACACGCGACACTGCCCCCGACGCTGCACGCCGGAACGCCGTCCGAGCACATCGACTGGACGAGCGGAGCGGTGCGGCTGCTCACCTCGGCCCGGCCCTGGCCCGAACGGGAGTGCCCGCGGCGGGCAGCGGTGTCGTCGTTCGGCATCAGCGGCACCAACGCCCATATCGTTGTCGAAGACGTGCCGGCAGCGCCCGCCCCCGCGTGCGAAGACCGGTCCGTGCCGTGGATCATCTCGGCGAAGACCGAAGCCGCGTTGCGGGAACAGGCCGCGCGTCTGCACGAATTCGCCACGGGGCAACGGGAGTTCGGTGCCGCGGAGATCGGCGCCGCGTTGCTGACCGGCCGGACCGGGCTCGACCGCGGCGCCGTCGTCCTGGGCTCGAACGAAGGCGATCTCGTCACCGGCCTCAAACTGCTGGCGAACGGGGAGCCCGCGGCCAACGTGCTCACCGGATCCGCCGTCCCGGATCCGGGACGGCTCGCGTTCCTCTGCTCCGGCCAGGGCGCCCAGTGGCCCGGGATGGGCCGCGAGCTCCACGAGCGGTCGCCGGAGTTCGCGACCGCGCTCGACCGGGTCTGCGAGGAGCTCGATCCGTTCCTCGACGCTCCCCTCAAGGAGGTCATGTTCGCCGAAGACGGGGCTCGGCTCGATCGCACCGAGTACACCCAGCCCGCGTTGTTCGCCCTCGAAACCGCGCTGGCGGCCGCTTTGTCCGCCCACGGCGTCCGGCCCGGCTACCTCCTGGGCCACTCCGTCGGCGAGCTGACTGCGGCCCACCTCGCCGGGGTGCTGTCCCTGCCGGACGCGTGCCGGCTGGTGACCGCGCGAGCGGCCCTCATGCAGCGCCTGTCCCCCGGCGGCGCGATGGCCGCGATCGACGCCACCGAAGACGAACTCGCCGAGGACCTTCGAGAACACCGCGGGGTCCACCTCGCGGCGGTCAACTCGCCGGGTTCGGTGGTGCTCTCCGGCGATGAGGAGGTGCTCGTCGTCGCGGCCCGCTGGCGGTCCCTCGGCCGCCGGACCACGAGGCTGAAGGTCAGCCACGCGTTCCACTCCGCGTTGCTGGACCCGATGCTCGACGAACTGCGGGCCGTCGCCGCGACCCTGGACTTCCACCCGCCGGAGATCCCGCTCGTGTCGAACCTGACCGGGCGGCTCGCGACCGCGGGACAGCTGGCCGATCCCGGCTACTGGGCCGAACAGGCCCGGCGCACCGTCCGCTACCGGGACGGTGTCGGCACCCTGCGGGACCAGGGCGTCCGGACCTACGTGGAACTGGGGCCGCACCCGGCACTCGGCCCGGCGACCGCCGAGACGCTCCGGGGTGAGGACGCTGTCGTGGTCGCGACCCTGCGCCGCGACCGCGGCGGTCCCCAGGAGCTCCAGGCCGCGCTGGCCGCCGTGCACCTGCGCGGGCACCACGTGGACTGGCGGAGCCGACCCGGCCGGCATGTCCCGTTGCCCACCTACCCGTTCCAGCACGAGCGGTACTGGTTCCACGTGGCCGCCGGCGCCCGGGACGTGCCGGACGAGACGGTCGCGCGGCACCCCGCGGAGGCGGACGACTTCGCCACGATGCCCGCGCCGGACCGGGTCGCCGCGCTGGCCGGCCTGGTCCGCGGGCACGCGGCGGCGGTGCTGGGCCTGCCCTCGGCGGACGAACTGAGTGTGTCGGCGAGCCTGCTCGACCTGGGGTTCACGTCGTTCTCCTGCATCGAGCTGGGCAACCGCCTGCACGGAGCGACCGGGGTGTCGGTACCACCGGCGGCGGTGTACGACCACCCGACCATCGACGCCATCGCCGAGTATCTCTCCGAAATCCTCGTCACCGCTGGGAGCAGCTGAATGGCCTTCGCACGCATGGCCCGGGAACGGCGGCACACGCTCTACTTCCTGCGCTACATCCGCTCGTTCTCCCCGGTGTTCCTGGACACCGAGGTCGACATGACGCGGGTCTGCGCCCACCGGGCCACCGGAACCCGCTACTCCGTCGTCAGCTACGTACTGCTCGCCGCGGGCCGGGTGCTGACCACCCACCCCGACGCGAACGCGGCCGTCCACGGCAGGCTGGTGCCGCGGATGACCACCCCCGGAACAGTCAACGGAAAGCTGACCCTCGACAAGACCGTGAACGGCAGGCGGGTGGTCGTGTCCGCTGTGCTCCCCGGCCTCGATCAGTCTACTTTGGACGACATCCAGCGCGCGGTCGCGCATTTCCGCGACGGGGATCCGGCCACGATGCCGGAGTTCGCCCGGCTGCGGGCGCTGGACCGGTTGCCGGGCTTCGTCGGGGCCGCGTTGTTCCGGTTGGCGGCCGGCTCCCTGCGCCACCGTCCCGGTCTGATGGGCACGGTCGCGGTGACCTCACTGGGGCACGGCGTCGTCGACTCGTTCCACTCGGTCGGCGGCACCACGGTGACGCTGGGCGTCGGCCGGATCGCGGCTCGGCCGGTCGTGCGCGACGGGCGGATCGTCGTGGCCCCGGTCATGCGGCTCTCGCTGGCGTTCGACCACCGCGTCATCGACGGCGCGGAAGCGGCGGACGTCCTCGCCGGACTGCGGCACGAACTCGAGACGCAGGACATCGGCGACAAGGAACTGCGGAAGGCGGAGGCCGGATGAACGACGTCGAGGAGCTCAAGGAGTACCTGCTGGTGCACGCGCGGATCCAGGGGATCGGCCCGCGCCGCTACCGGGAGATCGTCGCGGGGATCTCCTCGGACACCCCGTTCAAGCCGGATTCGTGGACCGCCCGATGGAGCGAAGAGGGCCGCTCGCTCGAGCGGTCCGGGCGCCTGCTCGAGGCATGCCGGTGCTACAACCTCGCCCGGTTCCCGTTCGTCGACGGTCCCGCCCGCAAGCAGGCCCTCGACGACTGCGTCGCGACCTTCGACCGCTGGCGCGCGGCCGGCACCGGCCTCGAGCCGTTGACGGTCTCCTGGTCGGACGGTCAGGTGCGCTGCTGGGCCGGCGGACTGTCGGCGAGCGAACGCCGCCCCCTCGTACTGCTCTCCGGCGGAACGGTCAGCATCAAGGAGCAGTGGGCTCCCCTGCTGCCCCTGTTCCTCGAACAGGGTTTCGCGGCGATCGCGCTGGAAATGCCCGGCGTAGGCCAGAACAGCATCCGCTACACCCCGGAGGCGTGGCAGATGCTGCCCGCCATCCTGGACGCGGTCGCCGACCGGGCCGACGTCGACCGCACGTTCGCGATCTGCCTGAGCTTCAGCGGTCATCTGGCGCTCCGGGCGGCCGGTGCCGACCCGCGGATCCGCGGGATCATCACCGCCGGCGCGCCGGTGCGGCGGTTCTTCACCGATGCCGGCTGGCGGCAGCGGGTCCCGCGGATCGCCACCGACACCCTCGAGCACCTGACCGGGGAGCCGGTGGACGACATGAGCCGGTGGGCCCTCGACGACCGGACGCTGGACGCGGTCCGGATACCGGTCCACTACCTGATCAGCCGCCGCGACGAGATCGTCCCGCCCGCCGAGGCCGAAGTGCTGCGCGCGCACATCCCCGGGCTGCGGACCCTCGCGAACAACGACGTCCACGGATCTCCCCGGCGGGTCCTGGAATCGCGGATCTGGGTGCTCCGGTCACTGCTGGGGTTGCGCGGCGGCAACCGGGTCCGCAGGACGGCGCTGTCCGGTGCGCTCGGCCTCCTGCGGCTGCTCCGCAACCACTGATGCGAGCCTGCCATCAAGACGGGCCGGCCCGGTCACCGGCGCCCGGCCACCGTCAACGGCAGGAAGACCTCGTCGACCACTTCGGCGAGGAAGTCGTCGGAGGGCGCACCGGAAACCATCAGCTCGTGCCGGAGCAGGTCGCCGGGCAGGGCCACGATGCGGGCGGTGACCTGCTTCAGGCGGACCTCGCCGCGTTCGGCTGCCCGATCCAGGAGTGCGGACATGACGACCGGGATCACCTCGAACGCCTCACGCGGGACGTCGGCCAGCTCGGTCATCAGACCGTGGGCGATGTCCGGACCGATCTCCTTGTAGCTGTCGCGCATGCGCCTGAGCACCTGCAGGATGTCCTCGCGGAGATCTCCGCTGTCGGGGACGTCGCTCGACACGGAACCGACCCGCCAGCGCACGACCGCGCGGACCAGCGCCGCGCGGTTCGGCCACCGCCGGTACAGGACCGCCTTGCCCGTTCCGGCGCGCACCGCCACCCCCTCCATGCTCAGCCGCGCGTACCCGACGTCGATCAGTTCTTCCCAGGCCGCGTGCAGCAACGCCTCCTCCAGCGCGGCACCGTGCCGCCGAGACCGCACACCCGGCTCCGATCCGGTTCCCGGACTGCTCGCCTGCGCCATAGAGATACGCTCCGTCTCTTGTTCCACCGGACTGCGAATGCTACTGTACCCCACAAGAGACGCGCCGTCTCTTACTCGTCTTCTTGGGGACTCACACCATGACCACGCCGAAACCCGCCGAAGAGCGCGTCGACCCCGGCCTGCGGAAGCTGATCTGGATCCTGGTGCTCGGTGCGCTCGCGCCGGCACTGGACACCACGATCGTGAACGTCGCCCTGCCCACACTGGGACAGTCGCTGCACTCCTCGGTCGCCACCAGCCAATGGACCATCACCGGCTACCTCCTGGCCATGGGCATGGCCATGCCGGTCACCCGCTGGGTGTCCGAACGCTTCGGCGCGAAGCGCGTCTGGCTGTTCGCGCTCATCCTGTTCCTCGCCGGCTCGGCCCTCGGCGGCGCGGCCTGGGACATGCCCAGCCTCATCGTCTTCCGGGTCGTCCAGGGCTTCGCGGCCGGGCTGATCATGCCGATCCTGACCACCATGCTGGTGCAGGCCGCGGGTCCCCGGCGGCTCGGCGCGGCGATGACCATCGCGATGATGCCGGTCATCGTGGTGCCGGTGTTCGGGCCGGTCGTCGGCGGCCTGATCGTCAACAACCTCGGCTGGCGCTGGATCTTCTACGTCAACGTCCCGATCTGCCTCGTCGCCGCGTGGCTCGCCTACCGCAAGCTGACCCCGAGCGCGAAGACCACGAGCCCGCCGAACCTCGACGTGTTCGGCCTGGTTCTGCTCTGTCCCGGGCTCGGCTTGGTCATCTACGGCCTGTCCCGGGCCGCCGGCTCGGCCGGGTTCGCGGCGGTCGAGGCTTGGCTCCCCCTCGCCGCGGGCCTCGTCCTGACCGCGCTGTTCGTGGTGCACGCGCTGCGCAGGCGAGCCGCGCCGCTGATCAACCTCCGGGTCCTGCGGATCCGCTCGTTCGCCGCGTCGGTCTTCGTGCTCTTCCTGTCCGGGCTGTCGGTCTACGGTCCGTTGCTCCTGCTTTCCCTGTACTACCAGGATGTCCAGGGGAAGAGCGCGATGCTCGTCGGCCTGCTCCTGGCCCCGCAGGGCATCGGTTCGCTCCTGCCCCGCGGCATCGCGGGCAAGCTGTCGGACCGCATCGGGCCGCGCCCGGTCGTCGTCGTCGGGTTGGTGCTGACGGCGCTCGGGACGCTGCCCTTTGCCTGGTCGGGTCCCGACACGAACGAGTGGCTGCTCGGAGCGGCGCTGTTCGTCCGGGGCGCCGGGCTCGCACCGGTCACCATCGCCGTGATGGCCGGCGCTTTCCGTGATGTCCCTTCGGCCGAGGTACCGGACGCCAGCAGCACGATCCGCATCCTCCAGCAGGTCGGTGGCTCGTTCGGCTCGGCCGTGCTGGCCATCATTCTCGCCGGCGAACTGCTCGGCCACCCCGTGCTCACCCCCGCCGTCCAGGGGCAGGCGTTCGACACCGCCTTCTGGTGGGCCATCGGCTTCAGCGTGCTGGCACTGCTGCCCGCACTCCTGCTGCCGGGCGCGCTCAACCGACGAAAGCCCACCGAGGCACAAACCTCGATCGAGACGGCGGGAGCCTGATGCCCGACACCACGGCCCCGGCCTACCCCATGCGGCGCGCGTGCCCGTTCGAACCGGCCGCGGCACTCACCCGGTTGCAGTCGACGGCACCGATCAGCCGGGTGACCCTCTGGGACGGCAGCAGTCCCTGGCTGCTGACCCGCCACGAAGACATCCGCACGATGCTGAGCGACGACCGGTTCAGCTCGGACCCGGAGCGCCCCGGCTTCCCCGCCCCGAGCGCGGCCAGCCGCAAGCGCAAGGAAAAGGCCGTCGGCTCGTTCGGCAGACTCGACGATCCCGAACACGCGCGTTATCGCAAGATGCTGATCGGCGAGTTCACCGCACGCCGCATCGAAGCCCTGCGCCCCCAGGTGGCCGAAACCGCGGGCCTGCTCCTCGACCGGATGGCCGCCGGCCCGCGGCCGGCCGACCTGATCGACACGTTCGCGCTGCCGCTGCCCTCGATGGTCATCTCGTCGTTGCTCGGCGTCCCGTACACCGACCACGAGTTCTTCGAACAGTGCAGCCACACGATCGCCGACCTCCGGGCCGAACCCGAGCACGCGGTCCGCGCCGACCAAGAGCTGAGCGACTACCTTCGCGAACTCGTCGAAGCCAAGATCACCACCCCGGGCAACGACCTGATGAGCCGGCTGATCGACGACCACGTCCGCACCGGCGGACTGGGCCCGGCGGAACTCGTTTCGATGTCCCTCGAGCTCCTGTTCGCCGGCCACGAGACGACAGCGAACATGATCGGCCTCGGCACGCTCTGGCTGCTGCGCAACCCGGACCGCGCCGCGGCCTTCGCCGACGCCGAACTGGTCCCGGGCGCGGTCGAAGAACTCCTCCGGCTGCTGACGGTCACCCACGCCGGCCGGCGCCGGGTCGCCGTGGCGGACGTCGAACTCGGCGGTGTGCTCATCCAGGCGGGAGAAGGCGTCATCGCCGCCACCGACATCGCGAACCGTGACGCGGCCGGCTTCCCGGACCCGGAGCACTTCGAGCCCCGGCGCACTCCCAACCATCACCTGTCGTTCGGCTTCGGCGTGCACCAGTGCCTCGGCCAGGCCTTGGCCCGCCTCGAACTACACGTCGCCTACCCCGCGCTGCTGCGCCGGTTCCCCTCGCTGGCGCTCGCCGTCCCACCGGAAGAGCTCGGCTACCGAGACGGCATGGGTGTCTACGGCGTCGAAGAACTCCCGGTGACCTGGTAACTCGCGTCCGCCTCGACCGGCGAACTCTTGTTCACCCGCGAATAGGTGCCGGGCAAAGTGATCTTGAGGCCGAAAGTGAGGATGGCGTACAGCCCGGCACCGACCACCATCGCGACGAGCACGCCGATGTTCGTGCTGCCGATGACGCCCTTCTTCGCCTCGTCCGTCAGCAGGAATCCGACAACGCGGGCGATGTTCGGGTCGGAGGACGTCACCATGCCCAGCCCCAGTATCGACGCGACACCGAGTGACACCAACGCCGTCCAGCGCCCGTTCCGGCCGCCTTCTCCCGCGCGCTGAGCCATGGCGACGTCCCAGCCGAGCCGGCGCTGGCGGATGAAGTCGAGCAGCTGGATGCCGCCCATCGTGCCCATCAGCACCGAAATCAGCGCCAGGAACGCCTGGAACGTGCCGAGGAACGAGTCGGAGACGAAGTAGAGGTAGAACGCGCCGAGCGAGATGACCACCATGTTGATCGCCGTCGTCCCGGCCCGCGACAGCGGCACGCCCAGTGCGAGCAGCGCCAGGCCGGACGAATAGAGGCCGCTGATCGCGGCGGCGACCAGCGAAATCACGATCACGATGGTGAACGGGACGAAGAACCACATCGGGAGCAACGCGGTCAGCGCGCCGATCGGGTCGTCCGCCGCGGCCGCGCCGAGCGCCGGGTCCCCCGCCACCAGCAGGACACCCAGGACCAGCAGCACGATGACCGGCATCGAGATGCCGCCGGCGGTCCAGCCGACGACGCCGCGGGCGCGGGTGTTCCGGGGCAGGTAGCGCGCGAAATCGCCGCCGTAGTTGAGGAAACCGAGGCCCACCAACGTCATCGCGAGCACCACGCCGCCGACGAACGCGCCAGCGGAGCCGGCCGGCGTCGAGCCGATCCGGTCCCAGCTGACGTGCGGCACGATCAGGCCGATGAACACGACCGTGAACACGCCGGTCACCCAGGAGATCCAGCCTTCGACCTTGATGATCAGCCGGTGCCCGAACACCGCGACCGTCATCGTCACGGCGAGCACGACGACGAACCAGAGCACCACGGCCAAGGAGTTCTCCTTGCCGGCGGCATCGGCGAACGCGGCGGGCCACAGGGTGGCGAAGAGTTTGGCGCCGCAGCGCGAAGCCAACGTGACCAGCGTGATCTTCCAGCCCACATTGGACAGATAGGCGAAGAACGCGGGCAGCTTGTTGCCGTGGAAGCCGAACGCGAACCGGGTCTGGGTCAGCGACGGCAGCCCGGTCCGCGGGCCACCGACGGCGAGCAACCCGACCAGTGCCGAAGACAGCAGGTAGCCGAGGACGCCGGCGGCGATCGCCTGCCAGGTGTTCAGCCCGAGATCGAAGACGAAGATGCCGCAGCTGATACCGAGGATCGAGACGTTCCAGGCGAACCACACGCCGAACAGCCCGCGCGGGGTGCCGCGGCGTTCGGCGTCCGGCACCGGGTTGACGCCGTTCTGTTCCACACCATTGCGCTCGACGCCGTTCGACACCTCGGTCATACGGGTTGTCCTTCCAGGAGACCACTGAGCAGGCGGCCCGCACCGGGCACCCGCCGATCCAACCCCAAAGCGCCAAGCAGCGCGAACGTTGTCGCCGTCGCCGCGGTGAGCACCGGCAGCCCGGATTCGTCCTCGACCGCCTGGACCGCGGACAGCGAAGGCATCTGAACGCACGCCGAGAGCACGATGGCGTCCGCGCGCGAGACGTCGAGACGGCGCCAATGCCGCCGCAGATCCGCCGGATCGAGCCGGGCGACGGCGAGGTTGTCCGGCACCTCGAGGCTGAGCGCGTCGACGACTTCGACGCCCGCGTCCTCCAGGTAGTCCGCGACGAGCGCGGTCAGCGGCTTGAGGTACGGCGTGATGATCGCGACGCGGCGTGCGCCCAGCGCGGCGATGCCGGCCAGCAACGCGCCCGCGCTCGACACGACCGGCGCCGCGGAGCCATTTTCGCGCAGCGCCGAGGTGATCTCCGCTTCCGCCGTGCAGTGGTATCCGTTGCCCTGCGCCATGATCGCGACCAGGCAGGCGGACGCGACCACGTCCGGCCGGGCGTCGGCCAGCTCCGCCGCGGCCCGCGCGGTCTGCGCGTTCATCGCCGTCAGCTCGTCCGGGGTCACGTGCTTCATGCGCATCCGGCTGCTGTGGAACACGAACAGCTCTTCCCGGGTGCGCAGCAT
>Ga0307515_10018887_pt1 | contig 12446 bp, 12 predicted proteins | sample 17_EM_MG_FD_194513 | JGI IMG/M metagenome (GOLD analysis project Ga0307515, IMG submission 194513) | Populus trichocarpa ectomycorrhiza microbial communities from riparian zone in the Pacific Northwest, United States - 17_EM | ecosystem: Host-associated > Plants > Roots > Unclassified | place...
CTTCCTTCAAGCGTTGCTCTTCTGGCATTGCGAGTCGGCGCTCCTTTTCTAACCGCTCCTCTTCGCGCTTGACCTCGGCTTCTTTAGTACGCTTGATGCGCTGGAGTTCCCTAAGACGCCAAGCCTCGAACTCGACTTCCGGGTCTAGACCGTCAGTGTCGTCAATCCCCTTCCCAGGTTCAGGGACTTCCTCTAAACACCAGTATCAGTGAACAATGAGGTCAGGGCAGGAAAGTGCCTTTCTCACTCTCTTCAAGAGCACGCTTAACGGTTTCTCCCACCATCTTGTGACTTTGGCGTTTCCGCTCTTCGGCAGCGGCCTCCCGTTTCTTGATTGCTTCTTCGGAGTCAAATGTTTCCTCGTCTCGCTCTTTCAGGGTATCTCTGCCACGCCTTCAGGTAGTACAGGATGTGAGTATGTCAAGGCTCTCATGATAATACTGCCATGCTTACTTTGGAATAAAAACTGGTCGAAACTGGGAAGGTTTGGGTAATTCGTCCTCTGATCCTGATTCTTCTTCGCTGGACTAGTTACGTAGATCAATAGGGGGCCCTCTAAAGAGAACGGGATGGATTCGGTACCTCTGATATTTCTTCCTCGTCTTCTTCCTCTTCACTCGAGCTCTCCTCCGCTTTATTTGTAACATTAGCATATCAAGTGCATATGAGAATGACTAAAGCCAACCTTGAACACCAAGCGACGAGGCAGAAACTACCGGGGCAGCACCAATAACCTTGCCCTCCGCTGAAACTTTCACGTCCCGGAGTTCAACTTTCACGGAACGTTCAGCCTTTGCTGGCTGGCGGTTAACATTCGAAGGCTTCGGGGCAACTTCGTCTTGTTCGCCATACGCCTCTATAGCTTCGTCTTGGCCGTCTTGTAGCTCAACTGCCTCTTCAACATCCGAATCGGAAGCCAGAGGGTCGGCCCCTTTCACCGGTGCCTTTCCTTTGAAGTACCGTTGCGCAGGTACCGCCAAACGCGGTGCTGGTTTCCGTGTCGCCATTGGGGGAGTCCAAGTTATGAAAATTCCAAAAAAACGAAATGTTGCCGCTACTTTCCAAGCTAATGTAGCCTTAACGCCTCATATCTGTGCACAAGTGTACTTAGCGGCTTCCTGCTCCGTGTGAGCAAGCCAAGTGTCCACATGACCACGACCAGTGTAGATGAGTGAGTCTCCTAACTCTTAACAAGGTCATTCAACGATCAGATGAGATCCTCACCGCTTGAACTTGACAGATGCCCGTTTTCTTGTAGAAGGCGCCTACACACACCACCCAACAAATCCGATGTCGCTCAAAGCGGGGGAGGCTTCTCTTTCGGACATCGATCACTATCAATTAGCACCGCATCTATGCAATTTACATTCTACGTAACTCACACTCAGTCCAGACACACGCCACATCGGTAATTTGAACGACCCTGCACGCGATATGCGGGATTCGGTCTTCTCGGCCATCTTAAATGCAAACAATATTGTGACTGACGTACTCCTGTGACATGTAGGGACGCTCCCCCGTCGTTGTTCTCAGACTCACCTCGACAACCGACGAGTGCCAGCTATCTATATGACAGTTCAAAGGACCTTGAGTGTACCTTGCACCGCGTGGATCCCTTCTTGGTCATCGATGCGTGGTTTATGCTAGATCTCGATGTCCCTTGGACAATCGATTTCCGTCCCAACGTCACTATCATCCGGTTTCGGCACCTTCTTAATCGGTGCACCACACAGTTGCAGAGCATCTATAGGCCGCAAATTCCGGTGAGCAGATCTGTGCCGATCGGAGATATTGCCGCCCAATTTCGTACTACCAAATAGGGCCGACTCACCCCCATCTCGGCAGCGTCAACAGCAAATCTCTTTGAGTCGACCGTTCCTTCGGCCACTAAGGATTGGAGTAGACTTTTGGATGCGCTATAGCTCCTGCCGCTGATCAAAAAGAGGCATGAACAACTGTATTGCAATATACGCGCCACGTGGACATAGCTCGTACTAGCCCACCATTCAAAGAGCGAGGCGACACGGAACGGCGCCTGGGTATATGGGGGACCCGTCTCAATACAGAGCGTGCTTCTCACCGCCTGGTTGAAGCAGCACTAATTGCAGCACTGGTCCGGCGCAAATATGGGAATCAATATGTGGTGCTTTCCTCGATATCATAAACTGATTGCTCCATCCGGTATTGATCCCTCTGCGCCATCAACGTGGGAGTTTTCTCGAGGACGTATATATACGAGCGCGGGCATGACCCCAAGTTGACCAAACAGCATTTTCAGGTCGTCCCTACATACAACTTCATCTCTTTCTACCGATCATCATGAGTTCCCAACCAGGAATCCCTCACGAGCAGTATTCTGGGCCGATGCCCTACGTCCCCTCCCAAAAACCCAAAGAACGAGCCATCTCTATTTTTAACCCTGGTCCAGAGGGGGTCCACTCGTCCAGCCAGTCGAATCAATCCAGTACTGGCGCCGCGTCTGACAATGACAAGGCCAGTGACGGCGCTCCTGGACAGACCCAGAATGCTGGAGGAAAGGTTTGCAATATCAAGCACGCAGGTCTGGACCGTAAAGGCTGATATTACATACTCAGCAGGCCTAGGGCCACTACGACTGGTCATTCGCATCCACCCAACCAAGACGCTTGATGATATGGTGAGCGCTTGCACACCGACCTGCTATACAGGAGACTCATACCGCCTTTCATAGACTCTTATGTGATTGGCAGTGTTGGCCCTCAATAGCTACGATAGCACCGTGGAGTGTTCCAGATTCACGACAATATATGTGCTTGTAGCAACCTTGTCTCTCGTTTAAGGAAAGACGGTAAACCTGTGTGCAGGTGCAGGGTTGGGTCTGATATAACGCAAGCATTGATGTCTTCCCCGGTTCTACGCGGGCGGATTTGCATCTCAAGCCCATCGTGCGCGAAATGACTTCGTGACGCCACTAGTCATCTCATCTCGACTAATGCCCAACGGGAGCCATAAGATGGCATTAATAGTAGAACATCGGGGACTAGGTAGGTGTAACCGTCGATCCAGACACTGGGCATAGTGCGCCGACGGCGCCACAATAAGAAATGAGGAAAACGCCACCACAAAAAGGTATCCAGCGACTCAGTGGTACATGGCGCTTACTCATAACATAGGAGTGAATGGGAGTGCCCTGAAGGAGAGCGTGTTACCTGTCGCGGCATTACCGAGGGGCGCGGCAGCCGGGTTTACCATTACTGCGACCCTTGCGACCCTGAATAGGCCACGAGTTAACAAACGGACGTACCCATTTACCCATTTTAAGAGATGTGTATCAGAGCAGTGCAAGTATTGAGATATCCGTCGGCCACTTGGCACGGCTGATGATTCGACCCCCACACAGAGGAGCTTGATACCCGGTGGAATGGAGAAGAGACATGTCCATGCTAATTGAGCAGATAAGCATTCTATGCGATACCCATCTTCTCATTCAGAGGTCCCCTGACAGTGTCCATTTGAATCAACCGTTGGTTGCGTGTGACACTGTAAGGGGTACCGTGAAGAAGACGCGACGCCACATATTTATCTGCCTGCCACATATGACCCATCACTTGTGAAGGGCAGTTACTTGCGTTCGATTACTCTCAGTTATTAAACCTCACCGAAGATAAGAGAGGGTGGTCCGATGGGGGACGAGTTAGGGGAAGTCTTCCCATACGACGAGGCTGCCATGCTCCGGCTCACACCTACCTGTCGACCAAACCCCGCCTGCCTTTCGAAGACGTCAAACACACGCAACGAGATCTAGATCCATACCAAATACCTGGGGCCCTGCCTCTTCCTTCTTGAGGCCGAGCAACATCGCCGCACTCATCTGTCGCCTCTACTGGCCAACAAACTTTTGGAAGCGGCCGCCATGAGTGAGAACAAGAAGGCTCCCACGTACGACCCAAGGATCCACCCAAGGACCAGGCGCCATCCTGACTTCAGGAGCCAGAGCTGAGACACCGGCCCAGATAATGCCACGCGAGAACGGGTAGAACGTATATCAAGAGAGAATACCCTTAGTGTATGAAGAATTTTATGGACGGAAGCAGCGTCCTTACCAGTATCGTTCGCCAGTCTCCGATTTTGGCCGCTTGCAAAATCAACGACAATCGGCACCGTAACAACGGGGTACGGCTAAAGAAGGTTTATCATAGTTGGGTGTCAAGTTTTCGACGTACTTTTGACGGTGCCCGTCTCCACGCCATGATGCCGCGTTAGTACTAGCAACAAGACGAGACGGATTATTGGCTCAGAAATCTCGACGATGGTAGCTATGTTCAGTGTTAGTGTTTCATCAAGGTTGCCAATTTCCAATGATATTGGATACTAGGATATCCTCTGGTGCGTGGGCTCCCGTAGAGGTCCATTGACATCAAGGCGTTTTCAGCGGTACTATTAGAGCACCACTGACTCAGGAAGACCCAGTTGCCAAAGAATCCGTTTGCCTCTATCTGTATGTCCGAGAGTTAGTAAACGGGGGAGGCAAGGCCCGAACGGTATTCTCAGCTGGTATGTGATCTACTTGTGATACCGTGACCATGCTCAACCTAATCCGCCCAATGTGGCCGATGGTACTTACCTCGGTCTTGCGCTGTAGCCTTCCTCGTGTTCGTACTCGTGTTCAAGGTGCTTGCCATCCTGAAGAATTTTGAATGTTAACTTCAAGTAAGAATAGACCTGTACGCTCTGTGGGTGAACCCGCCTGCGACTAGGCTTGGCAGCTGCCCGTCGGCTTTGGTTTCGATCATTGGCTGGGGCACCGTACCGTACGATGTCTGGTCCAACCTGCTATACGTGGACTATCTGGTGGAAGTAGTGGACAGGCTTGCCCGCCGGAGGCCCCGGAGACTTCGATTGCCCTCACGGCGAGCCCCTGGCCCGGTTCCTCGCATTCTTTCCTTTAATGACTTCTATTTAATCCACCAAGTCCAACTGCCAAACCGAAACGACGTCCAGACCATTGGCCAAGACCATTGGCGGACGTGAAGGTTCAAGAAGCGCTGGTGCGCCCGGCGATCCACGGCGGTGTTACAACATGGTGTCTTCTTGTTCGCACTACATGATAACCCACAATCCCTGGTGAATCAAGTAGATATTGGACTTCAGATTGAGCTCAACGCCGAACTACCAAGGTTGTGGCAATCACGAAGCGAACGCTCCGTATCATTTTCGCGGTCAGGGCCTGCAGCGGGTTGTCAATTTTGGCTGGGGCAATCGAACAGTTTACCGATTTTGTGGACGCTGGCACCACAGAACCTTGTCAAGACAGCGTCCACTCTACCAAGCTCACATGACACCAAATGCGATACCGTAGCGGTTCGTGGACATGAGCCGGAGAACCCTACACAAGAATTGCTTCTCCGCCCTTAGAAATTTGCGTCCCTGACTGTGCTGCCTGAAGGCGGTGGCCATAGCTTTAGATGATAATGGGAGGAGAGCTTTAGCGAATGTTTATCTTCACCTACTCATGCCGGGCCGAGAACGAATGTCTCGGGGCATGCGTATATGGCATGGGTCGGATGGCTAACACCTGAAATAGAGGAAGTTTCGGACACATTCCTGCAATTGAGTTCTACTTTTCCATCACGTCAATATTACAAAGGTCTGTAATGCACTTAAGCCATAGTTCCCTTTACCAGGTAAACCGCATTTCTCAGTGACAAGAGGAGGGCGCAAATGGACATTCCTTGCTCATATCGTGGAGTTTTATAGTAGTGCCGCCATCTATTGAGGGCCTTTTGTTCACCAGTTAATTGCTCCCGCTCCCCATTGGCAACCAGCATGGTTCGTGTCGGTTTCGAAGGCACAGTAGTTCCAGTGCCGTAGTTTCCTTTGATTATTGAAAATTCCTACAGGTGATAGCTTCCGAGTGAGCCCGGATCGGATGTCCGCGCGCCTATGTCCGCGTAATTAGCGGTAAGTGGGAATATATACCCTCGTGCTCAAAATGCTAAGAGCAATTCCAAAGGGGTGAGAAATCAATCCCGAAGGCAATATGTTACACAGTATGATTGCCCCAGGATCAGCCTAGGCTAGCGCTGTGCTTGAGAGAGAAGCGGTCGTTTCGCAAGTCGTGAAAAGTTGGCCACGCACTAGCCGTATGAGTAGTTGTGTCCCATATATTTCCAAATAATTCTGCCTCCTGACACCTAATGAACGCAGTAAATAACTACAGACATCTCTAAAATACATTCAAACAAGATATTGCCGGCATATCCTATAGTGTAACTAGAGACCTATCAGCTACAAGCTATACGTGTCGAAATATATTCATCGTCCTCTGGACTCGGCGTAGTGTTGAATGAGCGCAATGCAGTATTTGTGACACGGCCCTAGCAGGATTAAGGGATGATCTATGCAACCCACATCAGTTGTTCGAAGACCTATCATGTGATCGACTATGATTGCAACGGCAATTGCTCGAGTCTTGACATGTTATGAAGCTGAACAGTCAGAGAGCGCCACTGACACACCGAAAACGTACGGAGCGTCTGCGGAGAGGTGAGGAATGTCACATCTCCAATCACAATTTGGGGACTTAGAATTTCTAAGAAAAGCAATGACAAGGAGAAAAGTACGCACTGATGCTTTCCAGAGGCCCTTGTGGTACTGGTATATCAATATTGCGAGTGTGTACAGGCCACGGCACGTCAAGACACGAGCAGAGGGGAAGACGGTGGTAATTGTTGTAGGTCAAGTTTATACGCTTACATGATTCCCAGAGCAAGGGAAACGTGTCCATGAAATATATCCATTAGTACAGTGGAGTTACTATAGGCCGCTGTGTCAATTGTCCACCCACCTAGGAAAAAACCAGGCGGATGGGAATTCTCCCAAGCACGTGACCACAAAAAGTCAAAGAGCCGCCTATTTACCATTGTGCGATCGGATGGGCGGATGCGGCGCCTCGCTCAGGAACTGCCGACCCATCTGTTTCCCCATATGATTGAAGCTCACATGGGAAGCATTCCGCTTCGGCTGCGCTCGTTCCGTTCCGGGAATGCCCGCCAGCTGTGCAAACAAAGCTACACAAGCTTGCCTCCAACCATGTCGTTCTTGAGACGCAACGATTCGCCTAAAATACCACCTGCTCGTAATGATGATACACAGTATGAAGCCAATCGTTCCGCCTTGCTCGGAACAGGTGGCGGATATCCAGTAAGCAGGGCCACACACTCCGTTCAGAAAGGCGCTCATCCACATCAGAATCGTGGCAATAGTGCTCCCCCTCGCCCCGGTGCTCAACGTACAGCCAGCGATAATGGCCCAAGTTATGGACGATACGATGCCTATGGTGATGGTGACCGCTACGCTGGATCTGCACCTGGGAATACTAGCGACTCTACTCCCAACAAACTGAGACGACCACCTCCTTCTGGGGCTATGGGAATGGGCAATCCAGCCTCCTACCGCCAGCAGCCGCAGCCCGAAGAACCGCCGAACAACTCGTTCTCGAGGGACCGTTATGGCGGTCAAGGCGGACGATATGCTAATGCTAATGATACTTACGCACGAGGCGAGAGGAACATTGATCGTGACAGAGCTCAGCTCTTTGCCGGCGCCAGCAGGCAACCAGGTACCAGGCCAGGTGCAACCCGTTTGGATGACGCCCAGGCGGACGGTGAAGAGGAAGATGTCGAGGGAATCAAAGGCAAGACGAGGACGTTGAAACAAGAATCCGTTAACTCTACTCGAAACGCTCTCAGAATGGCTCGCGAGGCAGAAGAGACGGCCCGCAATACGCTTACCAGGCTAGGCGATCAATCAGGTACGCGATCTTAGGAGCCGTGTGTCCGTTTCTAATATCTTGTTTCAGATTCCTTGTTAAACACTGAACGCAACCTCGACTTGTCTAAGGGGCACGTCAACCGAGCAGACGATAATACAACAGATATCAATGCTCTCAATCGCTCCATATTTATCCCTGCCATCACATTCAACAAAACGAAGAAACGCCTGGAGCAGGAAGCAAAGTTGACAGGTCGATATGAAACCGAGCGAGCTGAGAATGAGCGCCTTCAAGCCGAGCGCAACGAAGTGCATCAGCGCATCGGAGCGGCTACAACATCTGGCCTCCGCAGCTTCAATAGGGATGGACCACCGCAGGATGGGGACGAAAGCATCCAAAGTCGCCCAGGGGCGGGGCGCTATGGCTCTCAACAGCAAGTCGAGCGCAAAAAGCAATGGGGAAGATATCAGTTCGAAGCCACTGCCTCGGATGATGAGGTGGAAGATGAAATCGATAATAATCTGGATGAGCTCGGTGATGCGGTCGGACGACTCAAGGCGCTTGCTATTGCATCGGGGCAGGAAGTTGAAAGGCAGAACAAAGTGCTTGAAAGAATTGATGGCAAGGTAGACAACGTGGATCGGAAAGTTCGCTCTGCAACCGATAGGGTGAGTAGTCCTTATGACAACTGATCGTACATTGACATAATTTATTTGCAGCTCAATCGTGTTGGTCGATGAGTTGCCAAGGGTAGCTACGCATTGGTTTTTCTCGAACAACGCAGGCTTGTTATGTCCTCGGAATGTCATCATAGTTCTTCGAATAGATAGAATATTCTATGACATGCGGAAGCACCACCTTAGTATAAAGTTGCTTATACCACTAGTTCCATCCACTGCGGCACATCGTGCTCAAGGCGTGGGCTTATTGTGCCGGAACGAAAAGAAACCTTGTGGAATTCAACCTTCTTAAAAAACCTCACAACAGAATGATTCACGCATGAAGATTGTGTAATTGTCGAAGCTTCCACCCCTTCACCTGATCGGCATGAACCTGGGCGTCAGAAGGAATGACCCAAAGAGTGTGCAAGGGAGTGGGTCATGGTATCTAAGGATAGCCGCGATATCGCCTGAAGAAAGAAGTTGGTTCGTGTCATGAGTTGGCCTTTGGCATGGAGGGATGACGTCTGCTTTGTCAGGCGCCTCACTATCCTCCCGTAATACCTTTCTCTTCCATGAGAAGCTGTGGATACCTCCCTCGGGTGGATCATGCCATGGAAATCAGCCACTGCGAATGCAGGAGTGGGGCAGGAAGCTGAAGACCAGGCGACCGTCCTAATGAGATCAAAATGGAAATTAAACTATGATATCCTGACCTATCGTCGCGCGCAACGTGTGCTTGTGGCAAGGACCCGGGCTTTCGCTAAAAATAAGCTCCTATCAAATGTGTAAGGGGGTAACACAATATCGAGCTCTCCTCCGTCAGGCTCGGGAGCGAGTAATCTATATCTATCACGAGGCGTCTTCACGCCAAGGTTACGCGCCAAGGTTATAGCGGCGAAGGGCTGAAATATGTGATTTCCCATTTGCGAATGATTAACAATGGTTCTGGCCACGGGTGGGAGCCAATGCTGTCCACATCCAATTGCTCTTGAAAATGCCGCGGTAGTGCAGTGCTCCTTGCATCGCGCGACAATGGGGCTTCTGGACCCTGGCATGCCGGAAAAACCAGTAACTCCGGAAGCTAGGAAACACCATCATTAGGTGATCGCGAGATGCTAGCGCGTTTCCAGAGAGTGACATCTTCGCTAGAAGCATCTGAATGTCATTTAAGTAGGCGATATGACTCTTGGGAAAGAAACCCTGTCCCTTAATAAGGACGGGTCTCTTTGTATACAAAACGCGCTGGGAATCCGGTATGGCTGACAGGAACGCCAGAGAGAATGTTTGTGCGTGACTTTCTGCTAATACGAGAGTTGCTTCTCGTGGGTGAAAATTGATTAATGGGCACAGACCAGAGATTCGCAAAAGAGAATAGCAAAGAGTCGTCCGACGGGAGACGGAAAAGGAATTCCGTCGCGGACCAAAAAAGGCCCCTCGCATAGTTGTATGCATGCGTGTTTATGGCGTTCTCTGCGGCTCTATAGAAAACGCGGGCGCCGCATGTGTGGTCAACTGAATGGGCCATCCGAGAACCCTGACGGAAGAACGGCGGAGATGTCTTCTTCCTCCTCTTTCGAGACACGATCTTTTTAGAACGATCTGCCGTGCGTCTTTCACGCTTTCCCAAGCTTGGAGGCAAGATAAAGGCATCAGTTGACTCCCCAAGACCTAGCACGACCAAACCTTATCACCAACATCCTCTAATGCCAGAGCGAGCTCCTCCTCCAGAAAACTTCTAGCTACTCTCCAGAAGACAAGGATAATTATTCAAGTCTCTAAAGTATCCTGTCGTTACCGGATGAGAGATACAGAGGAATGGAGGTGAGTGGCGTATTGCAGTGGCGTATCCCCAGCATCCATAAGACGTGAATACGGACTCTTTAGGAGCCGAGAGTAGTAGAAATGGAAGGGACTGTATTGGAGGAATATCATTAGGGGCATCTGGATTCCCTTTTTTTGCTCCTTCTTGAGAAGTCCATGTTCAGCGAGGTGCCTTGCGCAAGATGCCTTGCGAAGGAAGGGGGCCCAGATGGTTCCGTTGAACAACTTGACTGAATGTATGACGACCGCCGGACCCACAAGCTTGACAGCCCCTCATGCCAGGATGCGGCCTGGATGCGGCATTTCTTTCAAGTAATTGCGGGTTCGGCGGCCATTTGTACGCATTAGCCATTATACCAAGTCCTTAGACACTCGAATCTCGATGATGTGTGGCTCGAACATTCGGGGCCTGAGAGCACCATCTTCTCATTATCAACTCTTGTCCGCGAGACAGCCCAAAATGACACCCAATTCATTTTTTTGGGCACACTACACTGTTCGCCGTGCCAGTAAGGCTCGAGAGAATCAGAGATGCCACTGAGTGACGGCTTCAATGCATAGAGGCAAGAGACTCATGCTCACTGACGCACGGTCAGGATTTGGGCGCTTCTCCACAGTCATAGCACATACTCGGCTAGTTCCGTGGCCAGTACATAGAGAAAATTCTTGGTGCTTATAATAGCCAGGGCCCTCTCCTCGTCGCCAACAAGTTCCGGGAAGAATCGGACACATCAGTCCAAAGATATGACACCCATTGGGAAACGGACGCGCAGACTAGTATGGCCAGCCTATTGGCCATGCTAGAATGGATGTCCGACTGGTAACCACGGACGTAGGAACTTAGGAAAAGCGCCGTTTGACCGACAGAATTTCCTTCACCCTTTGCCCTTTGCAACCAATACAGTAAATCCGATGGAAGGAAAGAGGGTCTCAACCACTGAGGTGTTCGATTTGGCTGAGCCCAGCGCGGCCTGGGGTGGGAAAAGAGCACGAGATGATCTAATCACCGCTGTTTTTTGATCGACCAACGTGGCCTCCCAAATATCGTTGACTTGGGCCAAAAGAACATCCGTGGTTCTGGGAGAATTTTTCACTACAGAGACCTGTAGGTAACGGATGGGGTTCATTGTCCAACAGTTGGCTGAACCAACTGTCACCATAGACCTGGCTCATCACCCTCGGCCTTTGGTCCAAAAAGTTTAGTTGAGGAAGTCACTTTCGTTTTCGCGTCTAGTCCGCCGCTGATGATCGTGGCATGAGCCTATGTCGTCCGTCCGATGTATAGGTACCAGATTTTCTTGTGCATTGTGCCTCATTTACATACAACAAACTGTACTGATGAAGGATGTTAAAACAAGTACTCAACAAGACTGCAATTAAACAGTGCGGCATCTCTGTGGAGGGGAAAACTACGCGCTGTCCGCTGGGTGCAGAGAAGAATGTGGGAGGAGTTAGTTGCAGGAAGCAAGGATTAAGGATTGCTCAGTCGCATGAGACATGGTGCAGTTGACACAGATGAGCAGAGAAGCGAGGGTGTAGGGTGAATGACGGAACCCTCCTTGCATTCCCTGGTACTCTAGGTAGACACTATTAATAAATATAGCAATAATGCAAAACAAAGTAACAAAGAGCAATCATTGCATCTGCAGGCCCTCAGAATGTATAGAAGAGATAGTTCCAGTGCTCATTTGGTAGTGCATTGTTTGGATCAACAGGATAGAGCATTTGAAATAAATGAAGTGGCTTTGTAGCCCCATCCAATGTCACCCCTTATTTCTCTGAGTTTTGAGAAGTCATCTGGGACCTTCCGATGATCTAATATTGATATAAAACCAATTTTTAGTGGGTATTCCGATGCATATATGCACTACTGGTGCCTGCTACATTCATCCTGCGTGTACCTATTCCGCATTTCCACGTGCTTTTCGCTCTGTCACCCAAGATTCCCCTCCACTACATTCCCTTCACATCCTTCCTTTGAGTTTTATTTATATGCCACCCGCATAAGCGCAACCTGCACACGCCTGCACACGCCTGCAGACTGGCCACTATTCCTTGCACAACGGGTGGAGGTAGTTATTAGGTGTAAATAAATTGGGAATAGCCTGCGAAAAAACGTGCTCCACTGTTACATAATCCGAACGTATTCCGTGCCTATTCCCACAAAGAAACGACCCCACCCTATACCGTGCTTATTCCATCAAAGGAAG
>Ga0307515_10018888_pt1 | contig 12445 bp, 6 predicted proteins | sample 17_EM_MG_FD_194513 | JGI IMG/M metagenome (GOLD analysis project Ga0307515, IMG submission 194513) | Populus trichocarpa ectomycorrhiza microbial communities from riparian zone in the Pacific Northwest, United States - 17_EM | ecosystem: Host-associated > Plants > Roots > Unclassified | place...
GCTGTAGAAAGAGCAATACTTCCAACTCAAAAGTTCCAGAGAGTAACAATAGCTACTAACATTTTCTACAACGAGAACCTCATTCAGAACTCCCTCAACTTGCTATTGAATTGAACATAGCTTCATCGCAACAGCTTAAACAGCACTAGCAAACTTCATCTTTAAAAAACCCATAGTTAATTCCATTACAAAAAATCTACAATTATACAGCATCATTACTAATTAAGCACATTTCGACATGTAAAAATCATCATTTGAATAACACCAACCCCTACTAAAACATTATTAAGAACCCAAACTTTTACCAGTCCAGATCCAAGACAACACAAAAAAATCAATCTTCAACCAAAAGGGTCTCTCTTTTTATCAACAAAAACCCTTTTTAACTTTTAAGCACCCATCTTTGAAAAAAGAAAAAAAAAACGATCTTTTTAGATCTGCAGCTGAATAATCCGCATTAAGATTCAACACTGAAAGGGACCGTGACACATACCAGTTAACATGAGAATAGAATCTTGAGGGAACTGAAACTTGGTCATCAAAAGATGACGCATGCACTTTGCATCATTGATACACCCCTTTAACTCGTGCCTCGAGTACTTGTACGAAATCCCAACAATAACTGCCTTTTTTCTTCCGTGTTGGTTTGGTGGAGGGCCCGGTGGCGCGTGGTTGTAGGGGGACGGTGGTGCGAGCGTCGAAGGAGGAGGACGAGTGGTGGGGTTTGATGGTGGAGGAGCATGGCGAGAGTGGACAGCGACGTGAGTTACAGCTTGACAGATAACACAGCGGATGGATTCGGCACCCGGGGGTAGCTGGAGCGGAGTCTGGCATTTGGAACAATTTACAAGCATGTAACTATACATTATGGTTGTTGTTAGGTGTTTTTTATGGATATTTCTGGTTTATTAATGGAGATGTGTTCTAATCTCTATTGGCTAGGGAGAAATTAGCAATTAGGAATTCACCAAATAATAAAATGGCAGGTCAGAGGCATAGATAGGACCAGCAGGGGCGAGGATGGGGCTGGGGCTGGCGCTGGTGCTGGCGCTGCCTTTACCATCATCTCACCTCATTTGACTTTTCGTGACGCGATACCACCACGCGGAATCGCGTTATAACTATTAGTTTTCTTTTAAAATATTTTTTCATGATGTAATTTTAATTATTTAGAAATCATTTTTTTTTCATTTATAATATTTTCTATTTGATTTTCTATTATCTTTGTTCTGGTATTCAATCAACGTTAACATGTATTAATTTTTTTTAATAATACAAGACTTTTTTCAGTTTTCTTCTTTTTTCATTTTTTCTTTATAATTTTTTTTTTTTACTTTGGAAACTAATTTCCAGCACATGAACATGGAAAAGGGAAGGGGAGAGAGGGGGTGAATAAAAAGTATGAGAAGCCTGGGGAAAATCTAATTTTATTGTGAGTAATTAATTAATTATATGTCTATATAAATTAACTTGCGTGTATAAAAAAAATTATTTTTACTATGAATTATAGCCGTGTAGAGCTTGGATAGATTGTGAGTTTGGCTTCTACTTTCAACTGATTCGGGCATTCCCGGCGTCAATTAATTTTTTTTAAGTAGAAAATATTTTTATTGATTTAAATATTAATTAAAATTAAACTCTATTTCTGAACAAACCTGTAAAATACACTTGTTTTTGGATAAAACTAGGGTTTCTGCTGTTGTTTTGTTTATATATTAAACATAAAATTGAGAAGCTTCTTGATTCCTTCTATGAAAGGAGTCGACAGAGCTGCTTTAATGGAATACGCCATCTTCGTGTCGCTGGAGATATAAAAAAGAAGAAGAAGAAGAAGAAATTGTGGATTTGAATTCAAAAGGAATACTCTGTTTGACGAATTCTTTCTGCTCCACATAAAACGTAAAGCTTCGATACTTCCACCCATGAGCATAGTTGTAAAATTGGACCGATTAATGAGTCCGCTCGAAACCTATTGCCTTTTGAAAAAAAATTAAACTAAGAAGCGGACTTGGTTTAATGTGATTAGAAATCTAGGTTGAGCTTTGACCATGTCGACACGGGGAAAACCTAAAGCTTATTAATTTTTTTAAAAAAAAAAATTAATTAAAACGATATTATTTTAATTTTTAAAAAGATATATCCAGATTGATTCTCTAAGGTCATGATTTAAATCTTATCTAATTGATTATCAGGTCAAGTTTTAAAATTATATTCATTAAACAATAATTTTACATTGTTGAATTTAATCTAAGAGTTGACATAATTTAATTTCAAATTGATTAATCAAAAAAACTAAAACAAATAGTAATTTTATCAAGCATTGTCTCCTAAAATACTATTCACTGCAATAATTGTTTTTTTTTAATTCATGTTTTTTTTTTTAAAGATCAATTCTTCAACATTGCTTTTACTAATACTATTCATTGCAATTTTATTTTTTGTCTTTTTTTTTATTTTACCATTAGTCATTTAGCTTGTCAAAAATTATGTTTTATAATTTGTAATGGTTTACTTTTTATATGGTTTTTGTAGTCTCTTAACTCTTTTATTAAGTTAGCCCGGTTGACTATGAATTTTTTTTAATTGATATATTTTTTTTTAATTTCATCATTCAACATTAAATGAGTTAAGAATTATGCTTCATGATTGTTTTGATTTAATTTCTACTGGGTTATCCCGATCTCATAACTCGAGTCAGGAATTTTACGGATTAATCTTGATTGACTTGGGCCGTTTTATTATGTTTTTTTTCATATATATTGATTTTTTTTGTAATTTTACTATTCAACTATTTGTTGATTAGGAACTGTGTTTTATAGCTTGTTTTGATTTGTTTTATATAGAGTTATTCATGTCTCATGACTCAGGTCACAAGTTTGACTTGTTAACCCGAGTTGATCCATATTATTTTTTTGTTTGTTTTATATGAGGTTATTCTAGTTTCATGATCTAGATTATGCATATGATAGATTCATTTAGGTTGAGTTGAGACTATTTTTTATCTAATTTTTAATTTGGTTTTTTTTGTCAATCTCACCATTCCACACTAGATTAGTTGTGAATTAGGTTTTATAATCTATTATGATTTACTTTTCATGGGTTAATTTCAGTCTCATAATTTCCGAGCTTAATATGTTAATTTGGGCTGACTCGTTCTTTTTTGTAACTAATCTTTAATTTTAATTTTATCATTTAACATCTGTTTAATTGAAAACTAGGTTTCAAAGGTTATTTTGATTCATTTAATATAATTTATCATGGTCTCGTGACTCAAACATGAACTTGAAAGGTTAATCCAAGTCAATCAAAAATATTATCGTTCCAATATTTTTTTAAAAAAATATTGTTTTAAGTTTATTTTTAGTCAAACCATGTTGTTCTAATTACTTTTAGATCTATAAAATTGATCGGGTTATATTGAACCAAACTCCATTTTATTTGATTTCTTTTTACTAGAAACCACAATGCAATGCGTGAAATTTTTTTTATGTCAATAAAAAAATGATGTTAAAACTAAAATTCTGTAGCCATTGGTAATACCATCTAATCAAGACGTGTATGCGCGCGCGCGTGTAGGCCCTTAGATAATTGGGCTCTGACAAGGCCCAAACAGCCCACATAAGTTAGAGGCCGACGAAGAAAAAATCCGAGGCTAGGGCATCCCTTAAAGAAAGCGAAAACATATAATCTGGTCGCTATATAAGAAGTAAAGTAAACAGACTAGACCGGCTTTGTCTCTTTTACCGCTCCCTTAAGAGAGAATTCTAGGGTTTCTGCTCTTCAAAGTCACCGAAAATGGTACTCTCTTCATTTTTTCTCAATAACTCTTCGTGGATTTTCTTTATTACCCTGCATAACTTCAAATTCTATGAGATCGCAGCTTTATATTTCGTCTGTCATGTTTTTATATGTATAAATCTCTGAGTCTCACCCTGTATTTAGAATCCATTCATCCAAAAGACAGTGCAGTGTTTATTTTCCACTGGTTTTTATTTGGAGAAACTTTTTGTAGCTCTGCTGTTATTTGACATTTGTCCACTGGACATCAAATTGCCTGACTTCATGTTTTTTGTTGTCTTTTGTTGACATGTAGACCAAGAGAACCAAGAAGGCCGGTATTGTTGGGAAGTATGGTATGTTTTTTTTAACGTAGTTTTGTTTTGTGTGCTAACGGTAAAATGAATGAACAAGAAGACATAAAATCACAAATAGCGCTGTGGTTTTGTTTTTCAACATGGTTTTATGCTTTATAGTGCCAGCTAGCTCTAGAAATTGTAAACGGTCATGGTGATTAATATGGAAAAGTTGGAAAAGAAGCTGAATAAATAAGATGGATGTCTTTTAGCTTTTATCTATCTCACTTTAATTTGCATGCTGTACACTTGTTTTTGTGTACACATAAACTGTGCGCTTCTGTGTGCAAGCATGTTTATTATAGCTAGAAACATGGCACTCAATACATGTTTACAATGCAGGTACCCGTTATGGTGCTAGTTTGAGGAAGCAGATTAAGAAGATGGAGGTCAGTCAGCACAGCAAGTTCTTCTGTGAGTTCTGCGGCAAGGTAATCAATCCACCATGCTCATTCTGTTTTGTTTAATCTGCTGGTTTCATGAGCAGGGTATTAATTTTGTAAAATGTTCGTCATTGTAGTATGCTGTTAAGAGGAAGGCTGTTGGTATCTGGGGTTGCAAGGATTGTGGCAAAGTGAAAGCTGGAGGTGCTTACACTTTGAAGTAAGACTTCCTTCACCTTTTGAATTTAAATTCTTTCTGTGTTTGACTTGTACTGTGGGTTCTAATTGCTTGCTTTGCAAATTTGTTACAGTACTGCTAGTGCCGTGACTGTCAGGAGTACCATCCGTAGGCTGAGGGAGCAGACCGAGAGTTAATTGTATTTTATATCATGCTATGTTTTATTGACTTGTGGATCTTGGTGTCATTTTGATTGGAGACGTTTAATCTATTTCATTTCTATAGTGTTAGGAGTTATGGAAGGTGATGAAAGGAAATTCAGTTTGAGAAGATTGATATGGTTTTATCTCGACCCTTTTCAATTTAATATATAGCCAGCTTTGCCTCGTGGTCTACATTGTGTTGCTCTGTTGCTCAGGTGGTGTAAAGGATAAAATAGTTTCATAAACATCAAATGGATATCTGTTGAACATTGATGAATAATGGTGTTGTTCACACTGTACCTTTCCATGAATCGTGTAAACTAATAGGAAAAGATCTTGTTGAACAAACTTAAAAGGTTGACTGAGAATCATGTCTTCCAAGTAAAGTGCAAAGTTTATTTCCTATGTGTGCAAGGATCAAGAAACACTAGGGTTTCTCATAGCTGTTCGCCTGATAGGAGCAGAATGCAAGAATCAAAATGCATTTATTAAATATGTTTCGGCCATTTTTCAAATCTAGTGGTTAAAATCTCAGAATGAATGATATTTGTTAAGAATTTCTCAGCAAAATTAGCCCTACACTTGGTGTCGCCATAATGCCTCCTGAATGCAAGGATCAGATTTCATCTGCTGGCAGGTCAATCACAATTAAAAATATGAATATTGAACTTGAAAACAATCCAGTCGATTTCCACATGTGCCTTTGGTCCAATTTTACCCAGTCAAAAGAAGAGGAACACGGAAGCCTGTATTACTATAACATGGAAAAGGGAACGTGATTACATCTCATTGAAGGTGCTCATAGCTCGCATACAACATCGAGATGGGCTCAGGTTTCACCTGGGCACCATCGGTTTCTTATTCTACAATGCATTTAACTCTCTTTACAAAACCAACCAATCTACTCCACTGCATCTCCCTCTATTCACACATGGAACACATGTTTGAATCTCGGGTTGCAGCCTCTCAAAGAAAGAATAGGCTGAAGAGAAGATGGCTGTACAAGCTATGAAGTTATTGAAAAGGAACCGCAAAGCTGTTAGCCTCTTGCTGCAGTTTTGTTAATTTGCCTAAATCATTCTGTATGGAAAGTCTCACACAATTGGAATGTTACCGTTGTTATTATTGCGATGCATTTGTTTCTGGACAGCCTTAACTGCTGCCACTCTAGCTGCATTAGCTGCCCTGTTAGCTGCCGCTACTGCCCTATTTACCCTTTCATCAACTTTTGCAACATCATAAGCCTCTTCTGATGCTGTACGTGCTTCCTAATTGCATGCAAGAACAGCAAGTTAGAAGAAATGTAAACCAGCATAATTACACATTGCTCATGTTCTTCATGCCATGTTGAAAGACACTTGCTATAATTCGTATCCAATTCACATATCACAAGTATTGACAGAACAGTTTGGATGATTAAAAATAATAACGAAAAAATGAAAGCAATATGGCAGTATCAACCAGCAATGCAAAGGCTGTAAAAGCAGTTGGCGAAGTAGACATCAAATAACAGTGAGAAAAGCGAAATCTTTCCATATGAATAAAATTGCATAAAACCACGAAGTAAAGAGTCAAGGTTTACCTGCACTGCATTGAGCACTTTGGAATGATAAACAGCAACAGGAGATACAGGATAAGAGGTGTTCTGCGTGCTTGGGACATCATGAATTCCATTTTGCCAGTGACCAGACTGAGTCTCCCCATTTCTGAATGTGTACATTCCAAGGCCTTGCCTTCTACCCTCATGCCAGGCTCCCTCGTACCGATGCCCATTTGCAAAATGATAGACACCAAATCCATGCATCTTGTCTGCAAAATATTCTCCAGCATATGTATCCCCATTCCTAAATAATTAAAAATCAGATGCGTGGGTGATTTGTACTGTAATATATAATCAGGGTGGCTAATAAGGCTGCAAATCTTTTTAGCATAAAATGAAAAGTTTATTAATATGCACATGTATGGGCACGCACCAAGTTACAGATAGAGAGAGACTAACAAACCACAATTACTAAATAATCCATGATCCAATTCATGTGATTTCCCATAATCCATTCCATCCTATCTAATATAATTGTGAGGAAAGTGAAAATGAAAACCGGTACAAGCTGAAAACCATTAACATCTTATCCCTTCATATGAACTCCAAAACTTAATGAGAGACTGGACAGTCAAAAGCCCCTTAAAAGTTTTGGTCATGTTAACCAAGAAAGAATCTTGTTAGGTGCTTAAAGCAGTATCAAGCTCCCTTAAGTACTAATGCCAACAGAATCCTACTCGATCACTCGTAACGTTGACAATAATCGGTCAAAATCAGGAAAACAACCCCGGATACAGGAATTGCAACAGAAGCTAAGTTAAGAAGATGATCAATGGCGGTCCTATAGCTGTTATCCATTCACTATCTTTTGCATTGTTTAACAAATTTTCTTTCCTTATTGTTCCCTGTCAACTGCTTTGCCATCTGACCTTTCAGATGAAGAAAGTAGGAAAAACATTCCCTACTCCGGTTAGTCATGTTGACTAAAGCTAACTAAAAGCACATGCAAGCATCATAAGCTCAAGGGGAAAGGATGTCAAGAGCATGATGATAGAACAGGAGACAAAATTATAACTGGCCTTAAACAACATCTATGCTCCCATTAAAGTGCATTGGTAATTGCATGAGCATTTTTTAAAGAAAATACAAATACAAGCAGATAACTTTATACTCAGATAGTCCAAAAAAATCAGCTGGAGAAGACATCAGAGTAACAGAAAACATCATTACTACTTAAATCCTATAGGAAATATTATCCTTACTGCTGAAAGTAAGACACCACAAAGAAATATCACTCCCAAAGGAAAAGATTTCTTGTCCTGTTACCCCTGATAGAAAAAACGATCCATAAAGAGCATGATAAATGATAACCAATAGTGCGGTTTTTAACATCTTTTCTAACCTAAGAGACCTCACGAGGATGGAATCTGACAAGTCCATGAACCTTTAATAGACTCCATGGGTTATAAAAAGATAGACGGAATTCAAACACACAACAGGCAAGAAAACTATAAATATATAATGCTAGACATACCCATAAAAATTTAAAAAAACTGAGGAATCCATCATCCTATGTGTCCAGGCTTAAAAGTTTGATAGACTTTATAACCCAAGTCCAAAGAAATGTGTACAATTTGTAATGAACAGTAGTAAATTAAAAAAAAAAATCAACCTAAATTCCTTGTAGATTGAGCAAGTTTGAGCCAACCTACATGATTCCCAGATTGAGCATTCAGGACTAAACATACAAGTAGAAGTTGTTAAGACTGCGTGAAGGTGTCATTTCAGCTCTGTATCGACAAGCTTAAGGGAATTTATGCTACAAGTGATCATCCACTCATTGCTTAGTAACACGAAACTCTATCGAATGTATATTTTGAAAGGTGACAAACTTCCTACTGTTGTAAAATCTTTTCTTTTTAAGGCCTGATTCTAGAATCTAGTTTGAATGACTAAAATTACACAAATTCACACAAGAATAATAAAAATGACTCAGCCGAATGACAGCAAATGAAGAGTATTTCTCAAATTTAAAGTGATTTCTCTTTTTGAACAATTCTTTCTGATTTGCTCCATCTAGAATTTGTCATTTCCGTCTGCATTGTTTTCTTCTTAAAATATTATTATAAGCACTTGCTTTTGCACTCAAACTAATTATTGAGGATGGCTGGTTCCATATTAGCAGTCCGTTAAGTTTCATTTCTTTATGCCTGGTTTCCCAATTCATTCCATCTAGTAAAAACTCAACCAAGGTAAATCCTCCATTGAAATAGGTTTCCCAATAGTATTTCTGTAGATATCTAAATCAGCTAAAACCATCTTTTCACAAATTCCACAATCTTGCAACGAGAAAACCAAACACAATAAAGCAAAATCCACTGATCTCAAATCAGGCCAATATCATTTCACCAAAAAAAAATCCAAAAAGAAAGTTCTTCAAAATTACCTGAAATGGTAATGCCCATGTCCGTGCTTGACACCCCACTTGAATTCACCAACATACCGACTCCCATCCTCACAAGTATGAACTCCACAGCCATGAGTTTGTCCATTAGACCATTCACCAGCATAAACATCTCCGGTATAAAACCTATACACACCAAATCCATGTCTGAGTCCTTGCCTATATTGCCCTCGATATCGACTCCCTCTAGCCCAAGTTTCCACTCCATAGCCATCATATTTCCCATCAACCCAATCACCTTCATATCTTCCACTCATATAATAATAATAAACCCCACTTCCTGAAAACTTTCCCTTGTGAAATTCACCTTCATAGACGTCCCCGTTACTATAAACCTGAACAAAGCAACCAGAAGCCGCCCTTTTCTCCGGTTTCGACCTCGACCCTATTGACCAGAACACCGGTATAGGCGATCTAGATGCTGAATTCCTAAGCTTATTGATTGCAAATGACCGCGATAAAAACAGCCGAATTGAAGGCAATCTAGGCAGAGCTAAATTCAGAGATAATAACAAAGCAGCAGAAAATGCAAAAGCAGACAAAAAATCAAGCAAAAACGAATGACTCGGGTGCGAGACCAAGAAATAAAAGAAGGGAAGCGAGAGCAAGAGAATCAAGCGTAGGTGCACTTTCAGGCGAGCCAAGCGGCGGCGGAAAAAACGAAAGGCAGCGGCTTTAACGGCAGTAGTGACAGAAAAGAAAGATTGGGGTTGATGGGTGGTAGCAAAATGGTAAATGGTAGGGGATTTAAAGAGTGAATTGGAACGATGAGGGGTTTGGCTATGATGGGTCGTCGTCGTTAAGAGAGGTCTTTTGTAAGGAGTTGGGGAGGAACTGGAAGAAGGAGGGGTAATCGGGTCATTCTGTTGTTGGAAGTGGTGGAGGAAGAGTAATTGCGGGTTTAACGTGGTTGAGAAATCGGAAGAGATGCCGGTGCTTTCTTTTCCGATTTGGATTTCTGATTTCTTCTGATGCATTACATATGGGAAATTATAGAAATTGAAATTGAAATTCAATGGTTTTTGGATTTGAAGATAGGATCAGATTTGTGTTTTTAGAGTCTTCTTTTAGGAGTTGAGAGAGGGAGAGTGAATTTGGGAGGTGAGGTGAGAGCGTAGGTGAGAGAAAGGAAGAGAGCAAGAGGAGCCGGCCATGGCCTTTTAAAAACAAATTTTCAGTTATTTTTTATTTTCCTTTCTTTTATTGTTTTGTTGTTGTTGTTGCTGTCGCTATGATTTTATGATTTGAATTGTTGTTACAGACGTGTCCCAACGGGTTGTTTTTGAGTCATAATGACAAGATTCATATGTTTAATTTATTTCGGATTTTTTTATTCTCATAGTGATTCCATTAAAGTAAATTCAAGTGAATTATTTTGTTTGATAGTGTTGTGAAAATAAATTAAAAAATATTTTTAAGTATTTAATTATATAGTTAAAAATTAAGAGAATAAAGACTAATTCTAATAGGTTAAAATATTAAAGGATGATGAGATAAAAAAAATCTAATTTCATAAATTATTTTAGATAAAATAAATAGCAAATAAAAAAATAGAGATCAAATATAATAGATAAAAAATAAAAATAAAAATAAATCAATTTTATAAATTATTTCAAATAAAATAAATAACATTCAAAATAATAGGAGTCATATCCAATAAATAAAAAAAATAGTTAGAAAAATAGTAAGAGAAAAACAAATAACAATTAAAATAATAGGAATCAAAGTTAGTATAAAAATCAAATTAAATCAAATTCTAATGAAAGAAATTGAAAAAAAAATTCAAAATAAAATATATAACAATTAAAAGATTGATGATCAATTTTGATATGATTAACGAATAATAATATATAATAATATATTTTTTATTTTTTCACAGTTGCAGAAAAATATTTTCCGTCTAAAAATACATTATTCATGAAACAAATAAGGTTAATGTCTTAGTCCGGGTTAGTCTCTTACCATAAAAACATGTGTATTAAACTTATCCTGGTCACCGAGTCAACTTATTCAACCCACTCTTAGATGAGGCCAGGTATTTAAGAAAATTAAATACAGAGTGACCTAATTTAATCGATGGGTTTAATAGGTTAGTTCACAATACCTAATTTAATCGATAGGTTTAATAGGTTAGTTCACAATCCCATTAGAATGATAATTGATTTTTTATTTTAAAAAATAAAATAATATTATTTTAATTTTAAAAATAAATGTTTTTTATATTGATCATCCCAAGCTCGTAAGTTTAATTTCATGTCTCAATTAGTCCATATTAGTCTTGCATATCATAGAGGCACATGTATTATAAATGTCCTGGCTTGTTAGGTTACCCCCCGATTAACCCATTAATTGATGGGATCAAGTGCCTAAGGAAAATCAACACGGAGTAACATAGTTTATCTTGGTTTAATTAGCAAGTTAGTTTGTGACCCAACAGGATCGGGATTTATTTATTTATTTATTTTTAAAATAATAATATTATCTTAACTTAAACAAATTAAACCAATTTTTTAAAATATTAACTTAAATTTACTTATCAAATTTGTTGCCGCTTGATGAGTGAGTTGGATTTAATTCCTATGCAGTTAAAGTGAAGTACTTTAGACATGTCATATTTTTTTACTTAGTCGTGCCCTCTTGTTTTTTAAAAATAAAATAAAATACGTTTAAAACTATTGATTATATTATACTCCAAAGTTATATAATTTACATAACTTTGGAATATAATGTGAAATCAAGACTTGGTTGAGGTTGAATAGTGTATGCAAATTGAATTTGGTTAGATTAGGAATGATTAACTTAGAATAGATTGGATTCACGCGTACTTCAATTAGCTCGACTTGCAATGGAGCGTGATGGAATTGGTCATACCAAATATGATACAAGTTTTTATTTCTATTAGAATATACACACTAGTTTATTGCCATTGTTTTTAATAATAATAATAATAATTTTTGTTGTAAAATTCATGATTTCAAAAACATTGTTCTAAATTATATATCTTATTTAGCCACTGCAATTGTACAATAATTTATACCGGCTTTCCTCTGTTATTTTTTTTTTCAAGTTACAATACGGTTAAGAACTCATTAACCATGAAGGAGGTAGCTCAACTGGTCATGTTCTAGATTTGCTTTCTAGAGGTTATTAGTTCGAGTCTCACAAACCTCAGAGCCACTGGAAGCTTACATGGTCGTTAACTTTAAGGCCCGTGGGATTAGTCGAGGTCCGTGTAAGCTGGCCCGGACACCCACGTTAATAATAATAAAAAAAAACTCATTAATCATTCAACTATTCTGCCTATATTGCTTGTGATCACATTCATGTGTAATTCATGAAATCTCCACCCTTCATGTTCATGAATGAATTGTGTACAAATTCACCAATCGTAGAAAGTAAAATCATAATCAATTCATTAAAAAAAAAGAAAAAGAAAAGGGGGGCTTTTCTGTACGTTTTGATTTTTAGGTTTCTTCTCAAATTAATAGTTAGCCGAATGAAAGTGTGATTAATGAATAATTTAACTGTGGATTTCATGCTTGTC
>Ga0307515_10018889_pt1 | contig 12445 bp, 9 predicted proteins | sample 17_EM_MG_FD_194513 | JGI IMG/M metagenome (GOLD analysis project Ga0307515, IMG submission 194513) | Populus trichocarpa ectomycorrhiza microbial communities from riparian zone in the Pacific Northwest, United States - 17_EM | ecosystem: Host-associated > Plants > Roots > Unclassified | place...
ATCTACTCATAGACAACGTACCAGGTGCACCACCACCTGAAGATACTCCCAACGAAGAACCAATAGACCCTCTGCAGCCTGATCTCACCTGTACCCCTGATCCAACCAAGACAAAGACTCATGGGCAGGTAGTTGGAGTGGAAAATGCGGGGGGCAAAGCGTATGGCAAAGCAACTGGATTGTACAACAAGCATCGCAAGTACTCAGAACAATGGAATCCATGAGATCAATGTCGGTCCGCACACGACTTTCAGCAAGCTCAATTGTTCAGCCAGCAAACGAAAACCTGGATAGATCAACATCTCAGGCGTGGACTGGACAACTTCAAAATTGAATCTTTCCAATCTGCAGATGCCTTGCGAAAACTCCTCTCTGAACCCGATTTCGGGCTCGGCGATGATAGTTGGATTGAAGATGACCCACATATCTTTGGAACATTATACTACAGGGATAGTTTCAAATGTATCGAGTTCCACCTAGTACATCTTCCTTTTCAGGCACACCTCGATTTGGAACCGGTGCGCCTCGCAGACTCTGAGGGTCCTCGAATCTATAGCGAGATGAACAGGGGTGATTGGTGGTGGGATACACACGATCAACTTCCTGCCGGAGCGACGATTGTGCCAGTCATTTGTGCATCCGACAAGACTCACTTGACCAACTTTTCTGACGATCAGCATGCTTGGCCGCTATATCTCACGATCGTTAATATCTGAAAAGATATCCACCGTTCACCTAAAAAGCAAGCCTGGATTCTCGTCGGCCTGATCCCATGTCCCCCGAAAGGTGCCAAGAACATTGATGAAGCCTGGCATTCTGCGGTTGGAACTGTGCTGTCTCAACTTAGGCATCTTGACATCACTGGCCCCAGCTTGGAATGGCATTGTGCTGATGGATTCCAGCAGCAATGTTACCCGCTGTTAGCTGCTTGGGTCAGAGATTATCCGGAACAAGTCATGGTTGCTCAAGTCTTTTATGGCTCATATCCGATGTGCGAAATTCCTAAAGGTGCGCCGATGGGGCATTCATCCTTTCGACCACTCGATATCTCAAGAGACCAGCATATTTACTCGGAGCTGCTGGAGGACAACCATATTGATGCTCTGCACACTCTAGGTGTCCACCCAATCTGCAACCAGTTCTGGCAATACCCTCTCTGCAATGTCTATCGGCTTTGGCAGCCTGATGAATTGCACCAGCTGCTCCTGGGTTCAGTTAAGGACTTATTGCACTGGCTACTCAAATACCTGAAAGCGAGACACATCAAGGATCAATTTGACAATCGATTCACAGCGGTGCCACGATTTCCTGGCCTCCAGCACTTCACTAAACCATTTGATGCATTGAAAAGCGGCACCTGGCAAGGTAAAGAGATCCGTGGATTGATCAGAACACTGGCTGTCAAATGTGCTCCAATTCTTGTCTGCTCCAAGGACGACGGGAAAACCGCCTCCGATGAAATGGTAATGGGAGCAGAAGGGCATTATGTGAATTCTCTGTACTTGTTAGCCAACAAAATCACTCTGATCTATCCCTCAACGCACTTGACGATGCACTCAAGCGATTTCACCAGAAGAAAGGTCTTTTTCGAGAACAGAAATTGTTGAAGTCTGCGATGGCCAAAGTAGATGACCTGTTGGCAACGGAATCCCATCAGTTACGCGAACAATAGATTCATAAGATTCGTGCTGCAATGGAGGCCCATGTGTATAGGGCTGAAAAGGTTTCCTCAAGAAAACGCAGGCAATTTCAGGTGCGCCTGAATAGAGCCCGGCAAGCTGCAACCACTTGGTCAGATGCTGATCGTCAGAAGGCAATCGAGCGATTGGAGCGCGAAATCCATCAAGTGACACCTGCTAAACACAAGCTTTTTGATAAATTATTCCAACATCATGAGCGACAACTATTGCAGGAAGTCGGGACCAAAGGAACCGGTCCCAGAGGCAAATTCGCCAAACAACTTGCACTAATGAAAACTGCAGCCGAAGACGAGGTTTATGGGGCGGCAAACATGACCACCGACAAGCGACTGCAATTTCAGATTCGCCTATCCAATGCTGAGACAGATGCCACAACCTGGAGCTTGGCTGATACGGAGTGCGTCACTAACCAGCTGGAGAGAGAGATTTACGGCATCACCTCGAATGAACACAAGTGATTCAAGAAGGAATTCTCCATCCGCATGATCGAGTTTGAAGCTTGGTGGGAGACAATCGGCATTCAGGCACTCCGGAAAACCATTGAACAACATGTAATCCATTTCGGATATCCAACGATGCATCTTGTGAGCCATATATCGGAGTCAATTCGCCGAATGGGTTCCGCTGACAATTTCATCACTGATATTTCTGAACGGCTACATATCGCCAATGTGAAAGTGGCATATCGATCTAGCTACAAAGTTAATTACATTCGACAGATGCTTAAGCATAATGACCGGTGTACCGGTCATGACTATATGGAGGAGACATTGTCATATCTTGCACTCGAAGGTTGGTACAATGTTGACTCTGCAAAAGTTTTCAACCTACTGTCCACTACCGATAAACGGCGAAGTACATGCAGAGCCCATCTGTTACGTCTCCAAACAATTCAAGACGAGCCCATTATCCGCCCTGTATCACAGCAGGTATATCATTCGAGAGAAACTCATGTCCGCGGAGTGTGCAGAAGTATCAAATCAACTTCACTCAGAGATGCATCAGAAGATGTCGGAATTCCCAACTTTGGACAGCTATTCCGTGCTCAAATTGAAGAGGACTGGGGACCCGAAGTTTGTGGACTCGTGCTCGGATATGATCAGACTGTACTCATTGACAGTATATTGATTAAACTCCAGAATGGGCTATTGTACTACTGTCAACCATTTCACAACCCTACTTCTGTTGAGTGTCTGGGACTTGATTGCAAGGTAGAATATACCCATGCCAACCAAGGGATCATGCCTGAAGCTCATAACATCTGGGTCCAGTATACGCAAAGTGAAGAGAATGACCTCGATAACACCTTCCAAGGTCGAATTCCTTGTTTCTCTGTATTATACTTCAGCTGGATTCCCCCGAATCAGATCCTCCAATTTCAGTAGCGCCTGCCAGCCGGCAAAGCAATATCGACGTTTTCCAAGAGGTGCAAAAAGACCCAACAATGGGTATTACGTCCTCAAGCTCAAGAATACGCAGTGGTGATTCCAACAAAGTACAAAGATCTCCATGGTTGGGCTGATTGTGTTGACGGGTTCATCCGGGTGGTCAAACAGACGAATAAGATGCATATTGTACCCATTGGAGCAATAGTTGGACCAGCACATTTCGTGCGGGAGAATGCTGTATCGGGCGGCATCGATTGCGTATGGCTTGTAAATAATCATGCTGATTTAGATACATACTGGACTGTATATTAATTAGATTAGAATGCCTGATTCAGGTGTATAGCTGTGAGAGAGTTTATCGAATTGTACTATTCGATATAGACATTATATATTATCACTCCCGGAGAGTCTCGCTCCAGGTGCGCCGGAATGGTTTTGGCGACTAGTATCGTAGTCCCAGCAGCTCCGAAATTTTGCCAACTTAAAGGCATGATTTTATAGCATTCTGAAGATGACTTCATACTCTGTAGAATATTCTTGTATTCTGTTCCACAACTTCAGGAGCGTTGAGGAGCACCTGAAAGTACGTCTCGGAGCACCTGAGAAACACATCGTTTTGCATTCAGCCTGTTCGGGAGCTTCTGGGAGCTTCTGGAAGGATCGGTATGGCTGTTCAGAATTGCTGAGTCGTTGAGTTATGACTTCCGAACCATTTTACATTTTGCGGATGTAAAAAGTGCCATATGGATTCCACACCTTGACGATATATATGACATGTATTCTATGTGGTTTGGTTATTCCATATATGTATTGGCATCACATTACAGCCATTGTATGATACTGAAAAGCTTTCAGTTTCTATGCAACTCAACAAAATTTAACCCTATTCTGTGTTGCCAGTAATGTGACTACTTCCAGCTTCTCACTATCCAGCTTGTTATATACTCTCTTCAACCCCCAAGCTTTATAAGCAGAACTAGTACATAAAAAGTTTTCCATTGTTGAGTATCACATAATGACTACTGTTATACTTGATGACCACCAGCGATCAGATTCTGATCTCGGGATAGAAAGCAGCTATATTGTGAATAATGATTTGGAATGTTATATCTGTTACATAGGGAGAACATTTTGTTTCTGACTCAATTCCCATACAGTAGCATTGAGACCTGATATGCCAGTAGGTATTTTAAACAGTTTCCACTGTCTTTGTCAGACTTGTCATTATTTGGTTACTGCGGCATTGATGTTTGGAATTCCATGTCTTATTATCTCTGTTGAAAATTCTCCCTATTGCCTGTATTGTTGCTGTTGCTGTTAACTGTTAGCTCTCCGACTTGCTAGCTGAGATTGCAATTCTACCACTGCTATCTGGTTAAATATATATTTTATATTTGTGAATAATCTGTTTACCGGTTGTGTAATCAACTATACTAGACCAGACTTCATCTCCACTTATCTCTTTTCAAAAATTATTTGCTGGACTCACTATTTAGTCTGCCTAGCCTGCTGCTGTCATATGAGTATTTAGAAACTATATACACAAATACCTTTCATACTGTTGTACTCTTTGTTGCAGTATTAGTAGTTATACATAGCCATATTTAACTCCCAATACTTATTATGATGCATCTTCCATATATCCATTTGAATTAATGTAATGTTATTTGTTGCAGAATATTTCAGTATCAATGGTGTCTAATAGAACATACCATTTCAAATTGTGATTAAATTGTATGGATGTGCCTGCTCAATCTCCAAGAAACATTGAATATTTTCTGAACTTATATCGAGTTGCTATAAGGGAAGTAATAGCTGTGAGCCTTGAAACTGGTATGAAGAATCATTAGAAAGTGATCCGGTTGTAAGGCACCACTGCAGTACTTTCTACATCCACCATTTTGAAGAATGGGAAATCTCTACCTAATTGTGATGTAGGTTCTTTCTCCACTTTCATTCACTTCTACTGATCTGCCCACTGAGCTCTCTCTGCTGCTATATATCTCTGTTACCTCTTCTGCTCTTTATTTTGTGTATGCTGGTGGAAAGTCATTTAATTAAGTGCCAATTAGATATGATTGTGTCTACATGATTGTACTGTATGCTGGCAGGTACTAAAGATACAGATTAATTAATTGATGACCAATAAGTGTCAACTTAGGGTGAAGTATATCTTTTTCTTGAAATTGATGGTCACTTTGATTAATCTCAAGCTCAGGTAGCAATATCATTGTGGTACTGTCTGTAGGTATTGCTTAACTGGGTACAATCTAAAAGTGAAATATTTTTTTATATTTACAATTATTAGCTGTTTCTATCTGAGTTGTAGTGTATCTCCTTGGAGACATTAGTATGATATATATATAGTACTCATATAATGTACTGGTTGTGATTTATGACATTCTGAATAAAATCAGACAGTTCTTAATGTAAAAGATATCTAATAGCCACCAACTGAGTATATGAATACTATATATTTCAGTTAAATGATCAATATAGTAGTAGTTAAGATCAAATTATACCTCTGTCTCACAGGTATTTAAAGATGTTGAGTAAGTAGTAAAATTCTGCTGAGTAATCTATAGATAAGTGCAGTCAACTAGATAGGATTCCAAATATACAGCTCCAAATGTATTACATATAATCCATCAGTACCTAACTGCCCACAACTATATTAGATATCACATCAGTGTTTGCTCTGGGAATGTCATTTGGAATTGAAATGGAAATTGCATTTGGAAATAGATTGCGCATTATATTGCAGATGTTACTGGGAAATATATGGGGGATTGTATTTGGGTTTGAATTTGAAACTAAGTTCACAATTACATTTGAGATTGAATTCAAAATGGCATTCAGCATTGCATTAAGCTGAATATTGTGCACAGGGATCAGTACAAAATTTTGATCATATTGAAATGACTTAAGAGACTGGGAAGATTATTCAAAGACTGAAACAAATTAGATACACGAACTTTGTTGGAATTAGTATTGCAATCACAAAATCAAACCTTGCCAGTCAAACATTACATAAATACTACACTCTCTAACCGCTGAATTATTAATTCCTTGTATTTGCTCTATCCAGAATAGTGAGTATTATTGGATTTGTTGAGCAATGAAGCTTAGCAATATAGCATTATTTACACAAAGCTCATAACTGAATTGAATTACATCCAGGAGAGAATATCGCATCACATGCATAGGCAGTATAGATTATTGGTTACAAATGATGTGGAAATGCAAATGGGTTGGTAAATAAAAGTTAAATTATACTTACTATTTAACTAAAATTAAAATAGCAGAAACTGAAGAACATAAAGTAACTGTGTGGCAAAGTATCTGTACTTTCAGTTAGATTTTATTGCACAATTAAGTGGATCAACAGAGGTTGATGCAGTACCAACAGTTGTCAAATTGCAGCCTGGTATGCAGATTGATGCTCTTCATCTACTGAACTTAATTTGCCATTTTATCAAGCTAAATTGACTGTACCATCTAACTCTGTGATTGCAATAGACAATAAGCATTATACAAATTATTTTGAATTGCTTATTCCATGTATACCAGTGAGGTAAGTTGTAATAAGACGGAAAGTAGAAACTATAACACAGATTCAGTAACATTCCATTCATTTGAAGTCTACATCTTTACTGGAATCAATCTAGAAACGTTCAAATTGCTCTACCTGCATTTGAATATCTACTTTCAGAGATTTCATCAATACTTCGATCTCTATTTAACACACTACACCACCATTTGGTAACACACTCTAATGGTTTGTGAGAACTCAATAGTACATGTGTATGAAATATAACTGCACTGAATACTTTGGACACTATATTTCAGCAATAGAAGAATAACTATGCATCTCATTACCCAGTTGGATGGAACTGTACTGAGAGTGTTCAATTCTGAAATTGCAGTATATTGAATGGTTCCAAGAATATGTATTGGTGTAGATGTTAATTGAGAACTAGCAATCCTTCTATTTGATAACTATAATTCGTGAACCCTTCCCAGACTATGTCACACCTATTTACATAGTATATATATTCCTTTTCCCACATTACTGTTTAATATTCTCCATTAAACCATATCTCTACCTGCTGAAAGATTTTCCCAAATAACATTCTCAGTATTGTATTTCGTTCTTAACTCTAAGCATACACCCAAATCTCACATATACATCACTTGAATACTGCTTCAGACTGTCCATCCTACTTCTTTCCGAGTATATATTGTGCAGGATACCATTCACATTCATTGTTGAGTATATACTAGCTTGGATTGAAATCTGATCATTTAATTATTTAACGAAAGTCAATTTACCATATTTATGTTTTGATATTCTCTTCATTCGTTCAATTTCTACAATATATTATATACTGTTCCAGAATATTTGAAAGCATACAAATTCAGACCATATATCAAATGCAGTATATGGAATATATTCACTACCTTTCTTTGACAGTTTTAGGATAAACCTCCAGTATACAGAGCCAACTATCATGTGGAATATGTACTTATTAGTGATGCCAACTTGGATAACTTCTACAGTAACAAATGCAACAACAAATTAAAAGCTACCCTAGAAACTGCTTTAGGTATACTGCTGCATCTAAGATGGAATCCTTCAACCTATTGTACAAGACGGTATCAATATTAATTGCATACCTAATGACTACCAGCAGGGGAATCTGAATAACAGCTTCTTCCATCAGATCTCATTTATAACAATCTGCATTTACACCTCCAAAGTATACATGTTCAAATAATTTAGATTGAATACTCTTTGTATTTTGACTGATATTATGTTTTCAGGCAGTGCAACTTTCCTAGTACTAAAAATATATCTCTAAAGAATCTTTTTTGTTTTTTTTGCTGCTTAACTAGTATCAGGCATATTCTCTCTCCTTGCAATTTAACAAAACTTGTCAATAATAACTGTATTACAAACATTTACCATGTATTCTTTGAATCCTCTCACCATCAACATGTTTCTTGAAAACATCAACAACAAGGCACTCTCATAAGACAACTTATCAGTATTTTCGCATGTTCAATCCACTGCTTCATTGATTATGTACGCAGAATGCATTTTCATTACATAATGAACTTTGTTGCCAGGTAGTGGAATTGATACAGAGGTTAGTAATATGGCAGTAAATGGTACCCAGGCAGTATTAGTGCCTGCAGTACCAAACTAATATGGTGGAAAATAATGGTTGGATGAAGACAAGTTATTGGCAGATGTGATGCAATTGAAAGACTCTGTTATTGTACAGTGAAATGTGATGGAATCCAAAGTGATAGAGTCTGAGGTGATGGATTCTGAGCTTTATATCTACCTCTTCTCAAGCGACAATCTCAGCTACAATACATAGTAGTATGCCTGACTATTTGTATATATCATTGCCTTGATCGGCATTGTAAGCTTGAAGTCTCACCCTGCGTCAGCATGTAGACTCTGTATTGTCACTCTGCACTCCAATTCTACACTCTCATTTTACACTTGTATTCTATCTCTCTTGTTTTCCTTCCATTCTATCTATTCAGTATGTTCTGTCATTCCTAATTTGAGATAATCTGAATTTGATAATCACAACAGATCTCTGTCTGTTCTACCCTAACAGCAATACCTCTCAATTTACACATACTTTTTCTATTTTACTGTACTGCAAACATTATACAGTATCAATAAGCCATACACTCTGACAATCTGAAGAGAAAGTAACCAATTGCCATAATATTATGCATAGCAGGTACAACTAGATTCTTATTACCAGCTTTGATATCCAGTTTATTGTTATCTACATATATGTCAAATACAGCCTGAAAGCTGACTTTGCCTATATCAAAACAATCAGTTTCAATATCACCATCAGATAGTATATACTTTGTCAGTGTACATTCAGTAACTGCTCTCTGCTATCTCCAGAGACCCAATCCATCATTATTCACCATGCAATAGCTTCCATCATCTCCACCATACTGGATACTATATCTTACTTATTTCATATTGCAGAGCAGTTCACATCACCCTAGTAGTCTAAAGATCCAGACACCTGGCAATTACACATCTGGCAGAGTACTCACAATGCGGTGGCAGAAAACAAAGTCGTTTCTTCTTTCTGATCTGCCTTCACCAACTGTAGAGAAGTTGAGGATGAAAATGGAACATTGGTGGCTAATAACATATGTATATGAAAGAGCCAAAATTACCCATCATAACTGGCCTCAGCACAGTCTCAAACTAAGTATAATACTAATTATACTTTTTGCTTATAGGCTAACAGCCAGTGGTATTTAACATCAATATTAACTTCAATTGTATAAAATCAAGCCAAATCAAGCGGGCATATAAATAATTCAAACATTTGGTTGGTTGTATTATGTCAAGAAAGACAATTACTACTATCTGCATACCAATAGTCTTTGGAAAGATCATTATATACAAGGTCTGTCAAAGTAACCATATGTAAGCACTCAAGGTAAGCTCAATGTACCCAGTACTTTAATTATTCAGCTAGTTGATTCCATGTACAAGAGATTTCATACCATCTCTCTGCCAATTCATTTCACAGCAAATTAAAGTGTTTAAGTATTATAAAGTCTTTCATCATAGAATGGATGTATAGACACCACCAACTCTAATCATTTTGACATGTATAATATTGGATCATACACCCAAAGAATGGCACAGATATTGTAAAAAATTTTCTATAATAATAGAATATCATAGTGGCAGGCCAAGACTGATATAACAGTGTTACTTCAATTAAGATAATAATAGTACTATATTTTAGCTTCATACTATATGGTATTTTAGTAAGATTTACCAGACAAATACACAAAGCCATATAGAACCAGGCATTATCATCCACTGCAATGGAGGAAAAAGGTCTACTACACTATATGTATAGTTCTCAACATCCCAATTCAATGTGTGAAGTGTATATAATTCTTTCGGGCCTACCTGCTGAGGAGAATTGGAGTGTAATATTGCGAAAATAAATTTATAGCTGTAATACTGAAGCATTATATAGAAGAGCCAATTATCTCTACATTAAATATCCTCAAACTGAAGGCAACTGTTTCCACACCGATACTAAAGCTAACAATCTTCGTGCAGACAGACATCACAGTATGAATCAAATTCAGTATATCAGCAACCATAACCAGAGATTTCATTATCTGCAAATTGGATTCAATTTGTCAGCTAAGCTGTTTGCAAAACTACAATGAAGTTAAAAGGTGGAAGTAGAGATGCAGGTCAAGGAGAAGCAATGCAATGTATACAGAGGAGACAATAAATTAGATACAAATAAAGGCGAAATGGGCATTAGAATTGGCAATGGATGGTTGTGTTTCAAAGCTTTTAAATGACATGCTATAATATAGCTGCAGTATTGCGATAGGGATTTGCATATAGAAATAAGCTTTGAGTTTAGTGATTGCAATATAAATTACTTCCTGCTAGTGGGCTGCAGCTTGAATAGTGACATTAATATTCAGATTAGAGAATATTGTTAATATAGATTTTTTGAGCACTATCATCCAGCAATTCATCCCACAATGCAAGTTCACAACTTCTTGCCTAATTAGGTGACCTATATATCAAATATGTGTACAATCCTTAACAATATGTTAACATATAAACAGAATACTATATGTTGTCATAATGTACCATGAACTCAGTATTATAAGAGTGATATACTGTCTGTTTGTTTCTGCTATGCAGGGTAGTATCTCCAATATAAACCCTATCAGTAAGTGTAAATATAACAAATACAGTTCTGTATTCCATATGTATATAGACATAATATATTATACCTGAAGAGATAGGATTGGAAATATGTGAAACACCAATAACCTCCATATGATCAGAGAGTATCATTGTATTGATTCTTATATTATGCTGATATATGATGTATTTGAAATCAAGTTTGGAAAAGTACTTTGAAACCTTGTAATTGAAACATGTGTTCTGATCAACAAAAGTGCTAATACACTATAGATTGTACTATACACATCTGCGCAGATGTGCAGCTCATAGCAAGCTGTTGGTGGACCCCTGTACAATGTACAGTCAATTAACATCTATAGTCAGTCTACATTCATGCAAATATAGATCTGTGGAACTATATACTGCTGGCAGTCAGTTGACCTCTGCCAGTATTAATGGCCAGCAGTCTGCACCGGTGCAACCATACTTATTGACAATACTTTCTGGTTGCCACTTGAAGGCCCACCTGAGAGCCTGATTGAAAGCTTCCATCAGAGGCTGTTTGAGAGTCAGATTCAGAGTGACATTGAAAACCCATTAGATAGCTGGATTGGAAGTGAATTTCAAAGCCACACTTCAAAGAGCCACACATTGATTGGAGTGGAATTTTCACAGGAATCTTGCATCTGGTTAAAACTATTAGTTACTGATAGCTTCCCCCAACTGAAGACTTTAAGTCTGTATAAGCGATCATGTTGATATGAAGGTAGCCAGGCTACTTGACAAATTGCTTTTGATGCCATTACCATTACCATTACCATTGCTATCATCATTACCATTACCATTACCATCACATTACCACCACTATTATTACCAGCAGCCCTTAACCAAATATACATACAAATGTCCTGAACAGATGGTAAACTCGCCACAAATTCCAATGAGAAACTGAGTCGGTGATCTGCACTTCCCATAATCTGAAAGTCTGCTGTTCCTGAAGAATCTGAAGCTGTAATGGTTAACACCATGACTGTGAGGAATCATGACATCTTGCCAGATTAGCCATGCCGATGTTATTATTCCAACTATAATATTGACCTATATCATAATTTCAACCACAATTGAGAGCCTACCTGCAGCAATGAACCACATGCACCGCACCATACACTGCCTGCGAAACACCGCACAGTATATGGCACCAGTCCTATTCCACCTAGTACCTAGCACCTTTAACTCACCAAGTCTCTAGATTAAACATACAAGAGTATTTGTGGGAGCATATAGTCAAGAGAGATTGAGAGTGTACTTGGGAGTGTAGAGCCAAGTATGGTGGAGATATACCAATCAGAGTGAATGGAAGCATACTTCAAAGTGTACTTGGGAGTGCAATGGAGAGCACACTTGGTAGTGTACTTGAAAGTGACTTAAAGGTGCACATGAAAGCTCAATAAGAGATATGTTTGCCCGCTTACATCGGTGTATAGAGTCAAGCAGGCTAGGAGGGGGTCATTCAGTGCAATTTGGAGCTTATTGGAGGGTGACCTCAGGAGAGAACTTGAGAGTATACTTTTGGATATACTTGGGAGTATGCTTGGAGTGTATATCGGAGAGTAAAGTCAAGCAGGCTG
>Ga0307515_10018890_pt1 | contig 12444 bp, 6 predicted proteins | sample 17_EM_MG_FD_194513 | JGI IMG/M metagenome (GOLD analysis project Ga0307515, IMG submission 194513) | Populus trichocarpa ectomycorrhiza microbial communities from riparian zone in the Pacific Northwest, United States - 17_EM | ecosystem: Host-associated > Plants > Roots > Unclassified | place...
AAAAAAGGAAAGAAATCAGATGGAGGGTGCAGCTGCAAAGTCTCATTTTCCTTATTCGGTGTGGAAAAAATCCTGTCATTTATGATGATCCAGCCCCCTCTCCAGCTTTCAATATCCTTCTTCAATTAAATCCCTCATTTTAACAATTTTTTATTCAGTCCTTGGTCCAAAAAAAATCCTTCGAATCAGCCCCGCGAACTTGGACTATATCCTTCCCGCGGCAAAATTCTCTGCCTTCACGTTAGATATTCAAACGGGAACATCTTAGGCCTCTGATATCGAAATCAAGTGATTCAAAAGCCCAAATTCATCCACGCGTCTAGGACTACAACTTTGATGAAGGAGTTGAAGTGAGATAAAATCGTTTTACAGAACATAAACTGGCAGTAATCTAGTTGGTCAAAAGGGATCTCCGGGTCTAACTCAAAAACTGACGAATGCCGAGAATCCTGATATGACTGAGAGTATGAACTAAGAACAAAAATCACAAAAACTAGGCCAAAAATAGAGTTTCTTTAGTGCAGACTCGGGTCAATATCCTTCTCGCAGCAGAATTCTCTGCCTTCACGTTAGATATTCAGACGGGAACATCTTAGGCCTCTGATATCGAAATCAAGTGATTCAAAAGCCCAAGTTCATCTACGCGTCTAGGACTACAACTTTGATGAAGGAGTTGAAGTGAGATAAAATCTTTTTACAGAACAGAAACTGGCAGTAATCTAGTTGGTCAAAAAGGTTCTTGATCTGACAATACTGAGCATCCAAATCTAACTGAGAATCTGCTCTAAGAACAACGATCCCTAGGACCTAATAAAGGTGTACGTCAATTTTTCAATGTGTAATGAGTGACAGGATATACCTAGGATGGTCAGATATCGTACGAAACTGAGTCAGAATCAGAGCCTAAGTTGGAACCAAAACAAATTACGACAGCGGCAAAACTATTTTTTTAGTGCAAATTCTGAGGGATTTATTCAACCTTAAAGACCAGATAAAAAAGAACGAATTTAGCATTATGAAGACTCCTGATCAACCTAAGAAAACCTGATGATTTTGGTAGTAAAGGGGAAGGATAAAAAGAGCAGAAAACAGCTCAAACAAGGTTTCAAAATATTTCTTTCTGTGCCTTTGTCAATCTTTTGGCGAATATGAGCTAAACTCCTACACTCTGTTCAAAAGAGGTATACACCGTCTCCAGCACGTGGGGTCCAAAATTGAGTAACAACATAGGTATCAACTGAAATGGTTGGATATTGATCTTCGGGGATGTCTTGGAGTGTAGTAACGGTTGCTTTTCAAGATGATTTTTACTCTAAAATATATTAAAGTAATTTTTTTAAAAAAAATTATTTTTGATATCAGCATATCGAAACAATTCGATAACATTAAAAAAAATAATTTTAAGCAAAATCGTTTTTTTCAAAATTTGGCCACCCCTGTTTGGAACGCAATGACTAACAAGGGCTTCATCGATTCTTACCCTCTTCGCATCCCATTGATTGAAAAAATCTATATACATTTTCAATTACTAATATCATGCAATTGATTATTGGTATCAACATCAAGTAATATATGTTGATGCAATCCAAACTACCTTATAACATTATCAAAACAATGCAACTCGACTATCATAAAATAATGTATTGAAACCGTTGATCTTTATATGCCCCTACCCTCACTGCAAAATGGAGGAGCTACTTGTACTGCATCCTCTCAGAATGTAACTAATTAAAACATAGAATCCATGTACCTTAACAATTTGATTCAAAAAATAATATTACAGAAACAAATAAAATGCATATTCATAATTCACATCTAATAAGGCTAATGCAGTCATATCATGCTCGTTGCGGTAGAATGATTAACTTGGGTTGGATTTTGATGAAATCTCCTAGACCTATACAAATCTAAAATAATTATACTTGTAACGTTAGTGAACAACCTCTAATTTGTTTCGAGCCAACCATGTAATAATGACATAGTTAATGATATAGATAGGCAAGCATTGCACATCCCTACCTATATCTCATAATCAGCTCAAAATCTTCCAATAACAGTTGAAATATGACTAGCATTGTATCGTTAGCCAGACCATAAATAACATGTTACCAAACATATGCATGAGGTACGCTCTAGCATATTTGTGCAACTTTCTATCTGTGGGGTCATTTAGAGGTATGTCTAAGAAATATCTCTTCTAGCAACTTTAACTTAAATGTAATCTTTCTTAATAGCTTCATTGTGAGGTATATATCCTAATAAATTCCAACAAATTTCATCCTTATCATATAATCTTCTGTCGATAATATGAGCATCATCTATCAACAACTCAAGTCATAAAGCAATATCTTTTTGAATTTATTATGGGCTCATATACCAAGGTAAATTCTTACAGGAAGAATCCATGTGAGTGCCCTGATAGGGTTCACCTATCTTGAAAGGCGAAAGTATTTTTCACAACTTGTGTATTGTGATGAAAAATAATGTCAATTAAAATTGTTGAATATCCAAAATAATTCATTTTTTTAGTCAACTCCTGGTACTTAAATCCAACCTACCGATAAGTCCAATATTTATATCAGAATATTGACCGTTAATTTTCAGAAATTAAAATTTTTAGAGTTATTGAAATATTGGTCAAATCCTTAAGGAATTTTACAAACTTATTATATGTCAAAGCATACTTGTATGAATTATGAACTTGCACTAAAAGACATCAAATTGATCAACATGCTTTCAAAAACCCACAAACAAAAGCAACTTATTGTTTTATTACAAAACAGATTTAAATACCAATAAAACTATCTCAAATACATCATCAACATGTTATTGGGCTAAAATCGAATAATCAAATAAGCATTAAAAACTAAGAATCATGCATTTAATGTAAGCCTCTCTAATACATTATTGACCAAAACTAAAACAAACTATCATAACAAAAGCTTAAGCAATCTAAAACATGCTTAAAAAAAAGACCAAAAACAAAAAAAAAAAACTTTTCCTAAAAACATCGAATTATTCCAGCACCAAAATCAAACCAAAAAAAGCAAGATAAGCTTAAACAACATTAAAAGAGGTTTAAACATTAAGAAATAATGAATAGAAAAGCTACATGGACTCCACCCTTGAACTTTTACATGGTTATACCTTCTCCAAGATTTCTGGCTATGAACTGTTGTTTTGCTTCTTCTTTTTTTCTTCTTTCCTTTTCACTATCTTTTATCTTCCAAAGCTTATTAGACCCTTATGTTAGGCTCTTGAACCTTCATATCAGGATCTTTTCACAGTGTGTTTCTCCATATTTTTTCTCTCTTTTTTTCATTTTTTAGGGGGTATTTATAGGGTTTTTCTAGGGTTCTTGATGGATTCAAACATAAAGTGGTCAAAGCCTAGCCTTTTGATCAAAATGGGAGAGTTGTAGACAAATGTTAATAGTTGAAACCTCGGTCCTTTAATGGTTTTGGGATGGTGGTATTGTAACAAACTTGTCTAAGTGGTTTTCTTTTACTTGGAGATAAAAGTATGCATCTCTCACCTTCTGATTTTGGATGAAAGATTTATGACTCTTGATAAGAAACTCTAGAAATTTTTAAGTGTGAACACACGAAAAAATTAAGTGGTTTTACATAAATGAGTATCTTAGTCAAGGCTGATTGAGTTGACCAATTTCGAGACTTCGAAGCAATTTCAATGTAAACGTCATCGGAGACCACCTAAGCTTGGTAGAGGAGAAGCATGTCTTTCGATTTGATCCATTCTTGCTGTATTTAGAGGTCTTTAGCTCTACATTCATTCGTTTGAAGGTGTCAACTCGAACAACCAATAATTTGAAAATGCAATGATAGCTGATCAGGGATAAGATGTTGTTGAGTTCATTGAAGAAAATAGGATGTAAATGTTTGATAAGAGTAGCTGATCTTTGTATAGGGGGTGTTTCTCAGATGAATGGTGGTGATTACAACTCTAGAAATGGTCAGAGACGCCACGTTCATTCGCTTGAAGGTGCTTACTCGATCAGTTAAAACTGCCAAGAAGAAGCTAAACAGTGGTCGAACGACACGTCGTCTAGGTTAAACCCTAGAAATTAGAGTTTTTAATTTGGGATATGATAAATTTCATTTTGGTCATTGTTCTTCCAATTGCTTTTAATTGCACTCGTAATTTCCTCTTAAACTCCTAATTTCATGCAATTTCACTCATGTCAAACTGAATCATCAGCCCCAAAGTTTAGCGTCATTTTCATATTGGTTCTTGGTTTGTGATTTGTGCACTTAAACCCTTTATTGATCATCAAACTTTTAATTTTTTTTAATTTGGCCCCTGATTTGGTCAATTTCAGCCCTATAATCACGCATATTTTTTTCAATTTGGTCCTTGGTTTTAGATTTCTTCAATCAAGTCCCTAATTGTCTATCAAGCTTCAATATTCTTACTATTAATTCTCTGATTCATCCAATTAAACCTCCCAAAAAACCAATTAAGTCCCCAGACTTTAATTTATTCTAATTAACACCTAAATTGACTCCGAAAAATAATTTTTCTTGCAATCAAGTCCTCAATAAGATTAATTAAGCCTTCCAAAATTCTTATTGAATCCTTACCTATCCAAATTTGTATTTTTTTACCCCAAATAAAAATATTTTCACCAATAGGACCCTTTGTTAATCAGAATTGGATTGTCAATTTTTCTAATTTTATACATTTTGGTCTTTCAATTTTTTCACTTGTTATTTTGGTCATTCACCACCAACTTGGACAATCTTCTAGGCCTTCTTCATGTATATCCTCTTGTATTTTGAATTTTCTTTTTCTATTTTTTCTTTTTTCTTTTCTTGATTTTTTATAGGTTCAAAAATTTATAACAATACTACCAATTAAAGATCCTTGTAGAATTAGGAAAGCTCTCAAAATTAGTTGTTGAATTTCCTTGTATTATTAGGAAAAGAATCATCACCAAATAAGATGTTCACAAGTCAAAAGACAACAAATAACAAAATTCATAGTGCATTTGCTGACCTATATTATAAGACCTTCTTGAACTTTAATTGAAATTTTAACCTAATATAGCTAATAAATCTGAAAACTTCTAGTAAAATTTCAAATTGATCCAACAATTAAATTAAAAATTATACTTAATAACATATAATTATATTAAAATCTAATTTTTTTTATTCAACCTTCTTAGATTGTATTCACTGATGAGCCGGGGTGGTAGGGAATGGAAGCACTAAAAGTTCATTTCAACCCCCTATAACAATCCTCTATGGTACTGTATGTTAGTGTAAAATTTTGTTTTCTTTTTTTGTTTTAATTACTTTTAGATTAATCCGTCGAAATAAGTGTTAAAAGATGAGTGCTCTTAGTTCCTACCTCATGGTACCCATGGAAGCACAAGCACACATTATAACGAGCAATCATTGACTACTTCCAAAGTACTATGAAGCAATTATTGACTACTATGGACAGAAAGATACGGGTGATTCAAAGAACAAAGATTATACTTTTCTGTACAGCAACATTAGAACACTGAAGCATAAACTTGACCTGTGCCAATAAAAATGCATGATCTCCACCTACCAAAAACTGGAAGTCTATACTTGTGGCACTGGAAAACCATTCCAGGCCGACATGACATCCATTTAAATGGTATTGCCTTAATGACTTTCATCTAAGTAAATCTGCATAAGCATCGAGGCCATGGCTGCCAACACACTGCTTAAGCTTGTACAGTGCACGGCTCTCCAATTGCCGTACCCTCTCTTTAGACAACCCAAACACATTGCCAATCTCAGAAAGTGATTTCTGTTTTCCATCCTCAATGCCAAACCTTAACCTGATTATCCGTCTCTCTTTTAAGCTGAGAATATTTAGGAGCCCACGAATATGTTTTCTCATCAGTTGCTTTGCCACACTCATATCTGGTATCTCGATTTCTGTGTCAGCAGTTATCTCCTGCAATAAAAAGAGGAAATGCATGATTTCTACAAATTCTCAATCAATTTTCAGAAAACTTGTTTTGATAAAGGACCCATGCCAAGTAAGCATTTGACAGAGGAAACCATTTGCCAAATTTGAAATCATCTTTTGTAAACAAAATGTTCCAGTGCTGATTTTTTTTGTTTCTTTTGAGGGAAGCAGTATTGATCTTTGAATTACTCGCATAGGACTATTTATAGAGCAGCTCATAATAGTAATGCATGCTACAGGCACTGGAAACTTACAGAGTAATTAAGGCCTTGGTGGGGATTTCAAAGAGCACAATAAATAGCATGTTAAGTGTTCTAAATACTTATATTAAGTTTCTTTCCCTCTGGAATTTTCTATTTGAAGCTCAAGAATGTGGATATTAAATGAAACACGAGAGAACAAAGAAGCATTTACTTGAAAAGTAGTATTTTGGTCAGACCACACAGTTTGTTGCATCGAAAGTGGTGTTCTTGTAAAACATAGCAACTTTTCCAATTTGTCAATAGCTATTCCAACACGTCTTGCTATTTCTTCTGCAGTTGGTTGATGATTTCCTTCCTGAATATATGACCTCTTTGCTTCCATCACCTTTCCTAAGAGGCCATAGACATTCTCCTACAAAGAAAATGTTATTAGTTCTCAGACGAGCATTAAAGCTCATCATGCTTTTAAATACATTTTGAAGTTATAAATCATCAGGAATTCAGACAGTAAAAGTCCAGCCATTGTTAGAATATTAGTGAGAAAACATCATACTTTACATGCCAAGAAAATAACGAGAATTTATTTAGACAAAAAAGGTAAAATTGATTCTTATCCTCGACAACAATTATTTTATTGCTGAAATTATTGACATTTGTGAACTCACCAGAGATGGTGAGAGATAAAAGAAAATGGAGAAAAACATGGACAAGTAATTCTTGTTGAAACAGAAATTATGAGAGAAAATTGTCATTACCGGTAAACGAATTGTCCTAGAATGTTGAAAGATAGCCTTTGTAATAGTTTGTCTTATCCACCAATAAGCATAAGTGGCAAATCGGCAACCAGCTTGCGGTTTGAATTTCTCAATGCTCTTCATAAGACCCACAGTTCCCTCCTATAGCAGTTTTAGGAAAGAAACAGAAAGAAGCTTAGTTTGAGAATCACAATTCATGCTCATTCAGTCTTGAGTTCAAAAAACAAGCTAACTCAGACATGTTTCTCCAGTTATTCCCTTTTTTTAGTTCCACAACGAAATGGTATGATCAACAAGGAATATAATGATACCACCAGGATCAGTGTAAAGGCATGCACAACACCCCAGTTATATAGAAAATGTTGAGGAGAATTATTTGCTTTGTATGATATTCCAGCACGCACATGAAAGGATGATCTAGTATAAAAATTTCTAGCGTAGCTACCATGTGCATCAAACAATTTTTAGGGGCAAAAGGTTCGTAACTATTTCCATCAGACCAAACAAGTAATATTTGCATATTCCCTCCCCTCACTCAGAATAGTATTCAACAAAAATGCAAGAACCACATTTTAATTATCCCATCCAGAAACAGAAACCAAGATTTACGTGTTTTATCTACACATTGATAAAGATAAACAAAAAAAAAAAGGCGCCCCAGAAGGCAATACAAGTTTCAGCTAACCTGCAGTAAATCCTGAAGGCCAAGACCACGGTTTTGATAACGTTTAGCTATGTGAACCACCATCCGTAAGTTCGCATTAATCAGCTTCTCCCGGCTGCGGTTACCAGAGTGAAGTTGTAACTTCAAAACATGACAACTAAGACCAACAGCTTGAGCCCATTCAACCAAGGTTGGTTCACGGCCAAACTGAGATTCAAGCCTATTCTTCACCCCCTCCAAATTCATTAAATCCTGTTTCATTTTTCATTTTAAAGGGAAAAAGAAAAGGTTGTCCATAAATAAGCATCTTCTCTTTTTAAGAAGAACATTCAAGAAAAACTCCATTTCAAATTAGATATGATTGGGAAATACACCTGTATTTGAGCAATCAGTTCAAACTCCTCTTTAGCAGTCAAAAGTTGCTTTGTTTCAGGACCCCACAGGAACAATCTAAGGGGATCATTTGGATCAAATCCTTGGCTTAGCCTTTTCTGTATATCAGCACTTTTAGAATCATAGGTCTCAAAAATCAAATCTTTTGTTTTCGGCGCCCTTCGATTTAGAGACTGCCTCGCTAAATGTCGTCTTGACCTTACAATCTTCACCTCCTCAAGTGAAAAACTTGATGAACTGGAAAGCTTTTATGTATCAGTCCCGAAACAAAAGAGTTTGTAAGTTAGAATTAAATTAATGGGGAAACAAACCTAGTGGATGCCAAATTATCAAGATCAGTGTTGTTATCAGCAAGAAAAGCCGCGTGTTTTGAGGCTGACAAAGCTCTCTTAGCGAGGTTAATAACATTAGTGGGTTCCACATCAATTAGCTTGTCGGTACTACTTGTAACAGATTGCGTGGTCAAGGACATGGATGGATTTTGCCCTTTTTGTGAAGGTGGCAATCTTTAACAGAAAATAGAGCACCATGTAAGGATTCCATCCAGGACAATAAATGACAATCATAAGAAGCTGATGCAAGTAGCAGGAAATGAAGATTTATTCATCTTACAGATTCCAATAAGCAGGCCAATGATGCAACTGGTACTCAAAGTTTTCTACCAGCTGATCTAACTCATCAGAGTCCTTCCCTTCATGCCCTGATGTCCCAATCTCTGTCTTCCTCCTATCCAATGTTGCCTTGAATGAAACGGAGGCAGACAAATAAGTTACAATGCACAAATTAGGAGTTGATATGGACAAAGAGATTACATGAGACTATAAGCAAACATGGCGAGGCCTTTTTCTTTTTAAATTACACAAACAAGGACACTTAACATTTGAAACTCCGCAAATTCTTCAAAGCAAGCAATTATACAGTCAGCTCATGCAACAAGGTAAAGAATCAATGTTAAAACACAAGTGTCTTACTATATGTGAATCTCCTCAATATTTTAGTTTGGTGCATTGTACAATGAAAAACTAACCTGAGAAGCTCTATCTTCCTTGAATATGTTCTGGAGAGGCCTAAACTCATCACGCTGCTCTTGTAAAAGAACTGAAGTAGGAAAATGTTGAGCTGTAGAAGTGGTTGGAATAGAAGAAACAGCAGGAGTTGCTTGTTCCCGAAGTATCAGAACTGCAAAATTAAGAGCGTAAACAAGAGGTAATATTCTCATAAACCCATTAACTAATTTCTAATACACCGAGGAAAACAAGCATAATTTCCAGTAGATATACAATAAAACCTCACTCAACATGCAAGTTAATTCAAAGGAAAACAATAATAGCCTAGGCAACAATCCCACTGATGTTGACTTGCACCCATGAAAGCCAATGACGGGCTTTTCTATGATCCTAAAGTAATAAACGTTTCATGATATGTATAATATATGAGTTATTATAGAAAGGAAGGTCCGTCCTATCAGTTGCTTAACAAAATGTAGAAAATAAATGAAAAAAAATAAATTTTACAATATCATGAAAATTAATATTCTTTAGCAACCGAAGAAAGAGAACTAGAGAACAGGAATAGACTTTAACAAAGCTGCAAAGTTGCAGTAATTCAGAGGTTACCTGAAGAAGTGAGAGAGTTCTTGAGGTGGGTTCTTGTAGGAAAAGATGGAGATGAAGAAAGCAAAGTCCTGCCAGCCTCCATTCGACTGAATCCTGACAACAACTTAAAATCATATACTCCCCTAAACAAGATAATAAGGAATGGTTTCTTGGATAAAGAAAGAAGCAGAGAAAGCCAGTGGGAGTGCTGCTTTGAGTGACTAATTTCTCACCTCAAAATGGGATCAGGTTGTTGTGCCGCTTGCACTTCCGCTGTCGTTTCGTTCCAGAACTAGACAGCTATCACATGCTGTCGTTTAAGGCAGTAGTTTTGCCCACGTTGTAGTATTGTGGCCTTTTATAGCCCAATTTGATGTATATGGACATTGATTTTCTTCTTCTTTATGGGCTGAAACTCCAAGGAAAGGTATTTTCAAGGTTTTCGAAACCATCTAATTTCTCTTTCTTGTTTTCAAGGTTTTCGAAACTCCAAGGATCATTAAACCGGAGGGTTAGACATCGGGTCGAGATTTACCCAGGGTTAAACCCGGGTCACCTTTGTATTGACATTGATTAGATATATCAATTACAATTTACAAAAGCTGTGGACCCTTTATATATATTAAAAAAAAAACTATATCTAATTTTTCTTTCTTGTTTATATTCAAATGAAATATAATAGTATAAAGTAATTTAAGAACAAATAATCATGACATTTTCTTAATTTGTGTAAAAAGTCAATTGAGACTAAAACTTTGGCATAGTAGGAACATGAAATTAAGTCCTCAATGTTTATAATTTTCTTAGATCAACGCTGGAACATTTATATTATGTATATTGAATTACTGATTTCAATACTTGTAAATCCTTTATATCAATATTTATATTTATATTAATGAGAACGTATATAAATACCAAATATACGTTTAATGAGAACGTATATAAATACTAAATATACTTGTAAATCCTTTAATGAGAACGTATATCAATATTTAATCTTTACTCTGTACTTATTAATAAAACATAAATAAATACTAAATATAAATAATCCCTTATATTAACAAAATATTTTTTAAATGAACATAAAAATAAATAATGCCTTAGGTTTTTCCAGGTAAAAACAAATTGAAAAATGAGTTTTTAGGGTCCAAAAATTTAGATCTCGATTTTTCAATCATAAAATGATGTAGAGGACAATAGTTCATCTACCATAATAGACGATGTGTCATCCACTTAGAGGGAAAAAAAAACCTAAGCATACGATCCATTTAGAAAAAATTATGTAGCCAGACACAAGAGTACTGGCTTACCAACCCAGGTGCGCCTAAGCTTTTGGATCCCTAGCGAGGCATATGGGTCTTACTTGCTAGACTTATCTATGCATGATTCTTTTTTTCAATTTTGATTGGTGTTATTTAGATTTTATTTAATACCTCCTCTCTCATTTATTTATTTTATTTCTTACTTTGAATTACTTTTTATATAAATTTTGATTAATGTCCTCTTAGTTTCTTAAATTATTTAGTTCTCCTAAATTAGTAACTAGTCTTTTTTTATTTTTTTATTTTATAATGCTTTGAAAATATTATTGAGATTTATCTTTAAATTTCTTCCCTTTTATATTTTATATAAATAAATCATATTTACATGAAATATTTTTAAAAATAGAAATCATTTATCCTTAACAATTAGAATTAACCTCTAAGAGAAAATAAATAAATAAAATAAAAAGGATAGTATGGGTTAAATATTGCATTTGCATCTATCTTTTGCTTTTTATTAGATATATTAGCTTTTTATTTCAGTGTTTAATTAGCTTTACTAACTTTTTTGATTTATTAGTTTATATTTTTAAAATTTATTTTATTATATGTAAATAATGTATTTTTTAATTAAAAAATCATAATAACAAACATACATACATAATATTAATATTTTTTTTTTGCATTAAAAAAAAAAGCTAAAAAAGCTCACTCTTTCACTATGCACTAAGACATAATTCACTATAGATTGAAACGGTAAAATGATCATTTTGCCTTTATAAAAAAAAAATCAACAAACTTGTTATAAGGGTAATAGAGTCTTTTACACATGACTCACTTAACGTTACCAAATTGATTATGACAAATCGACCTTCTTATATTGTTTAGCATAGTAAAATTACTTAATTACTGTTATATATATTAGCTTCTTCATCTTTTAATTTTTTTTAAACATAGTGAAATGACCTAATTACCCTTTAAAAAAACTATTAAGATGGCATCTATGAGCTTTTTATATTTTCAACATGGTTTTTTGGTTATAATCAAGTTGATACGATGACAATTTGATATTTTAATAAATATAAAATATTATTCAAAGAATAAAAGTAATTGGCATGTACGTGGGGGACACTAGTGCCATTCTGACGGCATATGAGGTGCCATCCGACAACCAAACAATGGCTTTCGAGGTGGCATTTGAATTGTCTTGACAACTTCTCCATCCTTTGATGGTGTACGTGGCCTTTGGACTTCCGGTTTGGAGCTAACAACCTTTTTTCTCTCTCTCTTCTCCTCGATTTCCATACCTAACCCTCTCGTTTTTCAAAGTAGCCCTTCAATTTGTTTTTTCTTTAGATTTGATCCTTGTTCTTTTCATTACTATTTGTTTTATTTGAAATAATTTATATTTTTTTTAATTTAATCATCCTAGTCTATCATGTTTGATCCTCATTCTTTTTATTGTTGTCTTTTTACTTTTTATCTTTTGTTGATATATTTTATTTTTTAGTTTTTCCCCTCATTATTTTATTTCATTTAATTTTTATATCATATTTGGTCCTCATTCTTTTAACTGTTATTTTATTGTTTTTTTCTCTTTTTCTT
>Ga0307515_10018891_pt1 | contig 12444 bp, 7 predicted proteins | sample 17_EM_MG_FD_194513 | JGI IMG/M metagenome (GOLD analysis project Ga0307515, IMG submission 194513) | Populus trichocarpa ectomycorrhiza microbial communities from riparian zone in the Pacific Northwest, United States - 17_EM | ecosystem: Host-associated > Plants > Roots > Unclassified | place...
GGACATGTATCCTTGTAAAACCCTACCTTCAATTGCGCATTTGCCGAGTTAAAGACAAATGCTAGCAAAACCAATTGAATAAAGATTAAACCTGAAGAAAGCTTTAAACTATCCATGTCTAAGAGACAATGACTATGTTGTGAACCTCAATTTCCTGATGAGAACACAAGGACGCATGCCAACTCTTTTATAATTAACTAGCCTTGATCACACGCCGCTCATTTCATGGAAAAAGCTGTCATTACAAGACATTTGATATGTTATTCCCTTAATTAAGAATTAAACTCGTTAGATGCTTTAATTTAATATTTTAATCATATGGTGGTGGGAATTATATTTTAATTTGATGTAGACTTAATTAATTGTTAAAAGATCATGATGGTTCCATTTTATTTTTTTTAATATTAAGAAGAAAGCTCGACGATGATCAGTGTCAGAGTAGGAATGTTGCATGCGATTGATATCAGTGGCTGGAATCAAAATTGATTTTAATTCCAGCTACCTTTTATCAGGCGGTAACATGTCCATGCCATCTAGTAGCTGGAATGAAAGTTTGATTTCATTGCTCAAATTAAAGGAAAAATATTTTAATTCAGAAACATCCCAATTGGCCGTTGACACGATGCATGGCGGCTTCTCTCAAATGCCATATGGGCTAATTATGATTCAAACAAAGTTAGGTATATCCACAGTTATTAAACGCGGAACAGCTTGGTGGATCAACCTGGAATCCAGGGGCTGGATTAATCTGGATTTGTTAAAAGACCGGCCGGTGTAATAATCCGGCCAAACCCAGTTAACCCGGCGGGTCAACTCGTGACTTGGGCAAGACCCGGTGTTTTTTTTTCTTTTTAAATGTGAGATTTGAAACCCATTAGTATATATACTCCATATTCCCAAGAAAAAAGTTATGTTCTTTCAATCTGGGATAAAAAACCTTTTGGTTTAAATACTTCAACTTAAAAGGATAATATAATATCTTTTTAATGTGAGATTTGAAATCCATTAGTATATATACTCTATGTTCACAAGAAAAAAACTATGTTTTTTCAATACGGGATTTGAAACCCATTAGTGTATATACTCTATGTTCCCAAGAAAAAATGTATCTTTTTTCAATATGAGATTTGAAACCCATTAGTGAATATACTCTATGTTCACAAGAAAAAAACTATATTTTTTCAATGTGGGATTTAAAACCTATTAGTGTATCTACTCGAAACCCATTAATATATATATTCTATGTTCCCAAGAAAAAAACTATCTTTTTTCAATGTGGGATTGAAACCCATTAATATATATACTCTATGTTCACAAGAAAAAAAAATATGTTTTTTCAATGTGAGATAAAAACTTTTTTGGTTTAAATACTTCAACTTGAAAGCTTAACATAATATCTTTTTAATGTGGGATAAAAAACTTTTTAAATATTCTTTTAAACTTCATTATTTATAATTTGTATAGCCTATATTTACATGGATTTTTTTATATAAAATATTAAAACTTTAATTTTTTTTAATTTTTCCGAGTTGATCCGGGTTGACCCAAGTTAACCCGGGTTGACTCATAAAACCTGAGACCTGGTTTCTTGGCTAGATCAACCCCAGATCGGGTTTAATAACTATGAGGATATAATGCAATTACGTCAGGTATGCATGTCATGCTAATGACTAAAATTTTCCTTGGTTAATTTTGAAGTTAAGACATCATTGGTCTCATTATCTCTTACTACTTCTAATCATAGAAATCAACGTGTCCTGACCATAATTAATCTTCTGGGCTTTCAGTAATATAAAAGGACAATATTGTATGATAAGGCAGAGGTATTCGTTTATTGAAAAATGTATAACTTTAATTAAGTGCGATTTATCGATCCAACGATTAAAAAAAAAATTTAAAAATAAAACTAAAACGATCTTCGATGGCACATCTTTAATTATATTGGTATATTGTATTTACATGAATTTAAATAAATTTTTCGGAGTACTACTTTCAAAATTTAAATCTAAAAGATTAAGGAGGAAAATATATCTCTTTAAGAACATCTCCAACGCATGAGCCAAATGAAAAACCAAATATTAAAAAGTGTACTTTTAACTTTTACCTTTTCATTTCTTCACTCCAACACAACACCTAAACAAATAATTATTTTGGCTATTTGTTCACTGGCCAGCCATTTCTACATTTCCTGTAGAAATGGCCAAAACAAATAACTGTTGGCTAACAGCTATTTTTATAGCCGTTGGCCAACAACTCTTTTTTTTTTTCTTTAAATGCAGGAGGAATTTTCTTTAAATGGAGGAGGAAAGAACTTGTAGATTTTAAAATTTTGTATTGTGCCTCACTCTTCTCTCAAATTTAGAAAAACAAAAATCAATTATTCTCCGGTTAATTAAACATCGGTTGTGTTAATTAGCTAAAATTAAAAGGTATGTTTGTTTAAAAGCTTTTTCTATTCTCTTTTATATCTCTTGATTTTTTAAACCTTTTGTTGTTAATTTAATATTTGTGATGATTTTTTTTTCTTTATTATTTTATGTTTTTAATATGGGTTAAGGAAGACAATTTTTATTTATGTTGTTATCTTTGATAAAATTGAGAGGAATTAATAATGGTAGTTGATATTGATAAAAAGATAGAGTGACATATTTAAAATTTATTTTTGATTGTCTGTTTTAATTTGAGATCAATTATATTTTGTCTTGTTGAAAATGCAATTAAACCAGTATATCAATTCTCTTTTAGTTCCAAAAAATAGTCAAATTATTATGTTAGAACAAGTAGGATGCAATGCTTATTATTAATTTACATGTATGGAAACTACAAAATTGTTAGACATTGAATGTGAGATTCTTTTACACTCTCTTATAAGGTTTTAACTTGAGTTTTTTTTTTTTTTTTAATGTAGATGGATTCAAACTTTCCAAGCTCTTTTACTAACTTTCTTATGAGTGAGTCAGAAGATATTCTCTCTCAACCAAGTGATTCTAATCAATTAATTGATGACTTAACATACTTGAATTTAAATGTGCATTCGGCAAAAAAATCACAAAGAAGTAAAAATTTCTCACCGGAGGAAGATTGTTTACTTGTCTCTGCATGGCTAAATACAAGCAAGGATCCAATTACAGGAGTTGAACAACAAACAAAACAGTTTTGGGCTCGCGTACATTCTTACTTTGTAGAGAATGGAGGAAACTTGAATAGTCGTTCCCAAATAAACATCTCAAGTAAATGACAAGAAATAAATAGAGAAGTCGGTAAATTTGTTAGATTTGTTACTCAAATTGAAAATCGTCAGCAAAGTGGAATGACCGAAGAATCAAGGGTAGTTTTAATATTCATTTCTATGTTAAATTGTTTAACACATATTTTAACATTATTTATTTTATATATTTTTTTACCAGATTAATGATGCTCGGCAAATGTATGCTTCTTGTGTTGGCAAACGATTTCAACTAGAATATTGTTGGGTTATCTTAAGAAAAGAATCCAAATAACAATTTGAGCGTGCAAGTCAACATCAAAAGTCAAACAAGAAACAAAAAAGTCATGTCAATGCAAGTCCGGCTTCATCAACTCCATCTACCCCTGATTCTATTAGTTTAGGAGAAGATAGTGAACCATTGATTTATCAAGATAGACCAATCGGTCAGAAGGCTGCAAAGGAACGACTTAAACGTAGACAAGGAAAAGATAAAGTTGGGGAGGTAAGTGTAACGAATCTCTTACAACAATTCAGGGATACCTAGTTGAAATTGAGAATCAGAAGAAACAAGACAGGAAAATTATGTTAGAGCAACAAGCCATGATGATTGAACAAAGTCAAGAAAAACAAGAACTGGACATGATTGAGAAAGAAGAACAAATTATGAAAATGAATATTTCTAATTTGGATCCAATTTCTGCAGCGTATTTTCAAAATAGAAAGTTAGAAATTATGCAAAAGAGGGGTTTTAATTTTTAATTAACTTTGATTGATTTATTGTAATGCAATGTATTTTTAATTAAATATGTAAAAAATTCTTGGTTACTTTAAATATATTGTTATGAAATTGATATCAATTCATAATACTTTTTTGAAGTTCCTCTAACACTTAACAATAATAAGTAGGATTAATTAACTTAAAAGATAAGAACCATAATGAAAAAAAAAAAACATAAAAAACTTGAAAATTATGATAACATAAGAAGTTCAAATTTAAAGATTCTACTCGTTGCCATATTGTTCCCACAAATGTTCAATCAAATCTTCTTGTAGTTGAGAGCTAGTTGCTCTATCCCTAATTCAATTATGAGTTTGAAGAAAATCATGTAGTTTTGGTATTTCACCATGTGACACTGATATAAAGAAATTGACTTCATGTTTATGGTCAAATCCAGAGTTCATTGCTCCTTCATCCTTGATAATCATATTATGCATTATTATGCAAGCTTTCATAATATATGCAAGCATTTCTTCATCCCAGTATCGAACAGGTCCACGCATAATTGCAAAACAAGATTGGAGCACCCCAAATGCCCGCTCCAAATCTTTTCTTGCAGACTCTTGCTTGCTTGCAAAATATTTTCTCTCTGCTCCTAATGGTCTTGGGATTGTCTTAACAAAGGTTGACCAATTAGGATAAATCCCATCTAATAAATAGTATCCCATTGTATATTCATGCCCATTAATTGTATAATTGACAGGAGCAATACGACCTTCAGCAAATGCAGCGAAGATAGATGACCAATCAAGAACATTAATATCATTTAATGATCCAGGCATTCCAAAAAAGTCATGCCATATCCAAAGATCTTGTGAAGCCACCGCCTCTAGAATTATAGTTGGTTCACGATAATGACCAATATACATCCCATGCCATGCAATTGGCATTTCTCCCATTTCCAATGCATACAGTCAATGCTCCCTAACATCCCTGGAAATCCACGCTGCTCTCCAATTGATAATAATCGACAAATATCGGCCTCGTTTGGTGCCCTTAAATACCAATCACCAAAAACTTCTATGATTGCTTTGACGAAAGCTCCAAGACTTTCTATCGCAGTGGTTTCTCCAATTCGAAGATATTCATCAGTAAGATCTGCAGGAATACCATATGCAAGTATTCTATGAGCTGCAGTTACCTTTTGAAGGCAAGATAAACCAAGAACACCAAGAGCACCTGTTCTTTGTTTGAAATATGGATTATGAGCTTCCACTGCATTTGCGATCCGAAGAAAAAGACGACGACTCATCCTAAATTTTCTTCGAAATTGACTTTCAGTGAATTTAGGATTTTCTGCAAAATAATCATTATATAACCTTAACTCACCTTCCTTTCTATTACGATTGACAATACTGTGACTAGGAATAGAGCCACGATACCATGTTCTCCGCCCTTGATTATTCAATTCTTCTTCAGCAACCACAGCGGTAGCAACTTGAAAAGCAAACACAGGAGTGTCATCATCAAAATCAAAAGCATCATAAAAATTAAAATTAGAATGATTCATGATGAATTTTAATGAAATATGTTTTTGATTGGAGAGAAAAAAATGGAATGATGAGAAAAAATGTTAAAGTATATGAGAATATTTATAGATGGATTATTTTTTCAAAATTTGAAATCTTAGAATGTTGACAGTTATTTTTTCAAAATTTGAAAATTTAAAATTTAAAATGGTGGCGGTCATTTTTTCAAAATTTGAAAATTTAAAATTTAAAATGGTGGCGGTCATTTTTTCAAAATTTAAAATTTTAAAATTTAAAATGGTGGCGGACATTTTTTCAAAGCATGAATGTTTTTAAAAAAATTTGAAAATCAAACTTTAAAATATTGGCGGTTTTTTTCAAAGTTTGAATTTGAATTTACTTTTAAAAAATTAAATTTTTAACATTAACATATAAAACTGAAAATTAAAAATATTCATATAAATAAATTTTAAGTTTAATTTTAAATTATATCTTTTAACTTTCATATTATTTCATTAATTTTATATTACTTTTATAAATTACTCATATTAATTATATAATTAATAACATCATAATTATATTATATATAAAATATCTAAATTAGTTATATAATTATATTAAAATTAATTTAACATGAAATATATTAAAATATAAATGGCTTTTCTAAATAGTTTTTTACCGTTGAAATGTATATAATCAAAAAAGTTATATTTATAATATTCAAAAAAATCATTTTATCAATTTAGCTTTATAGGTTGGAGATGGGTTGGAGATGCTCTAACCACTCACGACCCAACTAAATCCTTGCTAATTAATATCTTTGATGAATGGGAGAAAAGTTTTATTTTTTATTAAATGAGATTTGGACAAATCTGTTTTAACAAATGCATGAATATTTGTCTTTTTTTGTCTCAAACACACACGCCTACAAACATTTACTGGAATTAATCCTATTTTTTTTTTCTCTTCTTTGAGAATTAAAAGACCGGTTATCTCTAAAAAACAATTATGTGAAAATCTACCATTATTTTTTCTTGTGTTACTTCCTCTTCCCTGGCCTCCTCTTTGTAAGGAAAAAAAATGATTATTAGATGAAACTTGTAAAATTTGCTCCTCCTTATCTTATTGATTTAATTTTTACTCATGAATTAGCAAGGAATTTTGTAATTCATTAATATGAAGTTCACCAATATCCTTAGATTCCTCTATTAAACACACAACAAAATTAAATTTTAGTGTCGATGATCTAAGAATTTTCTCAATGATGGTAATATCTTTTATTTTATCACTATGGATTCATATCTTGTTAACAATTTTCATTGTTTATGAAAAGTAGTTTGTGGCCGACTCTCTCATATTCATTCTAAGCAATTTTGATTTTCATTCAAAGCGCTTAAAATTATTGTCTCTTTGCTCTAGTTGTTTTTAAAAAAAAAATTTATTGAATCATAAATATCCAAGATTTATTAGTCAATCGATTGAAAAAGAAAATTCATCATCTTGAGATCTTTTAATCATTAGCCTTCTATCTTTGTTTTTTGTGCATTTGTTATTATTGATTGGATGGTGGTTCAATTATTTCTTGAAAAATAATTTGCCATAATTTTTTTAATGTTGGAATTGAATGTTTGGTAGTTATTAAATTCATCTTTCTTTTCAGTTTTCTTACCGCTTTCTGTAGTGTGGTTATTAAATTTTTAAGGCTTTCTCTACCAAAAACCCTTCATTCTACATTAAAACCTTAATTAACTTATTCAATTTAAACCTTTCTTTAAACTCTAATCTCTTATTTGGACTTTCATTCTTTCATTTGATCGTGAAGTAGCTCGTTACCGTCTCTTCAAAAGATTAATTCCCAAGTCTTGCATCCAACTTCTCGAAGGAAAGGAAATTTAATTAATAGATTTAGCATTTCATATATTAAAATGTAAATTTAACACTAATTATTAAAATATCTTATGTGAAAATTGATAATAGTATAATTATATGCGAATTATGAGTACGTGTTTACCTTAATATATACACATACATGTCAATTTAACATTCTTATATAGAGAGGCATTAATTCTTTTTTGTGGTTTTCCTTTGTTTTCTTCTTTGCTTATGGAGAGGCAAGAAACCAGAAGATACGACAGGCACAGCAAAGGAAGTGCGAGATAAAAAAAAATAAAAAAAGAAATCAAAAAGGAAAAACATCCCCAAAAAAATTATTTTTTTTTGTTTTTTGCGAAACAGTCAAAATTGCAGGAAAGAGGTGAGAACCTAAATATATTCTGTTTCTTAGAAGCCCAAACAAGGCCAGCACTTGCAAACTAAAACGAACTGCATGAGATCAAAAACTAAAGAGGCCCATAGCTGATAGGGAAACCTGCCTACTGGTTTATGCTATTTTTTTTAGCCCATCGACTCTTCTTCTACCCTCTTATTCACATACAGTATTTTAACAGAATTTATTTTATTTGAAAAACAATTGTTAATAATTTTATTTTATTTGAAAAATTTAGAACATTTTTTTTAACAGATGTGTCAAATCATGACTAAATATTCACATACAGTGTTTTCTAGCGAAAGATAAAAAATGAGAAATTAATCAACTAGGCTTAGTTAGTGTTGTACAGGGGTATTATAAAAACAAAATGATTTGTGGATATTACAAATAATAGTAAATTAAAAAACCAAATAAATGGATATTACAAGTTAGATATATGTTGAGATTTTTAAAAGCCATTCAACAAGACCCAACCCGGCTAACATTTAGTTAATGAGTAACCCTAATATTTAATATAAATATTTTTTTATCCTTCTCTCTTTTTATTTTTTTTATATATATTATTTTTTTATCACATGTTTCATTATATCATTTTTTAAGTTTAGTGCTAACTATATGTTTAAAATACTGTAAAACACATTGCAATATCAATTATAATTTGTTAGAGAATAATATAAATTATATTTTAGAACCTTACCTAATAGCTTAAGTTTTTTGGTTGAATTGGTTTTTTGACAAGGTATCAAAGTCTTGATGACTAAGCGGTTACGGTCATAAAGTAATATGAACTTGTGTAAGTTTCAAACCTAAAATTTTTTCACTTGAGAAAGTATATTGGAGAATAATATAAATCTTATTTTCAGAGTACTCTAAGTTTGAAAAATGTTATATTACAAGAGGAAGTTATAATAGCTCATCGTCTATATTGGGCCAGGAAGATTGGTTATGCAAATATGGGTGATGTGGAATGATTGGAATTTGATGCTAACACAACAGCTACTGTGGAATTGGAGATCCAAATTATATTATCAAAAACAGGTTTAATGGATTGTAGAAGGCTTCAAAGATGCTAACAGCCTAACTAGTCAAAGATGGTCATGGTGTTTTTGTTTTAAGTTTTCAAAAACAAAATAAGCATTGTTCTAAATAGGATTCTTCCCTGCTAATAAATTCATTAACTTAATCCCACCTATAAAAGTTGTTCCTTTGCTGTGTCCTTTACAGCTCAAATGTGTTTTGGTAAATGTGATAATCCACTTCACATTATTACTCTCTGTTAACACAACATGCTGTAATCATATCAGCTATTGTGTGAAGCAATGGAGTAATAAGGTAACTCAAGATTCCTGGAGTAATAAAGCTGAAGACTCAAACAGCACTAGCTATAGTTTTGCTTCTATTAGTGGAGAAATGTTGGGTGATAAAGATATAAATCTGTTTGGTGATTGTCACATCCGGATATCGCGGCGATCTTAAAAATTAAATCAATTGGAAAAAAATAGATTTCTGACATCCTATTCTTTGACGGGGAGCGGTCTTGTTTAAGGAGTCGCCACCTAGTATTATGATCATTAGGAACCCTAACTGGTCAACAGAGATTCTATGATACGGGACTGGTTACGCTAAAATGAAAGATATTATCACCCCTTAAACGTCATGCCTAAGGCAGGCTGCATTGCTAATCTTTGTCATTGATTGCTAACATTTTTGTTGGTTTATACCATGATGATTTACGTGTAATATTCCCGACTCTGGCGGCAGTGAATATTCAATTACGGATATTTCCAACTCTGGCGTTGGTAAATATTACGTAGGTATCAAAATGAATAAATTTAAATCATTATTTCTTTTTTTATTTCTGACTTTGGCGTAAATGAATAAACAAATAAAAATCAATTTATTTTTACGCATACACATTATTTTTATTTTTATGTAGCTAAATAAAAGCAAAATTCAATAAAACAAAATAAAATAAATTTACATTAATATTTTTATTCCTGACTCTGGCGTCAGTGAATAAACCAATAAATTTATTTTATTTTATCTTATGTTATTTTTTGTGCACAGTTTTTATTTTTATATAACTAAATAAAATACGATGAAATAAATTTGAATCGGTATTTTTATTCTGACTCTGGCGTCAATGAATAAAAAAACAATAAATTCATATTTATATTTATATTTTTTACATACACAAATTTTATTATTTTTTATTTTTTTTATTTACATTTTTGGGCTGGGCCCAGCTCAGCCCACATGGGCTGGGCTAGACCCAGCCAACCCAGCCCGGTCACTGGCCCAAGCCAGTGAACTGGCTGGGCAAAAAAACTGAAGGCACGCGTGACTTGTTCACGCGTGTACGAACACTGGTGAAGGTAATTAAATTACCTTCACACAGTGTTCTTGTAACACTGAATTACTTTTTGAAATGAAGATGCAAAGGGGACGAAGTCATACCTGCTTCTGGAGACCGTGGAGACCGAAGATGCTTGCAGCGTTGATGATGATTCTCGCCTACTGCTTCCTCTGGTCTTCCTTCTGTGACCACTTGTCTGTGCTTTCCTTCTTGATTTCTCAGTAGCTTCTAAAACTACAAAGAAGATTCCGGCTTGCTGTGAGTGTTCTTTGGCTGAATCCGGGTTTTTTCTTTGTTTGCAGGTCCGAAGACAATTTCAAGGATAATTCTCCTCACTGTGTGCTGCCCTCTTGTTCTCTCTTTCTCTCTGTATTTGGATTTGTGCTCTGTTTTCTCTGCTTTTTTTTGTTCTTAACTCTGTTTTTCTGGGTTGATTTTTCGGCTCTCTTTTTTTCCTCCCCGTTCTAGGTTTTCTTCCTCCTTTTATAGACTCCCCAGCCACTTCCTTTAACCAGTCCTGTCTTTGCAGGACTGTTATCTTCCCCGACGAGATTGTGGGCGAGAGACGTGGTCCACGATTGGATCGACTTCGTTGCAGATCTTCAGCCTGTTGAATCGGGATGTAGAAGACGAACACGGCTGTTCCACCAGCAACGGCGACGTTTCGGCAGCAATGGATTCTTTCATTTTGACCCCTGAACTTTGGAAATTCGGCAATCAGACCCCTAAGCAATTAAAAATTTCTTTTAATTTTGCCCCTTTTGGATTAATTTCAATTAAAGCCCTAAATTGGTACACTGTTTACAAAACAGTCCTTAATTCCTGGATCATTCAATTTGGTCCTTAATTAATTCTTTAAAATTTTGCCCTTTTGGATTACTTACAATTAAATGCCTAGATTATAACACTGTTTACAAAACAGTTTTTAATTTCCGGATTGTTTAATTTGACCCTTAATTAAATTTTTAATTTTTAATTTTTTCAAAATTGATCCATTAACTCTTAAATTTTATAATTACATCTTCAAACTTCAAATTTTATGTTATCTTAACTTCATTATTAACTATATTTAATAAATTTTATGTTATCTTAACTTCATTATTAACTATATTTAATTTTTATTATTTGTTCAAATATTGGGTTATAACAGTGATGAAGGTATTTCAACAGCAACAAATTCTAGCCAGAATGGCAGTGTCGCAGATGAGGAAACAACAACTGTACAATCCGAAAACACTAGATCAAGATCAAGCAAATCATCCTTGAAGACTGTATGGAGGCAGTCAGGTAAATGAAAAGAATATTGCTCAGCCTTTTCTTGTGGAAAGATAATTATTGCCTATTGTATATAAAAAGAACGCGAGTATTTTGAGTGTGTTGCTCACGGTTCTCGTAACAAATAATAAACAAGAACCTTTCTTCTGCAATTTCAAAATCTGTTAGTTTATAGATTTTCTTCTAATTCCAAATCTTTGTAGATTAATTTTTGCTGTCCAAGTGCCAGAGTGAAATTAAATGGACACTTGCCAACATTGTTTCTCAAAACATCTGTCCTTGCCATGCACAGTTGACTAACGCCTGTACAAATTAAGCACTCGTTGTTCATAAAACAAATCTGGAAAAACATTACAAGAACTGCGTTCGAATTGATAAAAAATTGTTTAACTGGTTAATATAGTGGAATTTCAGTCTTATTACTCCTTCCTGCAATCGATCTCTGCAATGTGAATTAATTTGGTCTTCATGAATCAGGTCTTATATTTGTAGTAACTTACCATAATTAGAGCCTGCCACATGTTTTCCTTTTCTCGCTAGAAGGTGTTAAAAAATAATATAAATTATATATTAAGATTTTATTTAACAATTTAAGTTTTAAATTGAATTAATTCTTTGTCATGATATCAGAATCTTGATGACCAAATGGTCACAAATTCAAATTTTATCATCCCTATTTATTTGATAAAAGTTAAGCACAAGATAATGTGAATTTATGCAAATTTTAAGTTCAAAGTGCTTTCACTTGAGAGAATATGTTAAATAATAATATAAATCATATCTTAAAACCTCACCTAACAATTTAAGTTTTTGAATTGAATTGATTCTAAAAAAAATAAAAAAAAGTTGTTGCCATTCCACAACAAAATGTAAGCTATTAATCATCGAGTGTCTACATCCTGCTATCATAATTCTTCATTTCCTGTTCTTTTACATCTAAGTCACTTAGAATCTGAACATGGCAACTAATTTTAAACGGTATCGCTTCATTAATTGCCAGTCCAATTTTGAAATTGAATGGATGCAGTTTCATTGGGTTTGAGAGGTTGGCATGCACAACAATTAGACAAAAATTAATAAAAGAGAATA
>Ga0307515_10018893_pt1 | contig 12443 bp, 13 predicted proteins | sample 17_EM_MG_FD_194513 | JGI IMG/M metagenome (GOLD analysis project Ga0307515, IMG submission 194513) | Populus trichocarpa ectomycorrhiza microbial communities from riparian zone in the Pacific Northwest, United States - 17_EM | ecosystem: Host-associated > Plants > Roots > Unclassified | place...
GTCGCCCTTATGCCGAACCCACTCCCGCTACGACTACCACTCCGGCAGTTGCACGCAAGCCGTCAGCAAATGCCGGACGACCACGACCGGAAGCCCAGGCTAGACCTAATGTGGCTGCTGTGCGCCCTGCAGCGGCAGTACAGCGACACGGGTCCTCTGGTCGGCGACAGCCACAACCCACGGTCGGTCCAGGAATAGAACGGCAACCTACAAATCCCTTTCGAGCGCCTCCCGGGAGGAGGATATAGACACCATATCTAGTTTTCCCAATCGGTTTTATTCACGGTGTTCTCTCGACTATTTCATTTTGTGTGTGTTTTTTTGGAAACGCGGCCGAACGCAGCATAAAGGGAAGCAAATAACGAAGGAGATGAAGTGTGTTTGATGATTGAGTTGGAAGTGTTTTTATCGTTTAGATCCTATTTTGTCGTCGTGGACTCTACCCCTCAACCCCCATGTAGCGATACCATACTGAGTGTTGGGCAACCAAGCAGTTTACTGTTTTGGCTGTGATTACCAATGTGTGATTCTTAAGTAAATGCGAGAACCCGCGACCCTGCGATGATTGGTCATAAAGGTTTTCGCTTTTGGTCCCATTGCTGTTCTGGGATCCCATTGCTCGTTCTGGGATGACTCTCGACCCCTCCATAACGCGCTCCTCGTCGACAGTCTCAACATCTGAGTCCATCTACCACGATGCCATAGAGCTGCCTGCCGGAAGTGTGACGATACCCTCGTCCACTGGCGATGCGAATGCTCCAGCCTCTAATGGTACCATACCTATAGACATGACTCATGCGAATGATGCAGAAAGTCCAGGCGCGTTTGTCTCAGAGCACGAGGTGTTCGCTTCTCCGATGCAAGAGCTCCCTCCGGCACTTGCCAAGGATCCTCTAGCTCTGACCCCACTCAGAGCACACTACCTCAAGAAATCTCTGATCGCTCTCCAGTTCTCGTACGAGTTGGACGCCATTTCCTCCTCCCAGATGGCCTTTCCTAACCTATCTCCGCTCTCCTATCTCGGCCACCCCTTCACGCCCCCACCAAAGGGAGCCCCACGTCTGGACATGCCGTTCCTGAGGTACATGTTCCGCCAGTTCGTCCTCACCTTTCCGTTTGTCGCGTCTGCGCCCGCAGGCTTCTTCCCGCAGAAGCTGCAGCCATTCGTCGGGTCCCTCCTCTCCCGCAACCTGAGCACGACGGAGGACGTGCTGGGCATGGACGACCCGGGCGTCGATCCGGAGCTGGCGTCGCGCCAAAAGCTTCTCGACAAGGTGGAGAAGCATCTTGCCCTCCTGCTTGGGTCGGCCACCAAGCTGGTAGAGGAGGAGGAAGTCGTGCGGCTCACGCAGCAGGACTTGGATCGCCTTGAGACGCTGGCCAAGAAACGCGCCGCGAGGGCGAAGAGGCTGAGGGACGCGTTTGATGTGAATATCGTTTGTGTGAGGACTGTGGTCGAGAAAAAGAAGATGCAGAGGAGTAGGGTGCACGACGAGTTTATCATTCGCACTCGTCGAGCCCGAATGCCGGATGTTTTTGTACCGAGGAGGTACGGGGACTTCAAGACGCTGGCAGATGAGGTGCGCCTGTACTTGGTGGCCGTGGTTTGATATCTTATCACGCGTTACTAGCTCCGCAAGGCACATCCAGAGCAAGAGGTCAAGTCCCCTCCGCCGAAAGATCGTACATCTCTTACGGTCCCAACGTCGACGTATGCTGCCCCACCACCTTCGGTATCAGTTCCTACCCCACTTTCTCCTCCTGGAGAGAACCTTCAATCATTCCGCCGTTCCGATACCACGGGTAGCGCAGACTCGTACCTTGGAAGCGGACCGTCGTCGTCCTCAAGCGCCAATGCGTCCCGCCTCGCTCGAGAGAAAAATCGCATGACTCTCCGGGCGTACTTACACTCCCTGATGACCAGTGCAACAATCGCTTCTTCCCCGGTACTCAAATCGTTCCTACTGAGTGGACCTACGCGATTATCGCCAGAGGAAGAGGAGGACGCAAAGCGGAGGGAAGACGCCGACCATGTTCGTGAGGAAGGAAGGAGGCAATTCGCTGCTGAGATTGCTGCGAGGGTGGACGGGCTGAGAGGTTCTGTGAGGGCGGTCAAGGGAGACATGATGGGCAAAAGTAAGTGGTGATACATGTAACAATGTATCGACTGAGCTCCTGTAGATGGCCTGACTCGGATATTCGCGGCGGTAAAGCAGACACCGAATATCAAGCAGCTCCCTAAGGAGTACCAGGCTGTGATCGAGTGGGGTCGTATTACGTACGTAGTCTCATTGATAAGCCATCGAGCAGACAACTCATTCTTTATTCGAGACTCGCAGCCACGATCTTCCAAACATTTGTTGCCTCCGATACTGCCTCTGAAACCCTGGCGGGATTGAAGCGTATTCATGGATTGATGCCTTACTTCATGCTTAAAGGTATCCTAAAGGTTAGCAATCCTATGGCCATGATACGGGGTGCGTACCAAAATATGCCGTAGTTCATCTGGAAACTGACTCTATGTAGGTGTTCTCGACCTCTTTCTCGCCCAACCTTTTGGTGGAAAGAGTCTTCTGCAAAGGATGTTCACGAGTAACCTTACTGAGGAAGCGAGGAATCTCCAAGCGGACATTGATATGGTCCGCGAGACGATCGGCGACGATGACATGTGCGAGAAAGTCCGTAGGTTCGTCTACGCTCCAAAAGAGCTCCAGTCAATCTTCCGCGATGACGCAGGTAATCCGTTTATGGTTGGGATTGAACAGCGTCGCTGACCGTTCGAGCAGCCACAGAACATGTCAACCTACTCACGGTTATTTTACGATCCGCTGAACAACCACTGCTCTCTCGTTCCCAGATGCAGCGTGTGATTCGTGCCACTAAGGCGCACAAGGAATATCTTCATTACCGGGACACCTTGGCTGATTCGGACGACGACGATGGACCTCAGGATCAAAATGGTTGGCTGTTTGAGGACCTGAACGTTCTCGCAAAGTTGTATACACAGTTGCGCGACAAGGAACAGTTGATAGATCTCATCTTTGAGGTAGGTGATAAGTCTACTTCAGAGGTGTCATTTTGTCCTCATGACATTTGAAGGGATCTATTGCGGACCTACTCAAGGATATCATCACCATCTTCTATTCTCCGCTCGCTAAAGTTTACAAGGCCGCAAGCATTGCGGACTCGATAGGCGACTTACAGAACTTTGTTAATGACCTCTTCCGGACTGTAGAAGGGGTCGGCGACGGTATGTGATCGTCATTTGTTCAGGGATAACTGAGACTCACTATTTGGTAGCTCACGACCCACACAAGGCAGTCCAAACCTTCGTTGACCTTGTCCAGCGGCATGAACAGGCGTTCTATAGTTTCGTTCACAAAGTCCACTCTAAAGGAGAAGATCTCTTTGAGGGCCTAATGCACTGGATCGAACTTTTCCTCACTCTTACTCGCGAAGGATTGGGCCACCCAATCAGTCTTGAATTCATCCTCCCTCACGCAGGGGAAGATAGGGAATCGATCATGAAGGAAATCGACGAAGTCGCACTCTATCACTACAAGCTCAAAGTCGCATATGAGGAAAAGGTTCGCAGGAGGTTCGGAAGAGCTATGGCCGATCAAGGTGACGAGGCCGCACAAGAGCTTGTGAGTGGTGTTGTACGGGAGCTCAGCTTTGGAGAACTCGTGAAGGGAGACGCAAATGATATTTTTGCGGAGGAGAGTGATGAAGAAACGGATAGCGAGGAAGGAGATACCACAGAAGAGTCTTCGGAGGCAAGCTCAGATGAAGAATCTCCACCCCCACCGCTCCCTCAGCGACGACCAAGAGTGCCAGACCTCCCTCAGCATCCACCCCAGCAACTACCGAAGCGCGACTCCACCCCTACAACTACTATAGGTAGTCGAGATTCTATTCCTCCAGTTCCGCCCTTGCCTGCTGGCCATTCCCCAGCACCAATACAGCCAAACTACCCCAATCGTCGCTCACTTGACCAGAACCAGCATCAAAGGCACCTCCATAGGCCTACAAATCAGCATGTAGCAAACCCAAATGCGTCTCCAAAACCTGTTCGTCCAATTCGTCCAAGCTTGCGAACCTCCAGGTCATTTTCGCATGATTCTACTTCGAGTGGCCCCACTTCCGCACCTCCAGTGGAGTCTAAATTCCGTCTTCTGAAACCCTCTGGCAAAGACTTGTCCCCTGCCCCCCTGACGGCAGGACTGAAGCCGCCCTCAAATCCCCTCCCGAGGAAAGAGTCTCCAGGGTATTCAAAGGTCGAGAACAGCTCAACATATCCACCCGCAATCACCAAGAGGAAAAGAAAGAAAAATGGTTCGCAATTTGAACCACCTGAACTCGAGCACATCGCCAAACTATTACCGCTTTTCATGGAGATGGTAAGCACTCCGCGTACCATTGTACTTTGGTCTTATTAATGAAGGATTTATTCAGATTCGCCCCCTTCTTCGTACACGGACGTTGTAGAATATACTCGTCATGCATTGTCTCGCACTTTGCTTGCATAACGACCAAGTCGTGCATACTATTGTAATACTGTTTAACCACACGCCATACCATTACTTTCGTGGTGTACGAATGTTGACCCTGTCACCCTCCTTCCTGCGAATGGGACCATTGGGTCCCCGGGTCAGACGCACTCTTCAGATAGATTGCCCATCAAAAATATTCTTTAGACTAGTCGCACAACCTGCAGTTTTTGCATTTCCTGCATCACAAAAACACAACATTCACCAAAGCGCGTCGACGCGTCAAGACGAAGCGAATAGGCAGCACAGAGACGGAACAGAGGCAGTAGAGCTTTCAACTACGAGCTCGAGGGATAAAAATGCTTCGAGTTCCTCACCGCAGACGCTTTTGACCGCAAAGGATTCTTCAAAAGGCGCTGCAGTACCTCCAATACACGAACCGCGACCTCAATTGCACGAAGAACCCAATTTATTTCCAGAATTTCCACAACAGAGTGTACAAGTAAGATTCAACTCCGTCATTCAGTGTTGCATTGTCGTAACTCATAAATTATTAGGCAGGCCCTGCTTTGCGGGCATCCCCTGTTCCGTCTACCCGGATAGGGAGACTATTCCATTATGGAAGTGAGTTATCATTCGCAGAAACGCCGACTTCCCCTCAATCACAATTTGGTGGTCGGCAGGTCTTGCAGCCGGGATGGGGTTCGGTGCAGCCGAGGAGTTTATACGTCGCAGTACAACCACCGAAGGGTCCCCCAGTGGTTCCTTGTTCATGAGTGAGGCCAACGTTTCGCGGTTGGTTGATAAACTGTCAAGGATGCGGGGCGCTGCATTGAAATTGGGACAGTTCCTCAGTATCCAAGGTAATATCCTCTCCTGACAAACCAACACGTATACCTAACTCTTGATTAGATGCCCATGTCCTTCCTCCGCAAGTTGAACAGATCTTTCGACAGGTACAAAATAGTGCTCACTATATGCCAAATTGGCAGATGGAGGTATGTAGTATCCCCAAGGGCCCATTAGGGGAGAAACTAAGGGTCATTTAGAAAGTCATGTCAACAGAATTAGGCCCAACCTGGCGCTCCCATTTTTCTTCCTTCAACCCAATCCCTATAGCATCCGCATCGATCGGTCAAGTCCATGCGGGAGTTCTGGCCTCTAACGGGATGCCTGTCGCTGTCAAAGTCCAATTCCCTGGCATCAAAGAGTCTATCGACTCGGATCTCAACAACCTTTCTATGCTGCTAGCAGCCTCTGCTCTCCTTCCCAAAGGACTCTTCCTCGACAGTACCATCAAGGCCACAAAAGCGGAGCTTGCGGATGAATGCGACTATCTCAGGGAGGCCGAGTGTGCAAGGCGTTTCCGGAAAGAACTTGAAGGAGATGATCGGTTCGAAGTAATGAAGGTCGTGGGAGACCTTTGTACCAACAAAGTGCTGACCATGGAACACATGAAGGGAGTGCCTGTGAGCCAAGCCGAAGGGTGGCCCCAGGATGTGCGCGATCGAGTATGTATGGTTGAGAGAACTGGAAGAATAGCACTGATTCCAAAAATCAGATTGGCACCAGTATAATGGCTCTGTGCATGAAGGAACTGTTTCAATTCCGCTTCATGCAAACCGATCCCAACTGGACAAACTTCTTGTACAACTCAAGGACAGGCAAGGTCTGTAGCTGGCCCTTCAAGGTGTAAATTATGCCCTAACATCCAACAGGTTCAACTGATAGACTTTGGGGCGTCTCGAGAATACTCCAAAGAATTCATGGACGACTGGTTCTGCATCCTTCAAGCAGCTATTAACGGCGATAAAGAGGCATGTATCAAGTACTCAAAGAAGGTCCGCTATTTTATTGGCGGAGAAAACGAGGTATGTGCCCCATATGGACATTAGAAAGCCCGATAAACCCTGTGCACAGGAAATGATCAATGCACATGTCCAATCTATGATCCTCTTGGGCACTCCCTTCCGAAGAATAACCTCCCAACCTTTCGACTTCGCCGGGCAAAAGGTCACAGATCAGATCCGGGATTTCATTCCCATTATGCTTCGTAATCGATTGACGCCTCCGCCCAAGGAAACTTACAGCCTCAATCGGAAACTATCTGGTGCCTTCTTGCTATGCACTCGCCTCAAGGCTAAAGTGGATTGCGCAACCATTTGGGATGAAATCGCGCGGATGTATTCGTCTCGAATAAATATCTAATACGGGGAAAAGGAGGTCCCTATGAGCAGAGGAGCAGTGCCGCAATACCGGTGTTCAGCGACGGTTTAGGGCTTGGGTGAGCCATTCTAATCCTAATACCAGTCCGGTGAGGGTGGCAAAGTTGATATGTGGAGAATCACATACCTTGGTATAAACCATCACCAGACATGGCACAGCTCGCCTGAATGAACCATTGTCTATCTCGAACCCCATGCAGACCAAGACGGTCCGTGAGTTCACTTGTTGAGAGTGCGTGCGGCAAATCCTGCTTGTTCGCGAGGACTAGTAATGGTGCATTCTGGAGCTCTGGATCGGTGAGCATGTGGTGCAATTCTTCTCGAGCGTCTGAAGTCCGCTCCCGGTCATTGCTGTCCACGACGTAGATGATCCCCTGAGTTCCCGTATAGTCTACAACGTTTGGGGTGGGTACAAGGATCCAAGACAAGAGGTTGTGCTGCACGTACAATGCCTCCACAGTTGTCTAATGCGATGCTGCCCACCGACATCCCAGACGGTAAAGTTCACATTCTTATACTGGACTGTCTCTACGTTGAAACCTATACGGCTTATGAGTCTGGTTTTGTGGTGTGTATATTGTGGACTCACCGATTGTAGGTATAGTCGTAACTACCTCTCCCAGTCTCAGCTTGTAGAGGCTACAAACAAGTTAGAGGGATTTGGAAAGTTGAGATCGTGCTTACATCGTCGTTTTCCCTGCCGCATCGAGGCCTAGCATAACCACACGGCACTCCTTGCCACCGTTGATAGCGTCGAAGAGTTTCGATAACCACACTCCCATGGTATTGAAGATAGTAGCTGGTGTTCCTTATCTCATCCGCAGTCGGGCAAGACCCTTTTGAAGCAAGCGCGTAGGCGCGCAACTACGTGTAATCTGTCGCAGCCAACACGCCTCGGTCACCGCATACGTGCTCGGTCACCGCATACGTGGCATGGTTTTGGGTGATCAATGGCGCCTGAGCAGACCTGGCATGACTCACGGAACGACCTGCGCGCCTGCGGGGGCCTAGCGTATTGTATACATAACATGTTCACGGCACATCAGTTGACTGGAATGAACATCCCCGGGCCCTCGTAGTAGCTTGCAAGACCCCATCGATACCTAGAAATGTTATGGTTCCTCTTATTCGTATCCCGGTAGTCAAAACAATGGGTGCCACCTCCACACTCAAGTATGGGTTGTTCTTTGAATGCCATAAAAGGCGAAACCCAGACGTGTTCAGGGACAAACGTCTATACTATTATTTACCTATAGAAAGGCGAAACCAGTATACATAAGCAGTGAGTCATAGCGGAGACGTGTTCAGGGACAAACGTCTGAGGCTGATGAACCTGACAGCGACAAAGCCCACTGTAGTGAGTCATGTCAACGCTTGGAGAATCATCTACTTCTAGCAAATACCATTATTCCATAATGCCGTATCCCTATACATATGACCCGATTTCAATTCCCTCAAGTCCAGGAGAGGTTAGGGGTTCATCGTCTGTACTGATCGCATGACCGTCTGTTTTGTTGAAACTAAGCGGACAGTCGACTCAGAACACGTGAGCAACCTGAGCCTGAGACGTCCTACAATGGAGTCATCTAGACAAAGGACTATCAGTGTGCACAACAAAGGGATCAACGCCAGCCGATTGTTGAATCTTAGCTAAGCCATTGTTGGGGCTCGGTTGTCAGTACACACACACACTGAGAGTTTTCTTAGTCCGTTTGGTTTGGGTAGTGGCACGTACGAGAGACTAGTTAGAACTCAGGTGCTGCAACTGTCAGAATGAGAATGTTTAGTGCGCTCACCACTGCATCGTGCATCATGTGAGGTGGGCTAATTCATTATCCCAAACCGTCATGAAGATTTACGGAACCGTAGAATCGAACAAGTCTGGACCGGAGGTGAGGCTGGTGAATATTAAGGTATTATGCTACAAGATATAAGGCAGAAGTACATAGAGTAAAATGAAGGCATTGCAACATATTATGGACCCTTTGGGGGTCTTAACCTTCCACCGCGAATTTGGAGGAACGGTACGAAGAAGGTAGTAGCAACGAGCACAATAAGACCCTGGAGACCAAAGGACAATGCCCACCCATTACGCTCTACCCAAGGGACGGCAAAGAATGGTGAGGCAAAGGCGCTTAGATTGAGGTGCAAACTGTAGAAAGCAGTGACCTCCATGACGAGGTTTGGGTAGCAATCTACCACGTAGGTAACAGCCATAGTATTGCCTATTTGTATCCCCAGACCAATCAAGGCGAGGGCGACTTGGCCGACGGCCAAGTGCCAACCAAACTGCACAGTGCAGCCGAACACGACGAGACCGACAGCGGTACTCACTGCTGCGGGATAAAAGAGCCAGAGGCGATGCTCTGGAACTCTTACCCCACCGGTCCGTCGAGAGAGTCTCGTGACCAGATGATCGGACAGACGACCGGCAAAAAATGCTTCAGCTGTCATGGTCCCGATAATTAGACCGACAAATAAAAGGCCCTGGGGTTGATCTGAGTACTTTGTGGTTGTGGCCAATTTCCAGTCGGGCTTACTTGGATTTGTGCAGAGTAGTAAGGGTAAGCTGCTGGGATCATTGTAATAGGGCATAAAATAAACTGGGGTGGCAAGAATTGTAAGGCACCAACCGGTAAAAATGTGGAAAGGAGGTTACGTACCCAGTACCAGGTCCAACAATAGCAGATGGTAGGAACGGCGAGAACAGGATAAGTATGCAGCTTGATGCAGCTTGCGGCAGTGCTCCAAAGCTTAGGGTGTTTCAGTCCGGCGATTGGTTTGACGTTCAGGAACGGGTTCTGCTTCGGCATGAAGCTATTTTGGGACACAGCCGGGTCTCGTGGAAAGGCTGTTTCGGGAAGGAATAGGAACATCACCAACAAAAGAACGCCGAAGAAGATGGCAGTGAGCCAGGCCGGGAATGTGTAGGAGACTAGAGCCGCGAAGCCCCCAACTAGAGGTCCGAAAAGGAGCCCTGGGGTGAATCAGCATCGTGAGACCAAGTAAGCATATACTTGCATACCCAAATCAATGGCGAGGGTCCAGTATCCGACCTTCTCGCCCCTTTCCAGCTCGGAGTAAATATCCTGGAGCATTGCCAATCCGACGGTAGAGGCAGGGCCGGCTCCCCAACCTTGCATGAAGCGCGCCGCCATATACCCCGAGTAGTTCGTGGCCAGGGCTGAACCAATAGAGGCTACAAAAGCGACGAGACAACCGACGATCATTACGGTTCTCCGTCCGTAGATGTCCGCGAGGGGTGTCCAAAACAGAGGTGACACGGCCAATGCAAGCGCTGGTATTGCAACTGTATAGTTGATTCTGGTATAGTCCACATCATAAGCGACTTGGAGTTCTAGGAAGGTTGGAACTGGTTCTCCGGCATAAGTAGATAGAAGGACAGAGGTTTGTGATTCACATACCAGTGACAGTAGTCAGAAATGTGAACAGGAAGTAAAATGAAGTACAGCAGCCGAGTACGATGCGTTTCTTAGACCTTGGCCAGAGCTGAGGATGACTTAGTACGGCACGCGGGCAGGATTCTCGCCAGAGGAGATACGTGCCAGTGGATCCCGAGGATGTATATTGTCGTCCTTGGTCACCACTACACCCAAGTTGGCCGGTGATGATCCTGTTGGGCTGTCTGGCCTCTTGGAGTCATTTTCGCCGCTCCTGGGCTTGCTGCTGGGGCTGGGGGAGTCCATCCGTAGCGTAGGGGGCTAAACTGATACACCGAGGTGTGCCGAGGGACCGTAAACGCATACAGCTGATTACCCACCACAAATTTGTCCAGTCTCCTCGAAACGAGGTTACGGCGACCGGGTAGCTAAGCCCGCTGGCATGTACATGGGATGTCGAATGTATTTGATGTCCAACATTCCAATGGAGAAGCAGGGGAGTTTGTATTCATTAAACTGCGCGACGTGCAAGTGAGCATGGGTACGAATAAGCGGGGATTCGGTGCAAGATCATTAGACCAGAGATGCAGGAGTGTGTGTGAGACGCCGGGGAACGAGTAGGGGGATTGGAGGGGGGATTCTAGGAAATGCCGAATAAGGGCCGAGGGCAAATGAGCAGAAGCGGGGGCAGTACAAGAAATATCGTATGACAGCCTTAGTGAATCCGACTCATGTGCAGCCTATTCAACCTCTGACCCTGAATCTGCGGCATTCTTCGTCATGAATCGCTCAACCGCGGGTTCAAGCTTTGCAGAACCTTGTGGAGGTAGGTCGGGCTCCCCTTTCGGAGGGACGACGATGTTTAGAGTGACCTTCTCTTCTTCACATCGTGTGCACGAGCAAGCGAAATGCCAGCCTCGAGCGAGCTCCATTCGTCTTCGTCGGCGAGCTTCCATGGCGTTATCTTTGCTGCGCTTGCTGGTATCGACGTAGGAAACGGTAATTTCTTCCCCAGCTTTGATATCGCGAGTGGCAACCAGGTGTAGCTCGGCCGTTCCTGAGGTGAAGGCAGGTTTGGCAGATGGCGCGCAGCTATGATTCAACTGGTGAAAGCGCGATATCAGAACTGACATGTGCAGAGCGAGCAAGTGACGTACATAGGAAGATACGCGATAGAATGCCGAGCCGATCTGATGGGCAGTTCCATTTGGCGTCCTGGTTCGCTCCATGTCTTCTGGCCGTCCCTTCCATGGCGGCTAGGGATAGATAAGAGCTATCAGCCCAATAGAGTGTGACGTCGAGCTAATTATCTCACTCGATCATTTCGCCCTCCCTCATAGCTAACTCCGAAGCAGTTGTATGCCATTTTGCCTGGAGAAATTTTGGAACGAGACTAAATGGGCACACATTATCACTTACCCTTCAAAGTTAAGTACCTCTCCTCAGCAATAAACTCCTCTAGTCCCTCAACCGAAACCTTTAGCAAATCATGGATCGACTTGCAAACCTCCTTATCGGCAGGATTAGGCAGGATCTCCAGGTACCTCAGTCGTTCCATATGATCCCAGAACGAGTACTCCCCCTCTCCCTCGGGCTCTGGTAAATCGCTCTTCACCTGCTTGGGCTTACCCTCTATGGTGGACCCCTCCATTAAACGGATAATCTTCTCATGTTCATCCTCAACCATCCGGCCAATGAACCTAGTGATGAGCAAAGGAGCAAGCTTGCCCTGGTCCTTAAGTTTCGCAATGAATGCCTCCTGAACCTTGCGGCGTTCCTCGACTTGCGCCTTGGTGCGTTTGGGTGTGGGGTTGGTAGGAGTCGGAGGTGGGATGGCTGCGAAGAGGAGGGCATTACAGTGCGCTTCGGCTGCCTGTTGGCATGCCTTGGAGCAGTAAGTCGATTGTAGTGGGTCCAGAGGGGCGATGATCGACTCCGCTTTCTGTGTAGCACGTAGACACTGGGAACAGTATTTACCGGTGCCAAGGAGATCTATGTCGAGTACTGCTGCAACCGGCTTTTCCTGCGAACCGGATTAGAGCAAAGGACGTGGGTGGGCCTTGAGCCTACCTTGTAAATCTCCTCGAATTTTTCAAAGTCCTTGGTAGCCACAAGGATCGCCCTTTGCATCTTCTTTGTCGGGTCCGAGGCGTCCTTGACGGGGATGGTCTCAACCTTGACATTCATATCCTTTGGAGGAAAATTATTATAGTATTCTTCAAATGACGAGATTGAGCATCGCAATTCAAGAGGTTAGGTGTTCAGGTTCTCACCCTGTGCGCGGGTCGCGACCTACGTGAGGAAAAAAATATATTAGAATCAATTTT
>Ga0307515_10018894_pt1 | contig 12443 bp, 13 predicted proteins | sample 17_EM_MG_FD_194513 | JGI IMG/M metagenome (GOLD analysis project Ga0307515, IMG submission 194513) | Populus trichocarpa ectomycorrhiza microbial communities from riparian zone in the Pacific Northwest, United States - 17_EM | ecosystem: Host-associated > Plants > Roots > Unclassified | place...
ATCATGGCTGTACAATGACGTGCAGCACCTGCTCCATACGGCAGACACATGAATATGATGCTCCCCTCGAATTGAGGACGAGTGACAATCCGTCAGCTACTGATACATGTTGTAGTAGGCTGCCCCTTGTGATGGAATCGGTAATTCCGCTAATCTCCAACAGAGATTAAATGCGACAGAAGCCAAGAGAATGGAAAGGGGGAATATCTTGAGGCTTATCCGTTCGCCGACGGAATTCGGTACTCCTCTCGTCTGTGCGCGCCGGCGGGAATACGATCTCCGAAAGGAAGGGGGAAGTGGGGACGACGACTTAGGGACTTGTCGGACCTAATTCCCAAGCAACTGCCCAAAAGCACGACGGGCACCCAATCTGTCTCGGCGTAAATGCTCTGACTAGGTACGACTCCGAAGGGGCTGACTGAAGCGGGGTTTCGGTCCGGCTGGCTAGCCCGGCGGTGCTGAGGGTGGGAGTTAGCACGCGAGGGCGGGGAAATGAACCACCGGTCTTGAGGTCCGAAGTCCAAGGGGGCGAGCGAGCGAGCGAGCGGGTCGGGATTAACTGTGAGCGAAGCGGGGCGCAATAACAAATGTCTATAATCGAGACGTCGAGTGAGGTACATGCCTCATCGAGTCCGAGCTTAAATACAAAGTCTAAATCACATACATGCGGCTACGAGACTGCAGGAGGCGGTGAAGTGGAAAGCGGTGAGGTGGGTGGCATCGCATAGGGTAGGTGGAAAGAAGCAGACTAGAGCGGACAAGACGTCAGTCGAGTCTAGAGGTTCAAAGAAGAGTAAACGCATCAGAGGTCTGTCCCCTAGTGCAGACATCCCGGAAGATGCGGGAGAGGAGAAAGACGGAAAACAAGAAGAAACCATGAGTGTCGCTCTGGAGGCGGTTCTGGCGACCGATGACTGATATTTCTTAGTTACGGACTGTAGTGTTCTCTGACCTTTCCCGTGTGTCTCTACTCAATTATGTGCCTTTTGATTCTCAGCCTGGCCGCTTGTGACTGTTCATATGATGCCCCATGAGGAAATATTTGTACCGAGATTGCACCATAATTGACCCTGACATGACCGGGCTGTTGCCTGACTGATACACATTCCACAAAAAACTTAGAAGGGAATTAGCCATGGCCCTCCGGCGTTCCCTTTCCACAGGACCTCTGGTCACTAACAGGGCAATCCCCCTCCACAGCGTCATGGAATACAAACTCGCAAGCTCCAAGCGTCCCGCAAAGGCTGTGGGCTACCCGGCTCAGGGCCGAGGGGCTGATGGTGACAGTGGAGGGACAGCGGGTACCTCCCTGGCTGGTGTGGTGGCTGCCAGTGTCACAAACAACCAGAATGGCGAAAACCCCCACCCTGCAGCCCCAAGGCGGAGAGCTGCAGGCTCCAACTGTGATCCGCCCCCTTCTCCTAGCATGGGCCAGACCTCGGCCCCCAACAGGACTGGAGGGAAGTTCCCAGATGGGGCTGAGGCAGAGCCTGATGATCCCCCCATACAACTAACACGGAGATCCTTTAAAGTAGCTACATGGAACATGTGCGGCCAGGGCATGAGGACAGGGCCGAACAATACAGACAAAATGAGGCTCGCGGAACAATTAATGACCACAGAAGATATAGATATATTGGTCCTGACAGAGACGCACACGACGTCTCTGCCGTGCAGCCGCCGAGTGAAAGTTCTAGAACAATCAGGCCTGAACGCGAGGGCTGGCGTAGCTATACTAACCAAAACAAGCGCAAGCTGGGAAGTTCTGCATAAAGAGGTATTAGTACCCGGTCACGCGGTAATGATCCACGTGGTACATTGTGTGAGCAGAGAATCGTTCTGGATCCTTGGCGTGTACGGGGATATATCTAGGGGCCAAGCATCGCTGGTGGAATTCTACGAGAGGCTGCATGGAAGACTCTCAGCCTTCGTACGGCGGCAGGCTAGAACCCACTGGGGCGGCTGCTTCGCAGCTGGCGACTGGAACTTCGTAGAGTTTGCTAAAGATAGGTTCCCTACCGGACACCCGGACAGAGCGCCCGAGAGGCTACTGAAATGCTTTAACAAAATAAAAGACCTGTGTAGCCTACGCGACACGGCAGGCAAAAACCCCGCCCCGTCTTTCTGGACCTACAGCAAGAAGACTCATAACGGGCAAGTATACTCGAGACTGGATAGAATTTACCGACCTTCCCGAGGGTGGTCGAGTGGCTTGGTGGTTCCTATGGATACTGGGAAGTCAGACCACAGACTGCTAACGGCCACAGTCCACATGGTCCACCCCAAAATTGAAAAAGCCGTCCCAGCGCCCAGGCTCCCTGATCTGGATGCCCTGGATAAGTCGCAGAAATTCTGGCCCTCGGTCCTGAAAGACTGGGAGCTCCTGTCGAGAGGTGCGCCAGTCACTCTGGAGGCTTGGAGGGTTTTTAAAGACCAAACTCTGGCGAAAGGGATACAGGAGATGAAGTCCATTAAAGCCGCCGGCAAGAAGAACTGGGTGGATGCGCTGCGAAATGAATGCATACCCCTGGAGGAGATTATGGGCATTGCCACTAAAGCTAATAGACAGGTATGGGCCAAGCGGACCCCCCCCGCCAGAACGCCGCCTAAATGGCCAGCCGCAGTCCCTGCGTACGAGGTAGCGCCGGCGCGAAGCAAGCACTTCGTCCCGAGCAAAACCTCCCCCTGGAAGACGCCAATCTGGCAGACTAACATTGCCTTGCACAGGCCCCAGGACGCCCCCCCTCTGTTTGCGAAGCCTGCCGCTGGTGGGACAGTCGCAGACCTACTACGGGACAAAATGGACCGTTTCACTACAGCCTCTAAAGATAAGTGGGAAAAAATGACTAGAACGCACTCCGCGGAATGGTTTAAGCAGTCATCCAACAAAGAATTGGACGAGAGGGGTAGCAGAGCATCCGTCTCCATTGAAGGCCTGAGGCGGCCCGATGAAGACATTGCCCGGACAGATCTGACAGGCATGGCCGCGGTAGCTAGGGATTACTTCCACTCTCTACACACCCCGGAGGTACTAGACCAGACAAGAATGGCAGGACAGGCCACCCTACTGGAAGAAGTCAGGGTACAGGGCCTCTCACGCCCCGACCCAAGCCCAGAAGATGTAAAGGAAGGGCCGTTTATGGAGGAGGAAATGACATCTCTCCTCTCAAAGATGCCGAACACCGCCCCGGGGCCAGACGGTATCCCATACGCCTTTTGGAAGAGGCTCATAAAGATCCTGAACGGCCTACAAGACAGCAAATCCCCCCCCCCCGCACGTTCTGGGATGTATTCTCCGAGCTTACTAGAGACATTGCGATGAGAGGCTCCTCTAGGGCAGGCTTTAAGGATGCTAACATTAGTCTGTTCTATAAAAAGGGAGACCCGACGCTGGTTTCGAACTACAGACCCATCTCCTCCATGAACACGGACTGTAAGATGTATACTAATCTGATCAATGCACGGCTGGCGCCATGGGCCATCTCCAAACTACATCCAGATCAGAAAGGCTTTGTGCCAGGGCGGCTCATGAATGAACACACTAGGCTGGCCTCAGAGGTTGCACACCTCTGTGACACTACAGGCACGCCGGGGTTCATAGTGGGGCTGGACCAGGCAAAGGCATACGATAGGGTAGATCAGCTTTGGCTGATAAAAGTCCTCACAGCCTTCGGGCTACCAGCAGGTTTACTCCTGCTCATCAGCGACCTCACAGACGGTTGCAGGTCGCGCATGCGGATCAATAGTGGGTACAGCCCCTACTTCACACTGAAACGAGGAGTAAGACAGGGAGACCCCTTGTCCTGCCTCCTGTTTAACTTCTCCATAGAACCCCTGGCCATCAAGTTACATGAGCGGGTCTTAGGGCTTTCAGTCTGAGGCCTGCCACCAGTAAAGGTAATGTTGTACGCGGATGACGTCAACCTATTCCTGAGCCCCCAAGACTCCATCCCGGATATCTCGGAATGCCTGGCAGACGTGTCACATATCATAGGCTCAAAATTCAACTTAGACAAGACTGATGTAAAACCAGTCGGGCCACATGACTTCCAGCTTAGATGCTTCAACGACCAGGATATGGGGGGCTCTATTATCCCTGGGGCACACATCCTGCCGCCGGCTGATCCTTTGCGGATCCTCGGAGTTTGGATTGGCAGTAGAGATAATGCCCTGCAGCGCTGGCTACAGATAGATGCGCACATCAAGAAAATAATCTCACAGTGGCGAGCGATTGGTGCCTCCATACGGAATAGATCGCTCCTAGCCAAAGCCCTTATGCTCTCCAGGTGTCACTTCCTTATGGATGGTAACGGCATACTGCCGCACATCCTGCAAAAAATTAGCGGCAAGATAATGAACTTCGTGCATGGTAAGTTCTCGGCTATGGCCTACAGGACACTGGAGGCCCCCCTGGTGGAGGGGGGACTGAACTCCCCCTCCCTCACCACAAGGAAATATGCCACTGATCTGAAATTCCTGAGCGACCTAATATCGGGAAGCCAACAGGTGCCTTGGAAACAATGGACATGGATGGACCTGAGAATGGCATCCTTCACCAGCAGGGCAGGCACATATGACGGGCTGAACCCTTTCATGCAGCAAGCATACACAAAACCAACCCTGCTACAGGACCGAGTCTCACAGGCCTTCATGACCGCTAGGAAGTTCGGCATAGACCTGGCATGCGCAATGCCGTCCCTGAAGGCCAGAATGCAGGCCCCTATACTGAACCACCCTGCTCTACCCAGACCGAGCTCTCAGAGGTTCCTGAAGGTGCTGAAACTCCGCGAAGCCAGAGTGAGGAAGGTGGTTCACCTCTACGCCCCGCCCCCTATGTGGGGGACAGGGCTTGGCAAAACTCTTACCGCTATGAGAGAGGCCATAGAGAGTTCGACGTGGTCCCCTCTAGGGGGCTACGGGAGTGGAGCAAGAAACGCCCACGTCAACATCTGGCCTGACATGTCAGGCCCACTGGGATGTGTAAGGGTCTTCACGGCCCCCCGATCCATCATAGCAGGAAGGATAGTCAGGGATGCCTACAAAGCGTCTAGAGTCAGGCAGCCCAAAGAAGACTATACGCAGATTGCAAGAGTGCATACTTGCCCACGGGACGCCGTAGTATATGACAGGGACATACACATATGGACAGACGGCTCGGCAGATGAGAATGGAAAGGACGGGTGCACAGCGGGCTCGGCATGGGTATCGGACTTACAGCTCAACGATAAGGTCTCGCTAACGGGCGCTGTTCTATCTAACAATGTTGCAGAAGTGGCGGCAGTGGTGTTATGCCTACTTGCCTGGCGGAACGCCCATATAGTGATACATACTGACTCGACATATGTGCTAGGGTTGCTCAAAGGAGGCCTCCTGGCCATGGAACGGGACGGATGGGGGGATGCCCCTAGACACATGAGCAGAGGCCCTGCAACCCCCCTCTTACAACTCCTGCTGTACCTGCTACGGGACAGAACAGGTAGACTGGACTTCGAGAAGGCCAAAGCCCATAGCGATGACAACATGAACAACCTAGCTGATGCATTGGCTAATGAGGGCCGCAAAACAGGACGGATTTTCAGCATTGACACCATTCAGATCCCAGCCGGGTGGGTGGACACATCCCCCGTGCTATGTCACCAGCCTCTGGACTTCTTGACGAAGCTAACAGTATGGGCCTCGGTACAATCGCCGACCGTCACTCTTAAATTCGGAGCGTTCTCGGATAGGTGGACGGTGACGATCGGCAACCTGTTCGGTAAAGTACTGGACCCAGGGAGCCATATCGGTAACGTCTGGGGACTCACCATCCCGGAAGGCCTAAAAGAGGTACTCTGGAAAGAAATGAATAGTGCACAAGTGCTAGGCCATAGGTACTATGGTACAGGACTAACCAAGTCGGATATGGGTAGATCTTGCGCGTGCGGGGAGGAGATGTCCCTGCAACACATCCTTTTAGGTTGCGATGCCTACAAACTGCAACCCCTGTTGGACGTGTTGACCGATGTGCTACACAGTATATCCCCAAGCAGCAGCTTCAAGACACTCCATCCGGATGAATGGGGCCACTCTCCATGGTACCCCCTGCTGGCACTTAAGGAAATAGAGGAGAGTGCACTCCCCATCTTCAAGGGAAGGAAGGCGACCCTGAAGGCGCTGAAGAAGTCTAGACAGCGAAGGGAATGGATCATAGGGAACTACTACTGGGCTCTCTGGAAATGGTGCATGAAGGAGATTCATGAGGAGAAATTCAAGTTTGTACCGCGGTTCTGTGCTGACCACCTCCGCGGAATACTGCTCACCCCTGTCCCTGCTCACCTCCTGCAGGGGTTTAGTGATGGCGAGAGCCCTCCAGTCAAAGCAGGCCCAACCTCAGCACCATTACAAGCCGGCCGAGGGAACCCCTCGCTACTACCGCCACCGATATCCCTCCTTGCAGGAGGCGGAGCCGGATCGCGCCTCTCCCGAAAAGGTGGGTCAATACTGCGCGCAATAACAGCGCCCTTGGCCTCGGGTGCCGCACATCCCCTCACTGCCAGAGAGAGGATTTTGCGGGCACTCACGGATGATGCGTATGCATAGAGGGCATATCCCCTGCCCTCACAGGTATACTCACCGTATAAAATCCGTACACGTCGTCCTCTGGGAGTCGGTTCTACTCTGGCTGTAAGGTGGAGATAGCGGTCTCTGCGGGAGTCTGCTTGCGGATAGATGGTAGGGCCCCAGGGAGAGACGTTAAACAGGTCTTGGGCGGCTCGGTACGGCTCGCCCTGTCAGTCGCAGACAGGGGTCATCATAGCCTAGGTCGAGCGGGAGGCCCCCTGCAGGTTTAGTGGGTATTCCTCAGTTGTTCCGACCACTGGCGACCCCCACACTCCCAGCCTCTGAAGCCGACAGAAGCTTACCCCTTGGCTGCCGGGAGACCAGCTCACCCTCGGGCGGCAGTTCGGCTGTATTGGCGCCTCCAACAGGCAACAGGGTCTTAAACCAGATTCCTGCGGGTGACGGTAGGGAGAGTTCTAGAGAACAGGCGGTGCCAGCTGATGGGGCGTCACTCCACGGAACTGTCAGCTGCTGGGGATGGGAGACCAATTCCCCTCCCTGACTTTTCCTGGTTTTGGCAGCAGAGCTGCCTCCCTGACCCACCAAAAAAAAAAAAAAAAAAAAAAAAAAGTGGAAAGAAGCAGAGGCGGGGGTGGTGTGGGGGTGGAAACTACACACGGGCAGTGAAGTGGAGGCTATGCGAATGCGGTGGAACAGAGGTGGAAGCGAAGAGGGATAGTGGAGCGTGCGGGGCGGAGGGCCCACACCATCGGAGCGAGTCTAGTAGCAAGCGGAGAATGATACAAACACAGGGAAATACAGGGAATAAATCAGCGAGCACCAGAAAGAGTCCATAGCACGAGACACGAGTCATAGGGAACGGGGAAGGGGACGAGGGGATCGGAAGTGGAGCGGAGGTGGAAGCGGAATCGGAGGACGGTTGTCGGAGCGACTGGAGGGAGCAGAGAACGTCGGAATTAAGAGGAAAAGAGGAGAAAAAGGCGATATTATCGCAGTACCCCCCACCAAGGGTCAGTGTCCTCGCTGACTATCGACGGACTCTCCTTCGTCTGGCAGGTCGTGCGCGAGCGGCAGGAGGGTCAGTTCACCTAGGGGCATCTGGATGTCGGCGATAAAAGTCCTCCTCGAGGTCGAAATCGTCGTCTCCGTCTTGTAGGAGGCGAGGTCCGGTGTCGGAATCGATGTCCTCAGCATTTTCCCAAGTGTCGTGCTCCTCGGTGAAGCCCTCCCATCAGATCTTGAACTGGAATCTGTTTCGGAACCATCGGGAATCCAGGTATTTCTCTATAACCCAGAATTCCTCATCGTTGACCTTAACAGGAGGAGGAGCAGGATTTATGCGGTTCGGAATAGTGTCGGGAGTTGCTTCGGATAGGACATTAACGTGGAATACGTCGTGAATCTTCCATTGAGCAGGAAGTTCCAGTCGGTAAGTCAAATCCGAGAGTTTATCCTTAATCCGGAATGGGCTGTGACGTTTACTAGCGAGTTTCGGAGATGGCTCATCGGTTGCGAGGTTGGTAGCTTCGAGCCAAACCGAATCTCCGACTTGGAAGCCGGGATTATCGTGTTTCCATTTGTCGTAAGCCCGTTTCGAGATCTCCTGTGATCGTTCGATGGCGCGTTTACATTCCTCTTGGGCTTCATGGATCCGCCGAATCCACACGTCAGGCTCATCGGATTGGGCCGCTGTCGGGACGTTCGAGAGAGTCAGGTGGTAACCAAAGTTCACGAAGAACGGAGTTGTATCGATTGATGGATGGTGGTGGTTGTTATACGAAAATTCCGCCATCGGGAGGAGGTCGGCCCAATCGTCCTGACGGTGAGAACAGAACATGCGGAGGTAGGTTTCCATCCACTTGTTGTTGTTCTCGACTTGTCCTTGTGTCTGCGGATGATAGGCGGTCGAGAAGCAGGGTTCTATACCAAGTCCCTTGTAGAGGCTTTTCGTAAACGCGGCAGTGAAGGTTGATCCTTGGTCTGTTCCATGTACTAGCGGGATTCCATGCAGTTTCCAGATGTGTCGGATGTGCAACTTCATCAAGTCAGGTGCGGAAATATCGGTCGTCGTAGGAATAAAGTGGGCCATCTTAGTCAATCTGTCAGAGACGACGTAGATGGCATTGAAACCACTCGATTTGGGGAGTTCACCTACAAAGTCCGACTGAATCCACTGCCAAGGTCCGTCAGGAGCAGGAATTGGTTGGAGCTTGCCGAATTCCCGCTGGTTCCGATGTTTCGCACGTCTGCAGGTATGGCACCCTTGGACATATCGTTTCACCCAAGCTGCTAAGTCGCGTTGCCAGTAGCTGCGACCGACGAGCTCGAGGGTTCCCGAAGTTCCTAAGTGGCCAGTGACCGGAGAGTCGTGGTAGAGTCCCATAACCTTCTTCCAGAGGTCGTCCGACTCAGGGATCCAAATCCGTCCTTCCTTCCTTCCTAACCCGTCATCCCAAACCAGTCCTTCCGGTTTATCCTCCCAGTCTGCAGCGATCCTGCGGGTTTCCGCCAGAATATCCGAGTCCGAGACGGCGAGGGCGGCCACAAAGATCTCTCCGAGACCTTCCCAGTCCGAAGGGGTCATCTCAGCTTCACAGGCAGCCAGCTCAGTGAAGTTCTCGGCAGGAATTAAAGCCTGCGGGACCTTGTCTTTGCCGTCCACGCGTCGGGACAGTGCATCGGCGGCGGAGTTCTTGTCACCCGGTCGGTAGTGGATTTCGTAGTTGTAGTGTGTGAGCAACTCCAACCAGTGCATCTGCCGTCGGTTCAGGATTCGAGGTTTTGCAAAGTACTCCAGATTCTTGTGGTCGGTGAGGATGTGGACCGGGAGGCGGGTTCGTTCGAGCCAGTGACACCAATTCTGGAGACCTTTCATGATCACAAGGGCTTCCTTGTCAGGGATCCCATAATTCTGCTCTGCCGGATTCATGGATTTTGACATAAAGCCAATCGGATGGTGGCGACCATCGGTCTGTTTCTGGGAGAGGACGGCACCGTAGGCATAATTCGAGGCATCGGTCTCCAGACGGAATTGCGCATCAGGATCGGCGTGAACAAGGACAGGGGCTTGAGAGACACGCCACTTCAGGAGTTCGAAGGCCATCTGCTCGTTCTCGGTCCATTGCCAAGTCTGGTTCTTCTGGAATAGATCATGGAGCGGTCGTGCGACATCAGAGAAACCAGGGATCCATCACCGATAGAAGTTCACAAATCCGATAAATTCCCGAACGCCTCATACCGACGTCGGATTTTGCCATTCGGCGATCACGGAGGTCTTCTTTTCGTCCATTTCGAACCCATGTTGGCTAATGTCGACACCAAGAAACTCGATTTTCGGTTTGTGGAATTCGCATTTCTTCGGGTTGCAGAACAGGTTAGCTTCCCGAAGACATTGGAGCGTTTGGCGGACTCCTGCGATGTGTTCCTCTAAAGTCCGATGATGATTGAGCGCATCATTGAGGTAATTCTCGAGATTCTTGTAAAGTAGTGGGGCGAAGACCTTGTCCATGAGGCGTTGGAAACACGGCGGTGCATTCGTAAATCCGAAAGTCATTACGCGGAGTCGGAAGGGACCGAATGGAGTCATGAACGTGGTCTTCCATTCATCACCAGGTCGGATGCGGACCTGGTTGTAACCGGACTTCAAGTCGAACTTTGTAAAGATTTCCGATCCACAGATGCGGTCCATCATCTCGTCGATGCGCGGAAGCGGGTAGCTGTCCTTGATCGTGATGTCGTTGAGCTTACGGTAATCGATGACTGGTCAGCGGGTTCCGTCCTTTTTCCAAACAAAGAACATCGGAGCGGCGATCGGGCAGTTGGAGTCAGCGGGTTCTGCCCAACCGGCATTGAGCATCTTGTCAAGGACTTTGCGGCATTCGGCGTGTTCTTCCTGATTCATATGGTACAGTCGACTCGGTTTCGGGAGCGGTTTCGAAGGGTCGAGGTCGATTGTGAAGTCAGAATCCGGTCGGAAATCGGGTAGCATAGTGGTGGCTTTTTCTCCATCGAACCTGTCCATGTAATTGTGGTAGTACTCAGGAATATCCGTAGCTATGGACTGTAGGCGTTCTGGAATATTGATTGCATAGAGTTCGATCTCCTCGGCGGTGAGCGGATCTAACTCTGCATCGGGAATATTTTCGACGGTTTCCGATGTTCGAATGAGAGGCCGTTGACTGAAGAACGTACTTGCGGGCGATGCAAGACAGTGTTTCTCGCAATAGTCTGACGCGAAGGTGACCTTACTGCTTGACCAGTGTATCTGCGGATTGTGCTGCTGAAGCCACGGTAATCCGAGTACAATGTTATGCCCTCCCAGCGGTGCGACGTCAAAGGTGAGGGTCTCGGAATGGTTGCCAACGGCCATCCGGATCTCGACCTGTCAGTCTACGCGTGAAAGGAGTCGGCAATTTACATCATTTATGGTGAGCGGGTTTCGGCTTTTAGTGACCAGTGTGTGTAACTCAACAAATCTCGGGTGGATAAAATTCCCCATGGCGCCCGAGTCCACCATGGCTGTCGTCTTGATCGTATCTGCGAGTACGATAGGAGCAGTTAAATGTCTTACGAGTTGGTACGGAGTGACAGCCGAAACCAATACTGTATTTTCAGAAGACAAATCCAAACTACATTCTGAAGCAGAATCCAATACATTAAAGTCCACAGGCGCGACAGGCTCCATTGGACTATCTAGTTTTTTGACTCATCACGAGTCGGGGTAATGTCCGAAGGGCAGTCGTCAGTAGTTGGCTCCACTGCTGCGATCTGCACCTTGGGCTTTTTCGGGCAATTCGGGCGGATGTGGCCCTTTCTCCGCATCCGAAGCACCTGCCTTCAGTCCGGTATTGGAGTCTGTCGGACTCCGAAAGGCGAGTCCCGATACGGGCGGACTCAGCCTTGATTTCCGGGGTGGACTGTCAGGATGCAGTGTCGGATTGCGATGGATTCGGTAATTCCGATAATCTCCGACAGAGATTATACGAACGGAAGCCGAAAGGAAATGGAGAGGGGGTCTTGAGGCTCGTCCATTCGCCGACGGAATTCGGGTTCTCCTCTCGTCCGCGCGCGCCGGCGGGAATACAATCTCCGACGGGAAAGGAGGGGGAAGTGGGTACGACGACTTACGGGCTTGTCGGACCTAATTCCCAAGCGACTGCCCAAAAGCACAACGGGTGCCCAATCTGTCTCGGCGACTATGCGCTCCGACTAGGTACAACTCCGAAGTGGCTGACTGAAGCGGGGTTTTGGTCCAGCTGGCTAGCCCAGCGGTGCTGTGGGTGGGAGTTAGCACGCGAGGGCGGGGGAATGATCCACACGGGCTTGAGGGCCAGAGTCCGAAGGACGAAGGTGCGGGCGAGCGGGTTCGGGATTTACGAGAGCGAGGCGGGGCGCAATAACAAACGTCTATAATCGAGACGTCGAGTGAGGTGCATTCCTCATCGAGTCCGAGCCTAAATACAAAGTCCAAATCACATACATGCGGCTACGAGACTGCAGGAGGCGGTGGAGTGGAAGGCGGTGAGGTGGGTGGCATCGCACAGGGTAGGTGGTAAGAAGCAGAGGCGGGGGTGGTGTGGAGGTGGAAACTACACATGGGCAATGAGGTGGAGGCTATGCGAATGCGGTGGAACAGAGGTGGAAGCGAAGAGGGAATAGTGGAGCGCGCGGGGCGGAGGGCCTACACTATCGGAGCGAGTCTAGTAGCTAGCGGAGAATGATACAAGCGCGGGGAAATACAGGGAATAAATCAGTAAACACCAGAAAGAGTCCGTAGCACGAGACACAAGTCATAGGGAACGGGGAAGGGGACGAGGGGATCGGAAGTGGAGCAGAGATGGGAGCGGAATCGGAGGGCGGTTGTCGGAGCGACCGGAGGGAGC
>Ga0307515_10018895_pt1 | contig 12443 bp, 13 predicted proteins | sample 17_EM_MG_FD_194513 | JGI IMG/M metagenome (GOLD analysis project Ga0307515, IMG submission 194513) | Populus trichocarpa ectomycorrhiza microbial communities from riparian zone in the Pacific Northwest, United States - 17_EM | ecosystem: Host-associated > Plants > Roots > Unclassified | place...
GTTAAAGGGGATTGCTGGATGGGATCTCAGGTTAGCCCAACCACACAGATTTTGGTTCTGGTTAAAGGGGATCGCCGATTGGGATCTCAGGTTAGCCCAACCATACAGATTTTGGTTCTGGTTAAATGGGATCGCCAAATGGGATCTCAGGTTAGCCCAACCACACACAGGATATTGGTTTTGGTTAAAGGGGATCGCCGAATGGTATCTCAGGTTAGCCCAACCACACAGATTTTGGTTTTGGTTAAAGGGGATCGCCGGATGGGATTTTAGGTTAGCCCAACCATACATATTTTGGTTCTGGTTAAAGGGGATCGCCTATTGGGATCTCAGGTTAGCCCAACCACATACATATTTTGGTTCTAGTTAAAGGGGATCGCCGAATGGGATCTCAGGTTAGCCCAACCACACACAGGATATTGGTTCTGGTTAAAGGGGATCGCCGGATGGGATCTTAGGTTAGCCCAACCACATAGAGGATATTGGTTCTGGTTAAAGGGGATTGCCGGATAGGATCTCAGGTTAGCCCAACCACACACAGGATTTTGATTCTAGTTAAAGGGGATCGCCGGATGGGATCTCAGGTTAGCCCAACCACATAGAGGATATTGGTTCTGGTTAAAGGGGATTGCCGGATAGGATCTCAGGTTAGCCCAACCACACACAGGATTTTGATTCTAGTTAAAGGGGATCGCCGGATGGGATCTCAGGTTAGCCCAACCACTCAGATTTTGGTTCTGGTTAAAGGAGATCGCCGGATGGGATCTCAGGTTAGCCCAACCACACATAGAATATTGATTCTGGTTAAAGGGATTGTCGGATGAGATCTCAGGTCAGCCCAACCACACAGATTTTGGTTCTGGTTAAAAGGAATCGCCGGATGGGATCTCAGGTCAGCCCAACCACACAGATTTTGGTTCTGGTTAAAAGGAATCACCAGATAGGATCTCAGGTCAGCCCAATCACACACAGGATATTGGTTCTGGTTAAAGGGGATCGCAACCATACATTTTCAGAACGATGCTTTTGATTTTGTTTTAAATATTTGTATTGGTTATTCAAAGTGGATATTTCAACGTTATTTGGAGGGCATTGGCCTTTGAGATTCATGGCCATGTATAGGCTTATTACAAGGAAAAGAGAGTGAAAGAAAGAAAAATTTCTCACAATTTTGAGGAAATAGAAGGGTATCTAACACATAGTTTTAAGGGAAAAGGATGTATCACCCCGTTTTTCATTCAGCCACAAAACAAAAAAAACTTTTCAATTGTACCTCCATCTATTGAAATTAACCCAATTAGCCCTCATATGAAAGCTTCTACGTTTAGATTTGTAAAATTTGATGATCTATTTTTCTTAAAACAACATTATTTATAAATTTTAATTAAGAGGATAATTGGTTAACGAAAAGTTTCAAGTTTGTTGTGCATGGATGATAACAACAGTGCAAGCTGCAGAGAACATAATATAACAAATCAAGCCAGACTAGAAATCAATCGTGTCTACTATTCATAATTGGAAAAGAATACAATAAATACAAATAAGAGCAAATCTAAAAATGAAGGCAACATCTATCTCTTCTTTATTTTATTTCAATAGCCATCCTATTATACATATATATAGGCAGCCTAGAACTCGATACAAATGTTGCAATTAACAACAATCTATGCATGCTTACGTGCGAACTCCAGAAGACATTGACAGAGTTCTTTAGGCCTAGAAGCAATTGCCATATGATCTGCCGGAATCTCCATCACTTCCTTAACCTCGTTGTGTTCAATCATGAAGCGCTGCAATGACGGAACCACCAATAAATCTTGAGTACAAACAACATAATCTCGCACAACCGATCCAAATTTCTCCTTCGTGAACTTGTTTGCCTTGGCCAGACTTTCAAGAAACAATGATCCTGATCTCTTTAAAAGCGTTTGGAGACTGAGATCCTGCAAACAAGAAAAATATATCATCACTACACTAGTTATTACAGTCAAACAGATCAGTCCAAGATCGAAAATCAATTTGTAATCAGATTCACGAGCCGTACCTCAGGGGAGGCAAGGTTAAAAGCAGTGGACTTCATGAATGTCTCATATCCCGCGGTTGAAGACACTACACTCTGCCACCCGTCTGCCACGGCTGGGCTATTTTCAATAAACTAACAGAAAGAACAAAATGTGTAAGGGTTAATTTAAAGTTAGAGATGATGGTAATGCCTTTTACATTTGCATGTTTTCATGTGCATTAATGCTATGAATTTTCCATGTTGAATTAAGCAAAAGGTTTTGCCCGTCATATCTCTGCAAAAGGTTTTCCTTTTCAATTTCAGCTAAGTTGGCCATGAACTCGATCAAGGGCTCATTATACCGATCAAAAGTAACAACTTCTTCCAGTGTTTTTGTGTTCACCCCTGATGCACTCATGTCAAGGGATGTGACAGAGAGGCCAGCTGCCTCTAGCATTGTCTTCACCTTGTACCATGCCCAAGCTCCTGAAGCTTAACCATGGATCAAAACAAATTTCGTTGTTTGATTGTTGCTATCTCCCATCTTTCTTTTTGGTGGTTGATAGTACTATAAAAAAAGTAAAGGCTTTTGGTTTTGCTAGACAGTACGTAATATTTTCGTAATGCCTTGATTGTGCTTAGTAATGTCGTTGCTTGGTGGTATATATAGAGAGTACCGTCTGTTGAAAAGTTGAAAGTGGGAAATGTCAAGTCACATGAAATTCAACGATTAAAAATATATATTCTTGATGAAAAGCAGCCATGCTTTCTTCGTTGAAGAACTTCAAATAATATGACCAAGAAGATAGCTTGTTCTTGGAGAAGTTAACTCCTCAAATACAAACGCAACTCTTTCTTCTGTAAATTCTTATGAAAATTAACATCTCACGTAACTACATAAAATACTCATTTTATCTAGTTTATGTATATATATAAGGCTATATAGCGTATTAACTTTATAATATTTATTTACAGGAAATCTGTTTCATTCTCATAACCTGATCCGTTCAAATTCAAACAAAACTCTTTCCTTCTTTTACTCTTCAAATATTTAATTAGATTTTATAACAATGGGTAGTCGTTTCATCAAGCAATAAGAAATAAAATATCAAACACCTTTCAAAAATTTTATAAACCTATTTTTCTCTTGAGTTTCAATCATTCTCACACTGCATGCAACTTGTGCCAGCAATAAGAACCGTTTTCGCAGTTGAGTTGTTTTCAAAATTGACACTTGTGCCTAAGCTTGGGTTCTCCTTTATGTGCTGATTCAAAATTTTCTATTTTTTTATTGGATTTATTAATTCCTTCAAGTGTTTAATTTTATTTATATGTCATCATGTACTTATCTCTTTCTTTTCCTTTGGAAACTCACTTTCCCAACTTGTATGTGACAGGCCTCCACTTTCTGCATTTTCACTATTCAACGGTAACTTATTCTATCTTTAATGCTAATAAAAAATATTATTCAAAACAAAGAGAAAAATGAGATTGGAAGGTTTTTTTTAGTAATACAAAGACTTTGATTGGAAGAGAAATAGGAGGCTTAACCTATTAGTTAGCCAACCTTTTCTATTTATACATGTAAAGCAATATACAATAGTTAATGTAGAGATTACAACACTAGATTAATCCAATAATATTTCTTAGATATATACATTCTATAATATGCCCCTCAAGTTGAGGGTGGAAGATCAACTAGAAGCTTGAACCAAAAGGCTGTATAAGAAGCAGTAAGAAGTGGCTTAGTAAAGACATCTGCAAGTTTATCCTAAGAAGAGATAAATCGAATCTGAATCTCCTTCTTGGCAACCCTATCACATACAAAATGATAATCAACCTTAATATGTTTAGTATGAGAATGAAAGATAAGATTTGCAGACAAATAAGTAGCACTTAGATTATCTCACCAAATGGTAGAAGCAGAACTAGGAGTAATATGCAGATCTGACAATAAATACTGAAGCCAGATAACCTCAGCAATGTCATCTGCTAAGGCTTTATACTCGGCCTCGATAGAAGAACGAGCAATCGTGCGTTGCTTGCTTGATTTCCATGAAATTGGTGTATGACCAAAGAAGACAAGGTAACCACCCAAAAACTTGCGATCATCAATACTACCCGCTTAGTCGACATCTGTAAAGCCACGTAAAGCAAAGAAGGAGGTACGAGTAATATGTAAGCCATAAGAGACCATACCTTGAACATAATGTAGAATGGATTTAACGGCAGCCCAATAAGAATTTGTAGGAGCATGCATAAACTGACAAACTCTGTTAACAGCTAAGCAAATGTCTGGTCTTGTAAAAGTGATTAGATATTGAAGAGCACCAATGATTTGATGAAACCATATAAGATCAGAAAACAAGCAATCAGGCATCACTATAACTTTAGAGGTAGAAATTGGAGTATCAACAGGTTTGTAAGAGGTCATACCAGCTCGAGTAAGTATGTAAAGAATATACTTATTTTGTTGTAGCATCAGAATCATATTGGTGGATTGAACCTCAATTCCCAAAAAAACAAATGAACAACTCCTAAGTCTCAATGCTTAAATTCTGAACTCAACAACTATATTAGTCTTTGAAGCATAATAGAGTTGCTACCCGTAAGCAGGATATCATCAACATAAACCAGAAGGTAAAAGATATTAGTACCCGTAGATAAGATAAATAATGAAGTGTCAACCTTCGAAACGTAAAAGCAGAAAATTACTCAGATGAGTGTACCATGCCCGCAGAGTCTGCTTCAAACCATAAAAAGACTTTATGTAATAGGCACAAATTAGAAGAAATAGTAGAGTCAACAAAACCTAGAGGTTGTTGCATGTACTCCATTGAGGAAGACATTATGTATATCGAGTAAATGAATCATCCAACCATGCGAAACCGTAATGGAGAAAACCAACTTGACAGTAGCTTGCTTAATGACAAGACTAAAGGTATTAGAATAATCAATACCTTCTTGCTAAGTAAAGCTTATAGTAACTAAGCGAGCCTTATAACGCTCAATGCTGCCATTCGCTCGATGTTTTATCTTGGAAACCCAAAGACTGCCAACAATATTTATTGAAGGATGAAAAAGAACCAAAGACCAAGTTTCGTTAGAACACAATACCTGAATTTTATCTTTCATAGCACCATGTCAAGCCTCATATCAGAGAATGTAATTGATTCATAAGTAGGAGGAGAGAGTACCTGAGAGAGAGGGTTGACAGACACCGTAAGATGTTCTGTTTTTGGCAGCCATAGGCGAAGTACCATAGGATGTTGACGAACTATAGGATGAGATGGAGGAGAACCTGAATTTGTATACTATTGGAGAGGATAAAAGGAGAGATCAACAACCAAATTCAGGTCGGCTAGAAAACCAGAGTGAGTTGTATGTTTGTCGACAGTAGAACCTGGTAAGCTGGCAACGGAACCAAGAGCTCTACAATAACAGACCTAGAAAGATGCAAACTCCCTATTTCTTTCTCTCTATAATGTCTCTCTGTTTTGTTTCGTCTCTAGTTCTCAAAACAAACTCCCCTTAAAATCTTGATCTCTCCCCAAACCTCCCCCTTTGTTCTCCCCGTATTTATAAGCAGGAGTAGAGGGGTTCACCCTGTCTTGTCCCGTCATGGCGCAAGGTAGGGTGGCATGGGGCGTCCTCTGCAGGGTATGGCTCCCCTCTCTTTTCTTCAGCATGATGGCAGGGCGTGTGGGGGGTACGACTTGTCAATGTTTGGTTGAGAGAGAGAGCGCGGGAAAAAAACAAATTCAAAAACCTTCTTCTTCCCCTGCTGCATGTCTAGGGGAAGAAGAAGAATAGTGTCGTTCAAAACGGTACCGTTTTGGGCTTCTTTTTTTTTTTTTGGTATTTTCTCCTTTTTTTTATATGGGGACCCAAAAATGGGTAACAACAATGGAGATGAGATCACATATGGGTGATCCATGTGCTCCTCCTTATTGGCCCCACGGTCCCGGCGACAACTAGACTCCTCCTCCTCCTCCTCCACCGTCTCTATTTTAGATTTATTGTAGTTGAACCTAAAAATATTTAAATTTGTAATAAATATTTAATTTTATTATTATTTTAATTTAATTTTATATATTTAATTTTCATATATTTTAATTATTTTTCTACTTCTGTTTAATGTATTTTTTTTAAAATATATTTTAAATTATTACTGATGGAGTTATGGAGTTACCAACGGAACACTTCCGTTAGTATATTCCAAAGAGTTGGAAAAGAATTACTGCAAATATCACTGCTACTGTTAACTCTCCGATGAAATTACAGATGGTATTCATGTTGGTAATATGTTAAATTTACCGATGGATTTACCGAAAAATTAAGGGGGAATAATTTTTTTTGGCGCACTTTGTCCGTCTGTAAATCCATCGACAAACAATAAATTACTGGTGAGGTTTTTTTTATTGACTATTTCTGTATGTGATACTGTCAGTAAAATACATACCGACGAACTGTGAGAGTAAATACCGACGGAAAGTTTTGTTGGTAAAACTGTTAAATCCGATAGTGTAAAGACATTAGTTCCTTTTCTTCGTTAGACTACCATTAGGTCATTGGCACTAGCCTTATTAAAAAAAATATCAATTATTAAAACAAATAAAGATATTGGAGTGTAATTGGATCTTTAAAATGTATCCATAGAGTAGAAAATGTTAGAATATAATATATATTTTATTAACATAATAAAAAATAGAAGTAGAAGAGAAAAATGTCTAATTCACAAGATAAAGTGATTGTGTGGTATTTGTTTGGTATTATTGCCATTAGGCAGTGTAGTACGGAACTTAAGGAACTAGCAAAAACCGCAACCAGTAAAAGCTGTGGCAGCTAGGGTTTCTCTATTAATTTCAGTGCAATACGAAACGCAAGTCTAAATGCATGTGGACGGAAATTAAAGCAACCTTTTGCTTGATATACACACCACCTTTTGCTTGATGACATTTCAGATGCTATAAGAATTGAGAGGGTATATTTAATGCTAATTAACCAACCTTCAAATCTCTTGAACTTCTGCTTAATCATACATACCCTCTTGTTCCCAAATGTCCACAAGAAAATCCACCATTTCCTGTCTTTTATTGTTTATTTGAGAACTCGCTCGTCTAACTTGTATCCTTTTCCTTCAATATGTATTGTTATTTTTCCAATCATATTGTTTGTGTTTTATTGTTCATCCAATTTGAGACTATTAATCCAGTTTCTCCCTCTAAGGTTTAATTGTATCAATGTCCCTCCTTATTAATGTATTATATAGGAAATATACTATATAGGAAATATTGTAGTCATACTCTTGTATTGCAACCTCACCATTACTATTGTATATTGCCCTACACATATATATAGAAAGGGTTGGCTAACCATTAGGTTAAGCCTCCCAATTATTCTCAACTTGGTATCAAAGCTTTCTGTCGTCAGAACTCTCCTTCTCTTCTTCCTCCTTGCAGCCGACATCCTTTCTTCTTCTCCTAAATGGACTCTGCTGCGGCTGCCGCCTACTCCCCCCACCAAAACAGCCCCTCTGAAGCTGTTGCCGCTGGTTCCTTCTCCCACCAGCAGCAGCCCCAACCTGCAGAACAAAACCTTGGCTCTTTCTCTCATGTTTCTGTTGTTCCCCTGCACATTATAGGGACAACGACTCCTTCTATAGTTGCTTTGTCCAACACTCATCAAGTGGTCTTGTAGAAGCTTACAACCACAAACTATCTCTATTGGCGAATGCAGATGAAGCCATATCTATTTGGTCAAGGTGTTTTTCACTTTGTTGATGGCTTAGTCCCGTGTCCTTCTTCTCATGTTTCTGACGGTTCTGATGGTTCTTCTTCAGCAATTAACCCTTCTTTTCTCTGTTAGAAGCAACAAGATCAGCTTATTTTTAGCGCGTTACTCTCCTCCCTCTCCATAGATGTCCTACATCTTGTGGTTGATTGTCAGACCTCTTCTTTTGTTTGGTGCACTCTTGAGAAAGCGCTCGCTTCTCCATCAAATTCTCGAATTATGCAACTCCATGGGTCTTTTCAAGATCTTCGCCAAGGAGATGCTTCGGTTACTATATATATGCAGCACGCCAAGTCATTGTTTGATGAATTGGCTGCTGCTGGCCGGCCCCTCTCTCTTGAAGACTTCAACCTCTATATATTTCGTGGTCTTCGTGGTGAGTTTAAAGACTTGGTAACTAGTCTCGTGACCAAGGCCGAACCGCTGTCATACACGGACCTTCACAACCATCTTCTTACTCATGAGTTTCTGCATAAGTCCTCTTTTCCCTCTTTGGCTGTAAATCCACCTCTGCTGCCTACCCCATCTCTGCTGCCGTCTGCTCATCTTGCACAGCAGCAGACCAGCTCCTATTTTGATCGTAACAGAGGTCGTTCCCGCGGCAACTGGCGCTCCAACAACAACAGGTACAATAGCCATGGCAGGTTTGATTTTCATGGCTCTTCTTCCTCTGCTCCCACGGACTGGAAGCAGAATCACTGGCAGTAGAGCAGACGACCTGTTGCTGGTGGACAGTGGCCTCCTTACCGATCTTCTGAGTAGCATGTCAAGTGTCAACTATGCTTCTCCTTCGGCCACACAGCCCTGCAATGTGTTCAGTTTTGCAGCAGTGGTCATCAGCCCTCTGCCCATCTTGCTGTTGGTCTGGTTTCTGCCTCCTCTTGGTTCCCGGATACTGGTGCAAACTAGCACGTTACTCCTGATCTTGCGACTCTGACCGATTCTACACCCTATCTTGGTAATGATCATTTGCATGTTGGTGACGATAAGGGTCTATCTACACTCTTAGGACAATGTAGTGCTTCATTATGATTTTGGAATTATGCGTTCGAATCTTCAGTCTATCTCATCAATCGCATACCTACTCCTGTTCTCCAAAATCAGTCTCCTTTTGAATGTCTGTTTAATCGTACTCCTGCTTCTGATTTTCTACGTACTTTTGGGTGTCTCTGTTTTTCATTTCTGCATCCGTATCATGCTCATAAGTTGGATTTTCGTTCCTCTCCTTGTGTGTTCTTAGGCTATAGTTCCTCACACCTTGGTTATCGTTGTCTCGATTCCGCCTCTAACCGTATATATGTCTCCCGTCATGTTCGTTTTCATGAGAATGTGTTTCCTTTTGCAGATTCTGAACAGCTAGCAAGGACCCCAGCTACTTCCTCACAGTCCACCCACTTGCCCAACTTGATCATCCCCCATAATTTTCTCCCGGTTACCCCACAAAATGCCTCACCCGGCAGCTCTGCCACACCTCCAGCACCAACCAAACAGCCCCACCGTTCCCTACCCCTGTCTGCCACCATACCACCGCCACCCAGCCCTACCCCTATGTCACCATCTGCATGTTTCTCTAATGATCATTTTGCAGGAACAGGTTCACCTCCTTCAGGGTCGCATTTTTCCAGGTCTGCTCTTGCATCCCCATCTGATTCTGCAGCAAGCTCTCCTGCCTCTGCTGCTGAGAGCTCTGATCCTTCTGCTTCTCCTCCAGGTCTGCAATTTTGTGTTGATCTCTCCTCTTATCCTCTTCAGCAGCTCCCCATTTCAGCTCCTTCTGCCCATCAGTCTGCTACTCGTCAGCATCCGATGGTTCTTCGTCCGCGACTGCCGAAAACTGCTCTTCTAGCAGCGTCTGCCGCGGCCTCTGTTGCATCCAACTGCCGGGTGCTACCTTCTCCAGCTTGTGAGCTCTTTACATTCTCTGATGCTGACAGGTATGAAGCATGGCATTGTGCAATGTGTGATGAAATTCAGGCATTACACTCTAATAATACCTGGTCCTTGGTTCCTTTTCATCATTCGATGAATGTCATTGGTTGCCAGTGGGTGTACAAGATAAAACGCCGTGTGGAGGGCAGTGTTGAACGTTATAAGACACGCTTGATGGCTCAAGGTTTTACTCAACAGGAAGGCATTGATTATTCTGAAACATTCAGTCCAGTTGTTAAGCATACGACAATCAAATTAGTGTTCTCCATTGCGGTCTCGCGTAATTGGAAGATTCATCAACTTGATATTCATAATGCCTTCCTCAATGGTGTACTTACCGAAGAGGTCTACATGAAACAACCTCTAGGTTTTGTTGACTCTACTCTTCCCTCTCATGTGTGCTGGTTGTATAAGTCTTTATATGATTTAAAACAGGCTCCACGAGGATGGTACACTCGTCTGAGTGATTTTCTGATTTCTATTGGCTTTACTGCTTCCAAGGTTGACACATCCTTATTTATCTTGTCTATTGGTGCTGATATTTTCTATCTTCTGGTTTATGTTGATGACATTTTGCTTACGGGTAGCAACTCTGCTATGCTTCGTCGCCTAATCCAGTTACTGAGTTCAAAATTCAAGCTTCGTGACTTAGGTGCTGTTCACTATTTTTTAGGAATTGAGGTTCAACCCACTGTTATGGGTCTGATGTTACGCCAGCATAAATATATTCTTGACATTCTCACTCGAGCGGGTATGACTTCTTATAAACCGGTTGATACTCCTATCTCTACCTCTAAAGTCACCATACTGCCGGATCCTCTGTTTTCTGACCCTACACGGTTTCGTCAAATTGTGGGTGCCCTCCAATATCTCACCTTTACGAGACCAGATATCTGTTTTGCTGTTAACAGAGTGTCAGTTTATGCATGCTCCTACAGATTCTCATTGGGGTGCTGTTAAACGCATTCTGCGTTATCTACGTGGTACGACCACCTATGGTTTACATATCACTCGCAGTTCCTCCTTTGCTCTTCATGGTTTTACAGATGCAGATTGGGCGGGTAGTACTGATGATCGCAAGTCCATAGGTGGTTATCTCGTCTTCTTTGGTCAGACTTCTATCTCTTGGAAATCTAGCAAGTAACGAACAGTTGCTCGCTCCTCCACCGAGGCTGAGTATAAAGCCTTGGCTGATGACACTGCTAAGGTTATCTGGCTTCAGTATCTATTGCGAGATCTGTAGATTCTCTCTACTTCTGCTCCTACCCTTTGGTGTGATAATCTAGGTGCTACTTACTTATCTGTAAATCCTATCTTTCATGCTCGCACTAAATACGTTGAGGTTGACTATCATTTTGTACGAGACAGGGTTGTGAAGAAAGAGATTCAAATTCGTTTTATCCCCTCTCACGATCAACTTGCCGATGTTTTTACTAAGCCGCTTCCTACTGCTCCATTTACTGCTTTTCGGTTCAAGCTTCAGGTTGATCCTCCACCCTCAGCTTAAGGGGGCGTATTAATGTACTATATAGGAAATATACTATATAGGAAATATTGTAGTCATACTCTTGTATTGCAACCTCACCATTACTATTGTATATTGCCCTACACATATATATAGAAAGGGTTGGCTAACCATTAGGTTAAGCCTTCCAATTATTCTCAACTCTCCTAAGCTTGTGATTACATATCAATGTTTCCTAAAGTTTTGAAACTTATTCATATAGAAACTTTTTAAAATAATTTGAGGAGATCCAATCTTCTACAACAATTAAAAGATCCAATTGATAACAATTACATCATTTATATTTAAAAATTTAAGATACATAATTAAAATATATCTTTCATTTATTATGGTTTGCATTAGAATTAAAAACTTATAAAATATGTTGAGAATTAAAAAAAAAAACAATATTAAATTTGAAAGAACACAAAAGATTAAAATACTGAAATTGATGTTTTTAGGATAGTACCTGATGAAGTCTATTTCATGTAAAATACTTATGGATTTGCTTAAAAATCTCCACATTGACTAGTCTTAAATGTCCTATTATCTTAAGTTTAGGTAAACTTATGTGGTGATCATATCCAGTTATGAGTACTCGGACATCTCTTACTTTTCATTATTCCAATCTATGAAATAACTAATTCAAAAGATAATTGTTGCACGGATCCTGTTACGAAAACGAAATAGATTTCCTGTACATACATAAAATTGTTTGGAACGACTACTCATGTTCAAATTAGGGTCATATTAATTTGAAGCTCTTCCACGACGAAAACATGGCGGCCTTTCATCTTGAGTATATGAGAATTTTCCTAAGAATTTACATAAGCAAAATAGAAGAAAGAGTTGGGTTTGTATTGAGGAGTTAACTTCTCCAAGAACAAGTTATCTTCTTGGTCATATTATTCAAAGTTCTTAAACGAAGAAAGCATGGCTGCTTTTCATCGTGAGAAAATATTTTTAATCGTTGAATTTCATGTGACTTGACATTTCCCACTTTCAACTTTTCAACAGACGGTACTCTCTATATATACCACCAAGCAACGACATTACTATGCACAATCAAGGCATTACGAAAATTAATATAACGTACTGTCAATTAAAACCAAAAGCCTTTACTTTTTTTATAGTACTATCAATCACCCAAAAAAAAATATGGGAGATAGCAACAATCAAACAACGCATTTTGTTTTGATCCATGGTTCAGCTTCA
>Ga0307515_10018896_pt1 | contig 12443 bp, 7 predicted proteins | sample 17_EM_MG_FD_194513 | JGI IMG/M metagenome (GOLD analysis project Ga0307515, IMG submission 194513) | Populus trichocarpa ectomycorrhiza microbial communities from riparian zone in the Pacific Northwest, United States - 17_EM | ecosystem: Host-associated > Plants > Roots > Unclassified | place...
GTGTTAATAGTATCTTATCAAAATCGCGTTTTCAGCAACCAACAATGTGCTTTTGCTTGTTGAGCAGTTTGCAATATCGAGTAATTTGGTATCTGTATTTCACCTTCGATATATGGTATTTTTGCCTTGCAAGTCAGTAAATAATACAGTTACACACAGGAAGATCCACGCGATGCCTTGATTACGAAATCTGCAAGTCCTAAAACTGTTGACGCTCCGTTGACGCTCATTTTCAGGATGCCGCAGGGAGCATGCCACTGATGTTTTTGCCTGTAAAGGCTGCCAATATCTCATAAATGGATATCCACAACCAATCGGAACATAACATACTCCAGACGCAAAGCTAAAAATAGTTGACGCTCCGTTGACGCTCATGATAAGAATGGGGTGATTACACTGTTGCTATGTTTTTTGGCAATAAAAGCGGCCAATAAATCTGGTATGCATAACAACGACCAAGTCACTGGTGAATTACCGTACTTACAGGACCACAAATCGTGGACGCTCCGTTGACGGTCATGCTAAGAATGGCGCAGTGACCGTGTGGCTATCTATTTTGCCAATACAAGCAGCCAATATATCAGTTATGCACAACGTATGACCAAGTCACTTGTGAATTACCGTACTTACAAGACCACAAATTGTTGATGCTCCGTTGATGCTCATGCTAAGCATGGGGAGGTGACCGTGTCACTATCTCTTTTGCCAATGAAAGCGGCCAATACGTCTGTTATGCATAACAGTGACCAAGTCACTTGTATATTACCGTACTTACAAGACCAGAAATCGTTGACGCTCCTTTGACGCTCATGCTAAGAATGGGGCGGTGTCCGTGTTGCTATCACTTTTGCCAATAAAAGCTGCCAGTACGTCCGTTGTGCAGAACAGCGACCAAGTCACTGGTCAATTACCGTACTTACAAGACCACAAATCATTGAGGCTCCATTGACGCTGATTTCAATGTATTGTCCATTCAACATCTGCTGCCGTCGATAATTGTTTTCATCCTGATTTGACTTTATCGGTTGGTTTTCTGCATGATTGAGACTCGGCCCTGTGGCAAAGCCGAGCGGCGTAACTATGTTTCGCGGTTCACTCTCACATGACTAAAAATGATGCCTCGTGCCAAAAGATTCATTGCTCCTGCTATACATCTATTTATGAACTGATATTCACAAGCTACTTCTTCCCATTCGCCCATAATATATCTCTAACTGAAACTCTCGGTCAAGCTACATAAAGCTGGTGAACCATTGACACAGTCTGTCTTACTTTTTCCTCCCTCCTTGGTTTCTCCGCGTTTCAACTGCATTGACCGTCACTAACACCTATTCAGCCTGTCTCTTTGACTTCGGTGTCCGCCGAACCACTCCGGGCACATTTGGCGCGGCACTCACATCCTGCTGCTCTGGGCATTCCGAATCCTCGATGCCAGTGTTGTGCTCTATATCAGATTCATCGTCCGCTGCGCAATCATCTTCCCTGTGATTTGGATTATCCAAGTCGCCAATCCAGTTAAGCCAGTCATTGGTGTCCGAAATGCATTCCGGTGCGCTATCCTCGTCGCTTTCCACTGGATGACGGTTGATTCTCCAGTTTTGGTGAACATTTAAGATTTGAGTTCTTCCTCCAGGGAGGTCCTTTGCAGACAAAGCTGGTGGCAAAGGTGATCTTTCTGACAATTTAAATGCAGCAGCACCATCATGTTGAAAGAGTGCCCAGGATGCTTTGACGATCTCTTCCTTGTCCGAAATGTATTCTACGCCGGCCATCTGCTTGTTTTGAGCGCGATATTCCATCTGCGTAGCACGTAGAATTTGTCTGCCCTGCCACATCTCCAAAAAGTCGTGAACCTTGGCCACTCTGTGCAATTTCCTTTCCTATGCCTCTTTCTTCATTTCCAAGTCAATTTCTGTGTTTGCGATATCCAATTCTGGGTCAGTGCCTGCCAAAATCCCGTTATTCGCTCAAGAAAACTACTTTACGACGACTTTTGTGCGAAGAGTCTCGCCTTTGGTTTTTGACTGCCTCCAGCCAATGACATCTCGGCCCAGGGAAAAACTGGCCTCCACTCCGACACCATGTGTTATGAGAGAGAATATGTCGCGCCCCACATTGGTGAGAGCGGCGTACATTGAGTGCGTTTCTTCCTGTTGGCGCCACCAATCGGTTATGTCCGGTATCCAAAATATACTGCTCATCTCCATTTCATTGGAGTGGTAATCATTGAGATTTGGATTAATTTGTCCCCAGAGCTTTGGTGCTTCAGGTGGCGAATTCAAATAGAGCCTGGCGGCAGTCAATAAGCAGGCTGCGCTATCGCTTTGTCCGGGGGTCGTCTCAGCCACATTGTTAGGTGTTAAGTATTCCTCATCATCGCTGGACAAATCATATGCATCAAATGATGATTGATAGGACTTTGAAGCCGCTGGGGAGGGGAAGAGATTGCTGATCGGTACCGTTGCGAGTTTATTGACCGGCACACGTCGATGTTTGGCGCAGTATTCATTCTCCACATACTTTAGAATGGCCTCAAGGTATTGTGTTGTGTAGGATGTCTCGTCCTCAGGATTACTATCCATTCCCTTGTCCCACTTTCTACCCGATCGCAACCTCCTCAAAGGATCCAGGATGTGTGCGGAAATAACAAGCATTCCCGTGGGTGGAGTCACTGGGGCATAGTATTTGGAAACCTTCTGTCGGGCTAACTTCACCACGAAGCACAAGTCTTCCCTCCATTGAGTCATCTTCTTGGCCACAGCTCGCATCAAGCCATCCATGTGATCGAACATGTCATTGTACACTGTGACAACGTGATGCAATGTGACTGTATGCCTCTTCGACGTCGAAAGGGTCCAATATCGAAATGGCCTCAATACCTCCAGGACATACTTGACAATCGTCCATTCATCCTGAGTTGTGCATAGCAGCCGGTATTCACTGTATTTTGGGTTTTGAAGCCACTCACATGTGGATTCCCATAAACGGTAGGCACGCTCGAGCAACTCCTGTGTAGAGTTCCAGTGTGTCTTCACATCCATAATCGGAAGTACTGCAATGCGGACTTTAGCTTTATGACAGTCAATAAACTTGTTTCGGCGACCATGTGTTAGCGTAATTAATACAGCAAGCATTCTCTGCTATATGAAGGTCAGCTTCAGGACTTCCGAAATATCATGAAATACATACTTTCTCAAATATCTTTGCTAAACCTGGTCTCATGGCCGACACCTTGTTGATTCTAGCATTGCCCTCTTTTCGAAGTATTTGACTCTCCTCAACGTCTATGCTTTCATTCTCTCCAAATTGCTGATGGCGCTCATGGGCTTCCCAAGACTTGGTGTGGTCTTTCACACTGAGACTGCTCATGAATGCACCTAAAGCGAGCTGTATGACGTGCGCCATGCATGGTATGTGGCTCCTCAATGCCGGCCACTCGATTCCAGAGGCCTCAAGTGTTGATTGCAGCTCGCATGTTATCGAGTAATTTGAGGAAGCAGTATCAGTCATAATACCAAGCAAATGGCCGTCAGTAAGCTCAAAACTATCCAGCACGTCCTCCAAATGTACGGCTAGCCTTGCTCCAGTATGTTAGTGTTAGGGGTTGTCTCTCAATAGCGATAAAGATACTTGAATTAGTATACGAGATGCATACATATCTACCATGTGAATTATACCTATGCATGTGAACGTTCAAGCGGTCAGCAACATGCTCTGAGGGGAGAGTACATGTTGGTCGCGCGAAGTGACGGAACTTCGTTCACACTCGGATACTATACCAAGACATGTGGGGTAATCTCACACGGCAGTTGGTCATGCAAGTAAGAGAACTCTTCTCCCCACCCGAACAGGGTTCGGAGAGGCACGTTCCGGTCTGGAGATAAAATTCTCGACCTGAGTATGACGTAACTGAGGGATCAATGACATAGGCAAATGTGCCTAGAGCGAGCATCACTAAGTTGACTCTGGTGGTATGGATCGCAATGTAGCCTCGTATCGGATACGAGCTTATGCGTGATTAATCTATGTTGGCATAGCATCGGTTGGTCGCCGACTAAGTCTATGACGCAATTAATGACTCATGTGTATGAGGGATTAAGAGGCGCAAGCATTATCGTTCGGACGATAAGATGTTCCAACTACCAACTCGTATGATACAAGGATGTCTGAAGTGATATCACGCAACGGATGGCCTGATTGTTATCAGGAGCGTACCGCTTTTAAACAACGTCGTATGAGCGCAATTACCTGAGGGTGTTGTGGCGAGTTATTTCCGGGCGCTAAGAGGGCTTGGCCGAGATAACGCTGTCATCGCTATGAGGAAGCATGGGCTATAAAGAGCCAGTGTTGGTCGAAGGAAGTGGAGGACGAGCAGCACACAAGTTAGCTTTCAGAACACCGAAGACGATCTTACAATATTATTAAGAATTCTATCTATCTATCTATTATAGAAATAGCTGCCACTATTTCTTCCCTAATCAACTTACGCGATTACCCTCTGTATGCCTGGACGCACTCTCACACAATCCGAGTACGCACTTCAGCAGGTTGTAAAGTTGTTCGGCAATCTTCTGTTCAGTTTGCACGAGCACCGTTTAACCAACACCTACCGAGTGGTTTTTCGTTTCGCACAACTCGAGAACATTGACTACCTGGTACTACGGTATCTGAACACCGGCTTGTTACCATTCGAGTAGTTCTCCGAGGACCTGTTGTTCGATGGGGAAGCCTGATATATATTTACAGAGGAGACGCATTGTGGTATAGGTTTTCATTGGGAGTTCTCGTTGTTCAGGAACAAGAAGTTGAGTCTTAGGATAAGACGAGGAGAGAAAGAGATATTTGGATAGGCGGCCGTACTTAGTTCAATAAATGTTGTATTGATTATTGGGACTATAAAACCCCCGTAACAGTATAATATTTTAAGTACTCTACGCTGTTATCTGAAGAGTAGATAATTATGAAATCAGCTTCGATTGGATGACGCCGGAGCTGCTACATCTGTACAAGGAACTCTACAAAACTGGAGCATATTTCTATCGAAATCCCCAGAATCCAGGATTACATCTCATTATAATCGATAAACCAAGAGGAAATTTACTATATGAGTTTGGAGTGCCAGAGGTGCGAGGACAACTTTCGTTGCATCTATCTAAATCGGAGACTTTGCAGCGAACATTGCTGGAGGAGGGATTGTTTCTGCATCAGCTGCCAGTTATACAATATCGAGGAAAAAAGCCCCTCAGTATACTGCCAGAAGTGTAATTTCTTGTCAGAGTGCTATAGCTATAAGCATTTGGGCAAGGTTAACGGAAGAGACTACTACATTGTGCAAAGGCATTGCATCGATCATTGTCAGCTCGAAAGGTGCCCACATAGGGACGAAGTTACCGTCGATCTAGGCAGAGTTATTCCACCACCAGATTATAGTCATCTTATTCAGAATGGCTGCCCCTCGGAGACGGTTGACATACACCAGCAATGCGTTAGCCCCCAGCAGCTCGAGGATAGAGAAACGTCGGTCCCCGGTAGCGAGGCCAATTCCAGAATGGTGCCTAGGGTATCAAAGGAGAATAGAGGCCGCTCGAAGGGAATACTGACTAATAAAGGAGCAGGAGGAACCCCAGGAAGCGTTAGAACGACAGGGGGAAATAGAAATGCTGGAACCAAATACCGACTTAGTGCAAGAGCAATTGTCGGAACTCGCTCAACAAATCGTCCATGTTATCGAGGCATGTAACGAAGAAAAGGACGTTTTAGAGGAGGAATTCGATTCAGTTAGAAACGGAATTCTTATTATGGTGAGTCGTCTCCAGACAGAAAAAGTCCGCATAGACGCCGAAATTTCTGGAGTTGGTACCATGGCGAGGTTCCAGGAGGCCATGCTTCAGGAACTCCGTTCGGGAATCCATGTGCTTCAATCACAGGATAACCAAATTGTGCAGGAGGCTACCGATTTGTTTGATGGAATGCGAAAAGAGTTAGAGGCTCAATGTAAAAGGATAACCAATAATACTTTGCAGTTGGTGGCGGTTAAGAGTTCTACTCAAACAGTACAGAAGGGGCTGTCAGTGTTGACAAAACGAGTGGATGAGATAGCCAAGGCTACGGCAGCCATCACAACTTCGCTAAAACAGATTCCCACAAAGCTAGAGCTGCGACAACATGCAAGTGCAATGAAAGAACATAAGGTCCAGATGACTGAGATCAATACCGGATTGACTACTGTAATGGAGGAATGCAAGTTTTCGCAGTCAACACCGTATAATTTTAGAAAACCCAGCATGATACCAGGACCCTCGGGAGTACGTCAACAGCCGACATACGAAAGGTCTTTATCGAAGTTAAGCCTTAGGGATACAGGAAGTGAATATTCCTGGCACGCTCAGCTTAGAGGAGGAGCAGGAAACGCAGAGGACGGAGCAGCCGGAGGAGCAGAAGGCGGAGCAGCCAAAGGAGAAGGCGACGGAGCAGCCGGAGGAGCAGAAGGCGATGGAGCAGCTGGAGGAGCAGGAGGGGGAGATCCCCCACCGCCACCGGATCCACCATCTGGCGAAGATGGAGGCAGACGTCCGTCAAGACGACAAAGACGCATTAAGGAATTAGGATTCGCCAAGCGTATTAAAATTAAGGAACCTAAAAAGTTCTTTGGAAAACCAGGCGAGGATTGCGATACTTGGTGGGTGTTGATTCAGGTCTAAATAGAGGAACAACCAGAAAGATTCCCAAAGGACCATAGGACCATCGATTGGATCGGATCCCTAATGGAAAGTTATGCAGTATCATGGCATATCCAGTGGATTAAGGGAACCCTTAACGGCACTCATCCTAAGTCAATGACTGGATATGCGAATGCGATTAAATTAAGATTCGAGGACAAGGACGCTATGGACGAAGCTTACGCAAGTCTTGAGGAGGTCCGTTACGAAGGATGTATTCGTGATATGTTCACAAAAATCCAAACCTTTAACGATAAGGCTATGGTTTCTGGGGCGGTTATAAAGAAGTTAATCTTGGAACGGTTACCTCAGAAAATTTTGGATCAGATGCACGTCGTCGATCTTACCGGGAAAACCGACAACGAGATAATTGCCATTATCACTAGTGCAGGAAGACCTGCAGAAAAATGGGAAGCCGCGAGAAAGAATTTAGGTCTGAAGGCATCCTTTGAAACATTCAGCAGGTCAAAACCGTCCAAATACGGAGAAGCTTCCGAAAGTCCGGAACAATGTCGAGGTCGAATCCGCAAATCGGAACGAAAGCATAAAAAAGATGAACATAGCAAAAAGTTCAAAAGGAGCCAGTTTCGATCCAATTTTGACGATACAAAAACCGAAGGAATTGACCCTTCAGAGTTAAGCCGAAGAAAGGCCGCAGGGGAATGTTTAAGGTGTGCCTGGCCTTCAGACCGAAAAGGAACACATAGGGTCAAGGACTGTAAAAGACCAATTAAATTAGACAAAGGAACTGCGAGCCTCCCAAAAGCCAAGGAATATCAGAAAATGAAGATAGCGGCTGTTGAGTTACCCAGCAATGATGATGATTCGGAAAGTTCAGAGTCCGATGAAAGTTCAGACGATTCCGAGAGTTCAACTGACTCTGAGGGGGAATATCTGGATAACTCAGGTGAGGAGTTAGAGCAGGAACCACAGGAGGAAGGGAATTGGTGGGATTCAGCAGAAAGTTCGGATTAATTTTTTAGGCCAGCAGCGAAGGATTTCCTTATTTTTATTTTCCTCTGATGATGATCGGAAGATCGAAACGGCTGGCCCGTAAGGAAATACGAATTCAATACTCAACTATATATTAAAAATTTTTACGAAACAAACTTAATAACCCGTTGTGGTTACACTATTGTCGAAAGAATAGTGATGTCTAAACGAAAAGCCTCAGAACCTCTATTGAGGAACGTCAAAAAACCAAATACATCTACGGATTTTGTCTATTATCAACCAGCTAGCCATCCGAAGGTTAAAAAAGTTTCGGCCACTAAGGTTGGGAAAAGACCTATTTACCGCTTCTTTATTGATTACGATGGAAACTACTTTCCATTACGGTGCATGTTGGATTTAGGAAGCACTTCCTTTGTCATCTCACCAGAAGCAGCTAAAGCCTTGTCAATACCTGTGGTATTAAGACCTAAGCCGGCTAAAGCAGGAGATGTTTCCGGATCTCAGTTGAAAACAGAATGATTATTCACAGTTCCGTTGGGAGTATCATTCGGCAATCATCGGTCTTTTGATGAAGATAGCCATGCTTTCGAGGTAATCAAAACATCCGGAGATTATGATGCTTTAATACCAGCCTGGTATTTGGAGAAGCATAAAGCAAGAGGAACAACTACCAGTCATTTACATTTTCCTCATTGCTCGCAAGAGTGCTATAATCATGGAAAGATTCATCCGGAATACTCGATTACCTATGATAAGAGAATAGCATTAAATGATGCAGCTATACATATAGGGGCAATAGTCATGAGCAACCCGTCTATTGCGCAAAAACTACCAGAACATTATCATAAGTTCCTACTTTTGTTCGACCCAAAGGAAGCTGAAAAACTGCCCGACAATAAGGGATGCGACCATCGAATTGAACTATTGGGATCAGAGGATAAATTGCGAATGGGACCTATTTATCAGCTATCATCAGAGGAGGAAAAATTACTGGTTAAATACCTCGACACAATGATTAAGGAAGGAAAGATTTGGCCTTCAAGTAGTACGGTCGGAAGTTCAATACTGTTTGTACCTAAACCTAATGGACGAGGACTACGGTTTTGCATAGATTACCGACATCTTAATGATTACACAAAAAAGGATAAAACCCCGTTACCAATAATGGAGGAGTTATCCGCACGAGTTCGAAATGCTACACACAATACAAAAATCACCCTCAAGTCCGGGTTTTATCTAATTAGAATGGCATTGGGTCACGAAAAGTATACTGCCTTTCGTACAAAGTTTGGTCTCTACGAATATCTAGTTATGCCTTTTGGACTCTGCAATGCACCAGCGACATTCCAAAGGGAAATTAATAGAATTCTGAGACGGTTGTTAGGACTCGAGTTGGTTATACGAACAGACGTTCATATTGATGACGACGACGGAATGGCTGTGGTAGCATATATAGACGATATATTAATAGTCACTAAAGGATCCCTGGATAAACACCACAAACAGGTTTCAAAGGTTTTCCAACTCCTTATGGATAACCATATGTGTGTCGAAATAGACAAGTGTATTTTCGACGCTTCGGAAACCACTTTTTTGGGATTTATCGTACGCGGCTCCGGATTAAAGATGGATCCAGAAAAAGCAAGAGCAATTGTCGATTGGCCCCGCCCTACATCCAGAAAGAAAGTCCGACAACAATTAGGCCTGTGGAATTTCTACCGAAGGTTTATCCATAATTCTTCAGGATCAGTGTCACCTATTACCAATTTACTTCGGCAGGACGTCAATTTTCAATGGGGAGAAGCCCAGGAAGCAGCGTTTCTTAAGGTTGTAATACTCTTTACGTCTGGCAAAACTCCTATCCTGAAACATTATGATCCGGATAGGACAGCACTTTTGGAAACGGATGCTTCAGACTTCGCCATAGCCGGCATTCTGTCACAAAGATTCGAAGATGGAAAAATTCATCCAGTTAGATTCGTCTCCAGAAAATTAACTCCAGCTGAGCTTAATTATGATGTTTATGATAAGGAGATGCTAGCAATAGTATTTTCGTTACGGAAAAATAGACATTATCTTCAAGGAGCCGAGCATCAAACTAAGATTTCTTCCGACCACCAAAATCTTACCTACTTTAAATCAACAGTTCTACTCAATAGAAGACAGGCACGATGGGCTGAAGAACTCACGCAATATAACTTTATGATACTGTACCGAAAAGGCTCAGCCAACGTCAAAGCCGAGACACTGTCTAGGTGCCCAGCGTTCACCTCTAGAGAAGGGGGTACAACTTCTACAACAAATCAAACTATGCTAAATAAGGGTCAATGGTTAGAAGTCGGAGCTATGGATTTAGACACCAATAACGAATACGAAACAATCCAGACATCAGCTATGGATGTGGAACCACTCCTGCCAGAAGCAAAGGAAAGAATTGAGGAGAAGGCCATGGTAGACGAGAGATACAGAGACCTTTGTAAACAGATATCATCGGGAGGAAACATAGATGGAAACTTCACAATAGCAAACGAATTACTATGTTGGAAAAACAGGATTTACGTACCCGAGGGGTTACGACAACAGGTTATTCAGTCAGAACACGATTCGAAGGTGGCAGGTCATTTCGGAAGAGAACGAACGATGGAACTGTTGTCTAGAAATTTCTACTGGACCAATATGGAAAGAGACATAAGGAAGTACTGCAGTGAGTGTGATAATTGCCAAAGGACAAAGGCCCCCAGACACGCTAACCATGGACTCCTACATCGATTGGAATTGGCCTGCAAACTGTGGACGCACATTTCCACGGACTTTATTACCGACCTACCTGAATCCGACGGTGCGACAATGATTTTAGTAGTAGTCAACCGTTTTACTAAAATGGCACATTTTATTCCAATCAAGAAAAAGGATTCGCCAACGGTAGCCAGAGCTTACTTGGAAAATGTATGGAAGTATCACGGATTCCCCGAGGATGTAGTGTCTGCCAGAGATTCAACATTTACGGGAAGCTTTTTTACGGACCTATATAATTACTTAGGAATTAAGCGCAGTATGTCCACGGCCTATCATCCCCAGACGGACGGACAAACCGAACGCATCAACCAAGTGATCGAAGCCTATTTACGATCCTACTGCAATTACGAACCGAACGATTGGGCCTCGATGTTAGCAATGGCCGAGTACGCCTATAATAATTCTAAGCACTCGACGACAAAGATATCCCCCTTTTATACGAATTACGGTTTCGAACCCCGAACGACATGGCCAACAGAAATACAGTTTAGAAATCCAGCGTCGGAGTTATATGGACATTACATGACCAGTATTGATACGAAACTTAAAGAGAGGCTATCTGAAGCGATGGAATCGATGAAAAAGAATTATAATAAGGAAAGGAAGTACATCGAACCATTCAAGAAGGGAGAATTGGTTATGCTAAACGGACGGAATATACAGGCAAAACATAGATGCAGAAAGTTGGAAGATAAGATGTTCGGGCCATTCCAAATTCTATCGGTGGGAAAAAATCAAAAATAGTTCAAGCTCAGTCTACCCGACTCATGGAGGATTCACCCAGTTTTCAACATCGATTTACTGGAACGATATAAGGGGACCAATCCGAAGGAACAGGTAGTCGAAATCGAAGCCGACGGAGAAGACTGGGTAATGGAGTCGATAATAGCGAGCAGTCCATCTGACGGAAATGTTAAACAACATGTGTTTTTGGTTAAGTGGAAGGATTTTACGCAGGAAGAAAATACGTGGGAAACGTACGAACATGTTGCAGAACATAATATGCAATTGTTGGAAGATTTTTATAAAAGGAATCCGGGGATAGAAAAAGACCGAAGATTCCAAAAGAAAAGAAACAAGATAGTCTAGGAAATCATAGGTGGAATAGTTGTTTTACTTTTACGATTTGTTTATAGTTATTTGTTTAGTGAAGTACCGTCTGGGTCACCGGTCTTAGAGAAGGGGGTGATGTTTGGGGTTGTCTCTTAATAGCGATAAAGATACTTGAATTAGTATACGAGATGCATACATATCTACCATGTGAATTATACCTATGCATGTGAACGTTCAAGCGGTCAGCAACATGCTCTGAGGGGAGAGTACATGTTGGTCGCGCGAAGTGAGGGAACTTCGTTCACACCCGGATACTATACCAAGACATGTGGGGTAATCTCACACGGCAGTTGGTCATGCAGGTAAGAGAACTTGTCTCCCCACCCGAAGTGGGTTCAGAGAGGCACGTTCTGGTCTGGAGATAAAAGTCTCGACCTGAGCATGACGTAACTGAGGGATCAATGACGTAGGCAAATGTGCCTAGAGCGAGCATCACTAAGTTGACTCTGGTGGTATGGATCGCAATGTAGCCTCGTATCGGATACGAGCTTACGCGTCATTAATCTATGTTGGCATAGCATCGGTTGGTCGCCGACTAAGTCTATGACGCAATTAATAACTCATGTGTATGAGGGATTAAGAGGCGCAAGCATTATCGTTCGGACGATAAGATGTTCCAACTACCAACTCGTATGATACAAGGATGTCTGAAGTGATATCACGCAATGGATGGCCTGATTGTTATCAGGAGCGTACCGCTTTTAAATAACGTCGTATGAGCGCAATTACCTGACGGTGTTGTGGCGAGTTATTTCCGGGCGCTAAGAGGGCTTGGCCGAGATAACGCTGTCATCGCTATGAGGAAGCATGGGCTATAAAGAGCCAGTGTTGGTCGAAGGAAGTGGAGGACGAGCAGCACAC
>Ga0307515_10018897_pt1 | contig 12443 bp, 2 predicted proteins | sample 17_EM_MG_FD_194513 | JGI IMG/M metagenome (GOLD analysis project Ga0307515, IMG submission 194513) | Populus trichocarpa ectomycorrhiza microbial communities from riparian zone in the Pacific Northwest, United States - 17_EM | ecosystem: Host-associated > Plants > Roots > Unclassified | place...
TATCAATTAATCTATAAAGGAAAAGAGACTATATATATAAGGTAGGTAAGGCAGCGGTAGGGCCGGATTGGGGAGGTATGGAGTCGGCGACAGCAGTGTAGACTTTATCCTATATAACCTTGTTAGACGCGTTACTAAGGACCGCATCTAGAAGAGGCAGGAATTGTCCGATGTTGAAGTCGTCGGCGTTAACTGAATTAAGTCTCAAAGGGAAGCTGGTTTCGCTGGCGACTGCAATATAGAAGGCGAATAAAGGTCTTCGCACAACCTAATAAATTCGGGCGTCTTGTCTTAGCTAAGAGATGCATTATATGGATGCTTAGCATTTTCTTAGTGACTTTGCTAGTGGATAGGAAAGGTGCGGAAAATTTATCACTAGATTAGGGGTTTTTACGCCATTTGCTTAAAAGGAGAAGTGAAGGTTAAAGGCAAGGAGTAAGGAGGACCCTCTTAGAAGCTATAAAAATAGCCCTTCGTTTACACCTAAAACTAGATGCTTTGATTTTTAAAGCGTAAGCCAGTAAGGCTTAGCGAAGCGTGCTAACTAATTAAAAGCCGAGAAGCTGAGGACAAGAATAAATCCCAGCGATTTGCCCATTTATAAAAATGTCTATTTAAAGCGAAGTCACGCCTCCTCTAAATAGCAACATCAATATCTATTACAATTAGCCTTTCGGCTTTTCGCTTTCCCACCCTCCACCCTATAGATAGTTTTGCAGCCTTTTAGGCTTGCGGTAGGCCTAAGGGGGGCAATAAGTGTATAATTATCTACCACTGCTTAAGATAGTAGGGAACCTACTATGCAAGTAGGCTAAGGCGAGATTACCCTCTCCTTGGGCCTATCCTATAAGCTAGTAGAGGCCACCTCAAAATGTAGCCCGTGCGCGAATACTAAAATATTAACATCGTCCTCCAGGACTAGAAACGGCTGCCCTCTATATAAAATACCGCTTTGTATAAAAGGAACTTACTAGTAGGAACACCTTAATTAAATGCCGTAAATATACCACTAAATATATACATTATTCGGGCGATATTAGGGTAAGTTTTTTACGTTCTGTAAGAACTCGTGTAAAGATTAATCTATAAAGAAAAGAGACTATATATATATAAGGTATAAGTTACAGGTAGGGGGGGACCTCTTTCCCCGTATAACTTATAAACTAAGCCATACTTAGCGTCTAACACGTTCTAATAAGGTCTATAGACGCCACTAATCTACCTCCGTATTTATCCCCTCCCCCCTTACAGCATTATGCCATGTCTCCTATATGTCCGCTTCCTTGTATACTCCGTATTTAATCCACGAGAATACTACTGACGTTCATAAATCGATAAGGCTGGTAGTGCCCTCAGGAGATACGTTGGTGCCCTTAGGAGATATATTAGTGTTCTTAGGAGATGTGCCGTATTTTATTGTGAACTTAGCGACAAGTATTTTAAACAACTCGTAAAGCGCTTTATCGTACTCTGAGTGACAATTTGTAACCCTATATTTGGAAGAAGGCGTTAAATATTTCTTTTCATTATTACCAAAGAAGAGCGCGGCGGTGAGGTGAGTATGTATGCGGCCCTCAGCATTCTCGCCCTTAAGAGTGTACCAGACAATACGAAAGCTGTCGCCGGGATAGAGAGCTCTAGCCTAAGCTGCTACTTTGTTAGTAGTTTATAAGAGTAAGTGCTAGTATACTTATACTTAACATAGGCAAACTTTACCTTCATCTTAATAGATATGGCGCTAGTTTAAGTTAACTATTTATATTAAGGTTAGCTATAGAAAATTATAACCAGAAGCAAAAATATACCTAGTTACTGTTACTTAGAAGGAGGACTTGCTAGATAGTAAAGGCTATTAAGCTAGCCTATTTATATTATTAGAGACTGCTCACAGTCCTCTAGCAATCCTTTAGTAATCCTCGTAACTATACTTATAGCTATGCAGAGAGCTGTTTAAAGCAGGACCCGTATAGTTACTCAATTAGACTAACCCCACGCCCTTTCGATCTTTAGCGCGGTTGTGATATATTTAATGCCGATTTAGCGGGCCAATTTAAACCCGCTAGGTAATTTCTTTAGTAGCGTAAATAGAGTTATCTCACTAGAACACGTTTAATCCTACGCCCTTTAACAATTTATTAGTACTAATGCAGTTGCCCCTATAGGAGGAATTGGACTTTAAATGTAGTATCCTACAGATAAATGCAACACTTTAGCCTTATAGAACTACAGCAGCAAAGCTAAATCCACTGCCTATCGCGGCAGGCTAGAGCAATATTCTACTTTAGAGAGGTATAGAAGTTCGTCTAATAAATGCTATTACATCTACTTTAATAACGAATTATTAACATCTAAAATATACGCCTTAAAATGCGTGTAAGTTTACTTCTGGACTTTACTGCCTGATACACTAACTAGATATTCCTTATAATCTCTTATATGCTTAGTAAGGCTTACGGACACTAAAGCTTATAGTAAAAGACGAGTCCTTATATTTTACAGGAAGACCCTTAATATTAAACCCAGATTTTCTAGCAATTTCTTTGCTCTATGGTGTGAATGATCTAGCTATTTTGGCAATATAAGAGTCGGCCAGATATGTACATGCGGTTAGTAGCGATATTCTATGGCCATGGTCCATATAAGGCCCGCCTACTATAAGTGTATTGACTTTTAATTGACACCCTTCGAAGTATCTGTAACTAGTTAGCTAAAGATATTAAACTCCTATATAACATATACTCTAATTTAGCGACTTTAGTTTGGTTAATATATAATTTAACAGCTTCTATATCTTTATTATGGTCTAGAACTATAATACTCTCTTTATGGTGTTTAAGATAAGCTATTATATTATTAGTGGAGTTTTTAATATAGAGTGAAGATTGTGTATACCTTGGTCATTATTAGTTAATATTCCTTGTTTTAAGCCTGTTATAATAGCGATACTAATAATAACCTTGCTATTAGTCTTTGCGCGGAGACATCTTCAGGGAAGGACTTTAGGAAACTCTTCCTCTTTGCCTAAGTTATACGAGTCCTCTGACCCCCAGATATATGCGGGCTATTAGTGCATCGGGCGATAAAGACCGGTAAATGCGTGTCCCGGAGGCAGTAAGCCCTAAGTTGGCGTAGGTGCCAACTTAGGAGCTGACAAATATCACGAAGGGGAAGAAGGCGCTATAAATGCAACTGTGGGGTGCCGGGGTGACGATAATAGGTAAAAAGGGTGGCTTATTAACCTTCTTAGGCGTTATGTGTTGTCATCCTTCGCATAGGAATGCTTAGTTAACAATACGATCTTTTAGATTTAAGGTGAGATGCGGAAATTTTAGTACTTGCGCTCCGCTATCTTAACGAATGGCGATATGGCGGCAATTATACCATTACTTTATAGAAAGGATTATTAAGGGCTTCGCTTATATGAGGTAGGGTAATAACAATTAAGTAAATTGCGTGACGATGTATAAAACATATTCGAGTATTGAAATAGCACTACCTAAGCATAAAACGCCCTAAATGTTTCTCTATGCCATTTCCGGTTAAAGGGTACCATTTTTAATAGCATACTTAATGGATCCCCTAACTATCCAATTTCGCATACCACCATCGGCGTTAATCTCCTACCCATTATTATACCAATCACGTTTTTCTATTACCAATACGGCAGTATCTAAAAACGCCTAACTAGATTCCGTAATTTCTGTTATGCTTTTGGGAGCTTCGGAAAGACGTATTAATAAAAAAGTATTTAGGATTGGTACTATTCCCTAGACAGTATGAATATAAGGCATTCGTAATAAGACAAGATATTGCTTACCCGAAAACTTATTAACGTATTATTTAAGCTAGCAGTCCGCTCGTAGTGTTTGACGAGCTACGATCTAAATAGGGAAGGAGAATCCTTAAGTAATTTAGCGAATACTATTTCCCTTATGTATCCAGGAAGTAATAACTCGCACAGCGCCTTAAAGTTGGGGTTATTGAATATTAAAAAGAGCATTCCCTCCTCGCGTTTAGGATTGTCTACTATTTTGGCGACCCTTTTCTTTAATTCCTTAGCTATAACCTCTTATAAAGGGAGTGGTAAGGCAGATAACGCGCGGCGAGTTTTAGCTACCCTTTCGGCCTCCATAGTTAGGCTAGGTTTAGCTAATTGATAAAAGTTAGATGAAACGACAGAGGCGAGGAGTTACGCTATACTAGAAAACAACGTGTTAGCACGCCTAGGGGAGAGATGTCGGATGGGTCGCTTGCCTTAAGGTATTAATGGATTGCGAGGCCTGGCACAAAAGATACTTCTATACTAGGTAACGGCCTTTTATGTTATAATAAGAAGTAGGCAGACGGAATAGTCCCCCGCACGGCATTCCGGGCGGTGCGCTGTTAAGTAGGTATATATGCATAATATTAGTGCTGTAGGGTGACGAATATTAGTAAGGGTTGCGCTAAACTATATAGAGAGCCAGCCGCCTTTTACAAGTGCAACTGGTAATGTATTAAGTAAGAGAGTATAGATATTTAAGATGCGCAACATTAGACAATAAGCCGTATAATTAGTATATTGTAAGGCGCTGCAAAATATAAATATAAAGAATTTAGGAGTTAAGGAAGAAGACCTTACCCGATATATTTTAAGTATTTTATTTAACATCTCCTAGTTACTCGTGAAGATATAGGCTGGAGGAAGAGCCTGTAAATTGGACTGTTGGGCCTATTAATCTGATATAATGAAGCGGTAGTTTTAATAGGTGGAAAGGATGTCTTTAGTGACAAGAAGTTACGGTATTAATATAGCGGCTAATAGTTGGTAAACAGTATTATAGATAACTCCTTTAATGGAAAGCCTATTTATATTACGTAAGAGAGCTCCATATGGCGTTCTAGGCGGTATATTTAGCAGGTATTTACGCATAAGATTAATGCGGCTGATAATAAAGATAGGTAAGAATAAACGAGATATACTATGCAAAAGCTAAATATATAGTCCCACCCCTTTGCACTAAAAGTGACCCTATTCTTCTCGCTAATTCCTCTTTATTTATAGGGATATTGCCTATATTTACTTAAGAAGCCTGTTCCCGATTGGGTATAGATAAGCTGCGACTAGTGGGGAGCAGGAAGGCTGCGGATTAAATAGGCGATAGGGGCGTGTATAGTCGAAGGTGGGACGGCATGGGATGTTTATAGGCGTTAGTAGGTGCAGAAAGGTGCGGGCTGTGTAGCTGCTTGCCTTTAATTACTTTCGGCGCTAGGTATTAACTCTAGAGGTCTTTTAGTGGTCTATTTATGCGTTGGATCGGTGAATAGCTAGCTATAACGCGGATTATGTTAATTTTTAAGGTGATAGGGCCGCAAACGCATTATTAAAGGTAGGAAGAGGGCACTATAGAGCAGATCCCTTAAGGCTTGGATGAGTGCGTATGGATTTGATGGAAATGGGCGTCGCGCGTATGTACTAGCGGCCCGTTGTAGGTATGGGGTGGCTTATATGTTTTGTACGCAAAACTATAATTCCCGTAGCTTTCTCACCAGAATTTATAGCACTACTTGTTGTTTCTCTAAATAAGATGGAGCGATAAGAGGTGGACTTTAAATAAGTAGCCTTGGAGGGGTCTCCTTGTGCTGCTAAAGAATCTCCTAACCGCCTTCTTATACGGCAAAAAAATTTCCGTTATAACTTCTGCCCCTTAATCCTACCCCGCGATTAAAGCCTCTACTCTCGTTATACTACAGACACTAAGTTACAGCCGTTATAACCCACTATACCCCTAAAAAGTCCCCTCTATGGCGCAAGTAGTTGAGCTAACCTATCTTCCGGATAAAACTACTAAGCTAATAGAAGAATTTATGGCGTGGCTAAGTATAATAAATATAAAGGATTTAAGGGAGTGGGATAAAAGGGGTGATGGAATATATATATGTATTCATTCAAAATGCGAAGAGAAGATTTAAACCCTTAAAGAAAAATTAGTATGCCCGAAAAATGGAGAAAGAGGGGCCTATACTTATTATTTTTAGGATTTACCTAAAGATTATAAAGTCGTTAGAGTTGATAACTTAACGTTTTGCTATATTGACTGGAAGAATCGCCCTACTAGCGTTTATCCTCTTTGCGGCCTAGCCCTAATACTAGAAGGAAAGAAGGTAGCTATTAGGGACGTTGCTACTACACAGGGCCAAATATAGATTAAGCTAGATTTAGATCTTCTTGTATATTAATTAGAATAAACACGGGCCGGCTTTCTCTATATTTGGTAGATTAAATATGTCTAGCTGCTTTAAAAAGGTATTAGGCTAGAAGAGGAGAGTGCCGTTATATGCCTTGGTTTTATTAAAGAGGTTAGAACCGTTAAACACTAGGGTAGAATTATCCGGATTAAAGAGGCTATAACTATTAAATGCTAGGCTGTTAAGGGGGATCGAATCCTTAGATGCTAATTTTAAGTTATTTACCAGATTTTAAAAGTAATTATTTGGTTATACGTACTACTTATATTATAATTCTCGTGCTCTGCGCGTACTCTAGTTGACTGGGCATTTAACAAGTTATAAAACTGGGAAAGTGCGATTGCTGCTTTATTTGTGGAGTTTGTTATAGCTCCATTATTATCTCCTTGCTGTGCCTCCTTGTTAGTAGTTAACCCTTCTATACCTAGGCTATTAAGAGATTGCCTACTTAACCCGGTGCTCTTAGAACCTGATTAAACTTATATAATGTTTTTTCTAGTAGAAGGCGGAGTGGGGCAGTATGGCGATTTTAGAAACTGTTTGGTGTTGCTAGCGTTGCGATTAAAATGTTAGGAAGGGTTCCTATCTATAATAAAAGCGGGTTAGTTGAGTATATCTATATATGTCTTAGAAACTTACTATGGCGTAAATCTTCTGCATCCGTTGTAGCATCAGGCATTAGACACATTGGCTCTATATCTCACTTATCCCCTTACTAAACTTGCTCTAATAAATAAGTATACCCATTTTCCGCAATTTAATCTAGGGGGCTAGTTGACCTAGTAACGCCGGAACAACCTCCATCCGCGTTAGGATAGGAGTCCGATATATATATGTTAATACCACTGACTAAAAATAGATAACCCTAATTTAGCTTATATATAACCCGTTTCCGTAGGTAAAAGGAAAGCTTATAGTTTGTAATGCACCACTGGTCATCTTAAAAGAATTAATTATAGTTATTTAAAGTAAGGTGGAAATTATACTTTAAGAGGGTGTATATTTTTTATAAGCTGAGATTAAAAATAAAACGCGGCTCCAGATTCCTAATAACTATAGCTCTTATAATATAAGGAATATCTAAAGGGTGCTATTTTGGTTCTTTATATGGCTTCGTGTAGCTCTTATCTATTAGCTGATTCTTTAAATGGATGGAACTAATTTTAGTGCGTAAGTAAAATTAAGAGTATTAAGATAACTTTATGCCAGCTAGCGATATTAGCAGTGCCTTATTTAAAATAAAAGTAGGCAGTACCTAAGAAAAATCCTTCCTAAATCCTGTTACCCTAGCCTACGTTTTAGAGCTCTGAAATTATCTAGACTATCTAGCTATAATAAAGACAAAAGCAATATAGACGTTTATCCAAATAGCTAAACCGTTTTGCCATAAAAGAATTAACATCCTCTATATTAGCCCCGTTAAGTTCCAGTAAACGGTAAAACGTCCCATAGACGAGGTCCTTAAAGAGAAGAGTTTTTGTAATGAGATGATGGAGCTCTATAGATAAAGTGAGCGAGTTTCTAAGCTCTTTAATCTCCCCTATAGAAGCACAGTAAGCTTCTATAAATTCTACTAGATTCTGTAAGCGGCGCTCTATAGGGTTTTGGTAGACGTTGCTATTATAAATACTCTTATTGGTATAGAGGGAAGATATTATAGCTTCTTTATAGCGCTTAAGTAAGAGAGATATTCCGGCTCTGTTATAATTGTTAATAAGGATAGATACCACGATATCGTTTTCTGTAGAAGTGTAAAGCCCCATATTTTGTCTTACTGTGTGCTAGTTGTTTACGGTAGTAAAATTATTAATAAAACGATTAAGCTCTTTAAACCATTCGCTTTAGAGGGTTTTTATTAGTATAATAATAGTAGTTATGGTAGTCAAGTTCCCTTCCGGAGTATTAGAAGCTAACTCCTATACCGTCCCTTTTATAGTAGCTATTTAAGCAGCTAGAGTATTGGGGTTTTGTTGCGGTCGTTTAAGCGGTTTAAGGGGAGTATATTTAATAAAATTTAGATCTTGCGTGTGGTAAGATAGTAAGCCAGATTAGTAACTAGGATTTTAAGTAAGAAGACGGATAGGTTTATTATAAGGCAGAGGCTAGTAGAGCTAAAAAAGGATATTCTGCTGTAATTGCGGAGACGGGCCTAATAGTAAAAGGGCACGCGTTAACATATGTTTGAGTAATAAGATATACTTAGAGTTATTCCCTTGGAAGTTATAAACCCTTAGTAGGTTGTTTATTTTTACTGTTACCTAAGGCATTATAGTAAATGGGCAGAAGGTGACTAAAGTTAGGACCGCTTTAGCCACTATGCTTAATATAGCATATTTATAGGATATTCCTGTAAATATGCTATATTAGGCATAGTGGACTGCCGATTACTAACTCTTTAGAACATGCCCTTTACTTTTACCGGTTCCCTCTTCCTTAGTAGGACGCTACTATAATGCTTATAAGCCTTTCGGTAATTATAATCCCCTATAATAGGGTTCCGGCTTATTAATAAAAAGCGACCCTAATATTGTTAGTTATGTAAGCTTATTTCCCATACTCTAGATTAATCGTTTAATCCCTAAATGCCTATTTAAGAGAGAGAGCATATGGACTTTTGATGCCTTAATAATAGACACTAAGTCTAGTATAGTTTTATTAATGCGGCACTCAGTTCTAAGAAAAGGAAAGGGTGCTTATATTATTGCAAACTGACTTAAGTTTCCAAGATGGTATATTTTAATAGTCTTCGGATATATCTAAATTAAAAAGTGTAGTAAGGGGACGACTTGGATATATAGAGCTGGTTTCGCCTAATTTAAGTGTGTATATACATTCGCCTTAGGCTTTTCTATGCAGTATTTATTACCTATATCTATACGGAGGTCGCTAATAAAAGTTCTTGTACCTTCCTAATTTAGATATAACCCCGCTATAACTGCGTAATTTTTTAGCACTGCTATATAAGCCGTGATACCAGCTACGTAAATTACGGCACTAATAAATTATAATAATTTTTAAGTTATAATAACTACTTTAATACTATTAATTATATAATGATTTTAATCTAGAATTTATATAAAGCTTATAGAATTTTATATAAAAATAAATATTTATTTATTTATTAATATACTTAAAGAGTTAGTAAATTACTTTCCTAATTAGGAAGGTGCAAGAACTTTTATTAGCGACCTCCGTACTCTTATCGCCTTAAGGCCTTACCGGTTACTTACCGCAGCTACGCCCTACTAGGCTTTCCTTTCTACTATGTTTTCTCTTACTATTATTTCTACCACTAGTTATGGACTTGTAGCTATTATGTGTAGTTTCTTATGGTATTTAAGTATTTCACCTCTTTCTACTTTTAAATGCGGGCCTTGTATAGTGACTTATATTACTCTTGTTCTTTATTTCCTTTATATTATTACAGGAGCAATTAGTGTTTCTTTGCGCTATTATAGAAAACCTAGTCTATGCAGCCTGAAAATCCAAAAGTATACACCCTTCGCGATACCGCTTTCTTGCTCGCAAGAAATCCTACTAGTTATCTAAAGTGCTAGCCTAAATCAGCTGTTATAAATATTAATCTATAGGCCCTAGCGGTCTAAGTTTTCCTTGGGAAACGAGATTACAACTTTAAAGACACCACCTTACTATGCAGTCGCTTACTAGTCCTAACCTACTAAGCGAGAACCGTGGACGCAAACGCAGAGCATTAGAAATCTCAAAGGTATTATTATCACTCTTGCATAAGCAACCACTCCCTGATCCCACCTAGTACATAGAGCCTAATAAGAACTATTAGCATAAACGCAGATACAGAGAAGCTTAAAACCTACTGCTTAAAGAGAAATGGACTTTAGCCGAAGATACCCTTCTTACTTTGCTTAAGGGAAAGCGAATACCAGGGAGAAGTTTAGAAAGTTGCCGTTTGCGATACCAAAACTACCTTAAAAATAATCCCTGGGATTTAGTGAAAAAAAACAAGTTGGCTAGGGTATATAATTGGTAGGCATACTCTTAAAGTCCTAACTATCTTTCCTCTAACCTTCTAAAAAATTTTTTAATAAACTGATAATGCGCTTAGGTTTAATAATGAAATATAGTAGAAGGTTGCTACTAAAATACAAATGTCCCCGAGAGCTGTGGAATCTATAGCTTAGTAGTTAGGATAACAAGAATTAGGTATGCGTGCCAATGCTCCAGCTAGTCCTATCTTCCTTTACTCCTATAAATGTAATGGCTTTTTACCGTTTGGTTAGATTAATCCAGCATTCTATAGATTAGTGCCGACTGCGCTATGCTATAATTGTCGTTATGAATAGAGGGACCACGATAAGACGGTTGTAAGTTTGTAAGAGGGTGGTGTTGCTCTTATATAAGTGTATTTTAATCTATATATAATAACACCCAATATAGACACTATGGGCGAGCGAAATGATTAATGGGGTACCGAGAAGAGGCTATAGTGTGGCTTTTAATAGGCCTGATTTCTTAGAGAGAAATGGTAAGAGTAGGTTATAATTAAGCGGTATAGTATATTCTACTGATATACCCCAAGAATTATCGCGTTAATGTAAACTTTATATCCGATTATACAATTTTATTAACAGAATTGTTTTGGAATTTAGCTACAGACCGACCTATCTAACTTACCACTTAATTTTGAAAACTCCTTTTCCTATCCTTATAGATACCGGCTAGCGATTAGGTTAGGTTACTAGTGACATATATATTTTAATTAAATCTCCGCGCTTAAAAGTCCCCTTGCCTAGATAAGAGACTAGCGGCAGAGTAAAGAACTTAAAGGTAGTATAAAATACGCTTCCCTATATGCATTTAAGCGTCTTCTTATCTTATACCGTCTGGCGATCCTAATTTAAGCCTTAGACATCACTACCCGTAACATTAACAGTGGCCCTATATTCTATTAGTGTCTAGAGTATAGCTGGAGGCAAGGCGATATAAAGATAACGCTTTTATAGGGGATATTTAGTAGAAACGTATTATCTAATATTATTAATGGATACGCTTACTAAGGCTTCGCGGGGCTTAGTTAAATGCTGAGCCACGATGACCTAAAGTGCGGGAACACCGTTTGCAGTCTCTGGTCGTATAGGCTAAAAATGCAGTGCGTATATGGGATTCCAGTATTATTGGAAAGCTGCAGGCAGTATTTATTAGTCTAGTTCTATAACTAATCGTAATTATTAGCTTTAGTTTGTTCCGCGACACGTGAGGCTTAAAGGGAGCGAGGCTCTAATGCAGCGAGGCTCCAATGTAGTGATGCTGAAGGAGCGCTAGGTAAGGTGCAGCTGCGAGAGCGGGTTGATTGTCAGTCTTGCGGTTGATACCTCCGATACCCGGTATCAGGATACCCGAGTATCGGCCGATACTATCGCCGATACCCCGATACGTATCTGATACAATGCAGTATTTTACGCCATTACAGGAGCTAATTTTAGGCTCTTAAAGGTTCCCTAGCAAGAAAAAAAGTAGATTTCTACTTTATATAATATAGAATCTAAAGCGGAATACTCAGAATCTCCTCAGCTAGGCTCTGCATAAAGCTCTGCACGAAACTCTGCGGAGGCTCTGCACGAAGCTCTGCACGAAGCTCTGCACGAAGCTCTGCACGAAGCTCTGCACGAAGCTCTGCACGAAGCTCTGCACGAAGCTCTGCACGAAGCTCTGCACGAAGCTCTGCGTACGGAGGCTCCGCACGAAGCTCTACACGAAGCTTTGCACAAAGCTTTTATATAGAGTCTCCGTAGTAGAGCCGTCGTACGCAGAACCGTTGTACGCAGAACCGTTGTACGCAGAACTGTCGTACGCAAAGCTATCGAATGTTAAGGTCACTGTTAGGTACCACCTTATAACTAACACTCTGTTTCTTGCCATTGTATGTCTTATTACCTATTTCTATTACCTATTACTAACTAAGTAGCGACGTCCACAGTGGCAAGCGTTGTCAGCGTTATCGTCAGTCTTTTGGTCCTTACCCTATATATATAGAGAGCTTCTAGAGCCTGCTTTAATCGACAGAGTTCTTCGTCCGTCCGATAAAAGCCGTTATGCAGAGCCTCCCGCAGAGTTTCGTGCAGAGCTTTGTATAGAGCCTCCGCAGAGCTTCGCGCAGAGCCTCCGTGAAGTATTAATAGAGTTAAGAGTTTCTAATTCCACTTCTGAAGCTATATTTTATACAATAATAAAGAAAA
>Ga0307515_10018899_pt1 | contig 12442 bp, 6 predicted proteins | sample 17_EM_MG_FD_194513 | JGI IMG/M metagenome (GOLD analysis project Ga0307515, IMG submission 194513) | Populus trichocarpa ectomycorrhiza microbial communities from riparian zone in the Pacific Northwest, United States - 17_EM | ecosystem: Host-associated > Plants > Roots > Unclassified | place...
TTACAGTTTGGATGCTGTATTTACTGTCACGAGTAAAGTAGGCTAACAAGCAGCCGAGTACAACGACCACCATCGGAGCCATAGCTGAGACCCAAAATAGCTTGGGTTTTCTTTGCCTCTGAAAATCCACCATTTTCAAAATGTTATTAGAATTAGCACAGTAAGAGAATACTCTCAGCCGCAATCTCATGCATGCAGATACCATAATGAGATAAAGTACATGTGTAGAGATTTTTGATGGTTCAATCTTGATGTTGATCCCAGAATTTGAACCCGAGAAATTAAAAAATAAAGTAAACCTCTTTAATCCCATAATAATAATAATAATAATAATAATAATAATAATAATAATAATAATAATAATAATAATACTTGGATTCATGGTTTACAACTTCTTAACCTTAGATGAAAAACAGGGATGTTGTGTGATTAAGAAAAAAAAAAGAAAAAAATCTCATTTTTTTTTAAAAATAAAACTCAAAAGAAGCAGTTTAGCTTTTGATTGTTAAAAGCTGGAGAAAAGAGGGAACAAAGTAAGATGTTGACAAGTGTTCAAAAAGTACTTTTACATTGAAAGCAACCACTTTAATAATAATACGAAAGAGCCGACCTCGCTATCAAATTTGTTAGTGCAGACACAAGACTTGATGTGTGCAAAGCATATTGTGAACGATAATACATGCATGGCATCATATGTTGATGTCATATTAATGGAGAGTGCACCACTCACCAGATAGCGGGTGAACAGCAGGAAAACAAGGAAGGCCATGCCGACAACCGCGGTTTCCCATTTCCACTGAAAAAGGACAAAAAGAAAAAAAAACCATTAGCCTATATATGTAAAGTTGGAATAGAATCTTTTCATGGATATTGATGAAGTGATAGTTATAACCAAATTGGATGATCCAAAATATATATATCACCCTTTTATGCCAAATGTTTTCCACTCTTAGAACAACAAGAAAGAAAGAAGGAATTAAGAACGTTTTAATTTGTTAGTCTTCTGCAGTGCAAACCTCATTCCTATTCTTGAAAACTGCATGCAAAACAGAAACCACATCTGTTTTTGTGGTGAAATGGCTCACTCCAAGCAAGCCCTTCAATTGCTGTAGGCAGATAATAATCGCTGTGCCTCCCATGAAACCAGTGATTGTGGAATGTGACAAGAAATCCACCAGAATCCCCAGTCTGCACGTATTCAACTCGGCTCAAATAAAGAATTATACATACAATAATTTGAGTGCATTATCTGTTTTAAACTCGCCTTAGAAATCCTAGAGCAGCCTGAAAAACTCCAGTGATGAAAGCGGCCGTGAAAACTAAGTGGAGGTACAATGTTGGGTCATCTTTGGATGATACTTTGGATCCAATTGTATCTGCTATGAGCAATGAGCACGCAGCTACTGTCCCCACCGCCACATGTTTCGAACTCCCGAGAATTGCATAAACTAAAGCAGGCACAAAGCTCGAGTCTGCAACCAGAATCATGAAAGAAATCAATAAATTAACCTCGTTTTTGATACAAAAAAAAAAATTACACCAGCAGACGGCCGAAAACAAAAACGTAAGAGAACAGTGAGATTACTTACATAGGCCAATGATTGGAGGAATTTCAGCGAGTTTGGCATAGCTGATTCCTTGAGGAATGGCAAGGCTGGTAATGGTGATACCAGCAAGAAGGTCGAATCTAAACATCTTAAGATTGTATTGAGGCAGCCATTCAAAGATTGGAACGAAATATTGAAGGGTTTTCTTGGCCTTGCCGAGAGGCTTCTCATTCTTGAATTGTCTAAATGGGTCGTCAGGGAAGAAGGTCTCTTTGCATTTAGATTTCAATGTTGTCCTAAACTTTCTCGGGGAGTTGAAATTCACCTGGGTAGGATTCATGCTGGAATTGCGTGTGGGCATGTGAAGAAAATATTATGGAGCAAGTAAATAAATCGGCTGGTTACTCAATTTAGGTGCTTATCCTTTATATAGATAGATAGATAGATAGATAAAGATGCTCGTAATAAAAATAGAAGGGTTTTTCTGATGTGTGCCTCAAGGGCAAAACGTTGTTAAAGTCAAAAATAATATTTTATTGAGATAAAGATAATGAGACTTCTTCAGATATCGTCGTTATCTATTAACAAAAAGTAAAACAAATTACCAAATAAACTAGAGCAGATCATGTTCTTCGCTGTCACAGTGCATCCAAATAAACTAAAACAACTGTTCATTGTGCTTTTTTGCCAGGTTTTTCTAAGCATTCGAGATTTGGTTGTAAATGTGGATATCCGACGTCTTCACCAAGATATATTACCCAATTTATATATTTTTTAAGTAGCAAACCACTATAATAATACCTGTTTTTCTTCCTTGGTTAAAACCCAAAAGCTTTAATGGATTTTGATCAATTCATTAAATTTGATGTTATTAATTTATTTTTAAATTAATTAGTTTAATCCAACTTATCGCGTAACGCGAGCCATAAAACTACTTATATCTAAAAATTATATTATAATCATGAAAATATTTTTAACAGGTATAACTTATTTTATAAAACCCCAAATCAAAAGTTTTGTTCTATCAAAACTATTAATATTCATAATTTAAATTATTTTTTTTATCATCTCAATATCATTTTATGTGCACCTATCCACTCAAACTACCCTTCAAACTATATTAAAACTTTATATCCAAAACATAAATATGAGAATGTAAGAAAAAAATTAAAAATATTTATATATAATATATCCCGTGTTCTTAATACATAATCAATTTAAATTCTTAATTTGCTTTAGATTTTTGAATGAGATACTATAACTATATATCAAATAATTTTTTATTATAAAGAACTTAAGTTTTTTGGTAATTTTAAAAGGATTTAATTTAAAAATAATATGGATGCAAAACAATACATAATTCAAATTATACTATTAGAAATTTTTAAACAAATTAAGAGATGAACTGAAACAGTATTAGAGATGTATAGACACATTTGTTTTTGTCTCATACTTCTTAAAAAAAAGAGAGAGTAAAATACAACTTAAATTAAAGATTACAGCACAAGCTTTCAATTAAACAAGTAAAAATATTTAACAATAAGCATTTGTAATTTGTTCAAATTTGTTCGTTTAAAAAGAATTAAAGTTTTAATTTCTCTTTCTGCAAATTATCATTCATGGTTTTTCTTATTTGAGTGTGATACTCTCTTTTTAATGTACTTGTGGAATAGGGACTATCTTATGTCTTTTTTTTTATTTCAAAGCACAGCAATATGTGATTGATTAATAATTCACACTAGCTATTTGATCCATGTTCTGCCGCATGTTGAATATTTTTTAACAGAAAATTAAACATGGAAGCTTTTTCAACATGTTATTTTAAATAAAAAAATATTAAGTGTAAATAAAAAACATTATTCACACATTTAATTAAAAAAATCAAGAACCATCTATGTCAATAGAAAAAAAACTAGCGATAACTAAATACATATTTAGAAAAATCAAGAGTCGGATGCAAATCAAGATATTTAATATCATAATACGGACTATTTACCCAATTGTGTTGATTGACTTTGTTTATTAATATAAATTTTTTATTTAATCAAATGATAGTAGAAATAAACACACATAAAATTGATTCGGTAAAATCAAATGAAAAAACAAATCTTGTGAGGTTGAACTTATTAGAAATACTATCTAAAATAAGTATTTTTTTTAATTTTATTAAATAAATTTCAATTATACAAAACATTAAAAAACAATTATAGATGAATTATAATAATATCTTAAAAAAATAAACATATACAAAATAACTAAAAAACAATTATTTAAAAGAGGCTTAATACAAAAAATAAGAAATAAGAGAGAATGTGTATTAATATAAATTATAGAATCATTTAAAAAGATACATATAAGAAAAGTCATGATTTTTTAAAAGTAAAAAAAAACAAAAGATGAAAAAGAAAAAGAAAGAGGTTAGGCGCCACTAGACCTAACCCAATTAGAAAGGCCCTGTTCATAGGCTCTATTTTTTTAAAAAATTACAATTAGGGTGGATGACATACCATTCGCCTCAATATGTTTTGAAATTCTTTTTCCAGAAGATGCGTCATCTGGTTTTTTCTATATTCCGGGCGTTATGATGACCACAAAAACATGGTCTATGTTTTTTTGATCTAAAATTCATTTTTCAACTTTTTTTTTTCCTCCAAAAAACACCTAGAAAAGAGACTAAAATCCTTGATAAATCCATAGATGCCTTTAAAAAACCAAAACCATAAAAACTCGAATTCAACTTGAAACCAAAAATCTTCTTGAGTTTAGATTCGATTTTTTAGGTAATTTCAAATTGAAAAAAAATACCTTAATGAAACTCTTCTCATCAAACATTGGAACTCTTTGACTCCAAGATCGACCATTTTAGTAGCCGAAATTAGTCTCAACGTTGATTATCCCTTTCTATCACTGGAATCCGGTGATCTCTCTCTCTTATCTTAAAACAGGGATTAAAAAAATAAAATTTTATAACAAAATATAATTGAAAAACTATTGAGGGACCGAATAGGTATAATTTGTAAAATTTGAGGACTAAAGTAAACTTTTTATGATAATTTTGAAATTATCATCCATTTGTAGCGTATTTTTTTACTTTGGTTCTCTGTCTTTTAATTTTATTCTTAATTAATAAATTTGATTTAATTATTATTTATTTTTTTCTAAAAAAATGCAATCACGCAAAAAAAAATTGAGGATTAAAATAAAAAAATAAAATTTTTGAAAAGTGAGCTCGTAGGAAAATGTAAGATGGTGAACTGTGCATGTACACATAGTATTTTAGCCACAATATTTAGAGTATTGTATAAAAGGGTCCGCCCCATGCATATCTCATGGAGAATTCATCGGATTTGCTAGTATTAATTACCCAGTAGACACCCAGTTCAGCTACAAACTCATGACATTCTATTACAAAATTAAGCTGCTAAAGAGTAAAGAGGGAATTAAAGGATATGATAAGCAAAATTATTGCTGTAACTTTTAGAGAAGAAAACTAGCAGCTGCATATCTTGATCGCCACCTTCATGTGTGTGTGTGTGGCTAGAAATTAGGCATGAATCTTTGGATGTTTGCTCAAACATCACTCCCCAGATAAGTTCATACGGAGAATGTCTAAATCCAATGAAGAGACAATAACCATTGGCAAGCATCCAAAGAACACTCAATATATAAACTTATCTGGGGAGTGATGTTTGAGCAAACATCCAAAGATTCATACCTAATTTCTTAATTAACTTGCTTGCTTACTTTCTTTCTAATTTTAACTCTCACTTGACTAATTTACATCGCATTTGCTTAGTAAATGTTTCCACCAAGATAATTTTGTTTTATGGAAATTGAGTTATGTTTCTTAATTTGTTTTGAGAAGAATAAATTTTTTAATAGAATTTCATAGTTATCTATTCAATAAAATAAAAAATAATAATAGCATGTATTCTTAGGAGTCTTAGGTGTTCGTTTGCTTATTATAAGTGAAAGTTTTAAAATCAAAATGTAGGAATTAGAATGATAATTAAAAAAATTAGAATGGCGTTTTAATAATAAGAATCAAAATAAAATTTATAATTTTTAAAATTTGATTATTAACATAAAAAAATTAATGATTAAAAAATAATTTTATTAACAGTGATAACATCATAGGAGATGATTTTGGTGGAACAACAACAATAATAATAATAATAATAATAATAATAATAATAATAATTTATAATTACCACCTGTAATATAATGATGAAGATGAAGACAATAATAAATATAATAATAATTATAAAAGTAGTTGATATATAATAAATAAAAATAATAAATTATTTTTATTTGAAAAAAGTCTTATTCGTATTCTTTATTTTTATTCTTACCCTTGAAACTATGTTTAATTTTTATTTACAAGCTTATCGTTCATTCTCATTAATTGTCGCTTCATTTTTTTCAACCAAAAACCTTCATAATAGGAATAGAATTTTCATACCTTATTACCAAAAATCCATAGACAGATTGTATACTAATTTAACCTTTGAACAAAAATCCAATCAGCTGTAAAAAGTTTTCATCGAAGTTGACAGATTTGTTCTTCAATAAATATCTAATGCTCGAAAACTATATATTTTGACTTGAATACTTCCTTGTCGGAGAGCTTATCTGATGCGCAGAGATATGTTCACATCTTCAGTGAGTTTGCATGTGTAATTAAGAGCTTCCATGGACATCGATCATCGATCGATCTTAAGGTTTATTAATTTAGACCATGAATCAATTTTACTTCTGGGAATGACAAACGCCAATCATTAGTTGAGAGGTAATTAAGAAGATCAGTTAAGATCAATTTAGAGATGAAGCATCCATCCAAAATATATATAGCTGTGATATATTGTCGTCTAAATGAAGCACCAAATGAAGCCTCCCTCAGTTACCCAAATCAAAGAGGGCTGGGCAGCTGCTTCGATCGACAACTTGGAGATATTGTGAGGGCTGCAATCAATCTCTACTGACCAAGTTTGAAACGGAAGTCTTGGGGTAGTGTTTGTTGTGTCAATCTCTAGTCACCACACTAACTTGTCAGTTTCATTTCAACCGCATCAATCATTGTTTCTTACAAATTCCACAGAGGAAGGAAGGAAGAAACATTCATGATCTGGTGAAGGGGTTATCTTGGTCCTGTCTTAACCATTAACTGCAGCAGCAAACCTTCCCATGATGAAATAATTGATTTTTGCTGTGCCCCCGGTGCTTATCTTGGTGGTCCCTGTCTGTCTTTACCATTATTTTTTTGTACTCAGCTCCTTTTCTCTACACAGTGACTCTAGTTTCCATATTAATGCATCCTTTCTTAATTATTATTTATCAAAAAAATTTAATCATCTCTTATTACTTCTCATATTTCGACGAGAAATGATGATCGAAATTCAAAATCTTCAGTTTCTCTGTTTTTTTTTTCCTTCAGATTTTGTACTGCCTATTAAACTTAAGGATGTGTTCTGTAATAGAAAATATATTTGTTTTCAATTTTCCTTTTCCAATAAAAATTAGAAAACATGTTTATTTGTTGGTATATAGACCAAACTTCTGTATATTCATTGGTTCTCAATATATTATTTAACTCATCAGCATCATCAACAACAAAAATATTCTTAGCAACATGAAAAATTAAATTTTCTTCTAAGTTGGTAGACGGAGCAACTCAACATGGATCAACTAACTCATCAAGTCGAAAGATATCTTTTTTTGCAGTTACTTTATCTTTACCATCCCAAACAAATTGGACATGACTCTTGAGTTTGGTTTTTACAACGGATAACCAATCAACTTTAGAACAATCATTGCTAAAAAAATATATGTGTAATAAACTTGTTGGTATTACTTCATAAAAACAAAGACATTGTCGATGTTGCGAAGTTTAGTCTTTGTATTAATTTTGACCAAACCATAGTAGAGATCTAATCTAACTTTTCTATCGGTGGTATCATACAAATATCATTTGAATAAAAAGACTCTATTCTGCTTACTATAATATTGCAATTCAATCACCTCTTCTAACTTTCCATAATAATCAACTTCAAACTTATTAGAAGTTGATTCATGAACACAAACTTTATTGTTACATATCTTTATATTTTGACCATAATCTTCAATATGAAAGATATATCCATTAATGAAATACATGTTATAATATTTGACTTATCTTTCAGGATCCAAACATAGTAAATTCAAACTACCACTAGCATTGCCTCCCATTTTATAAATATCTAGCATATGATTACAACAATTAACAGTTAAAGAGAAAAATATAATAAAATTAAGTATTATAGAAGTTAATAATTATTAAGTACTACTTACATGTGTTTTAAACCACGTGGCAAATTACTCAAATTGTAATTGAAAAATTTAAGATTCAGTCAGATATTAATTTTAGGATAGTAAAAATTGATGATATTACCTATAATAAATTATATATTCAATAAATCAGTTTATATGGGTGTTAGAGAAAATTGTTTAAAAATAGCAACATGTTAATATTGTACTTATGGAATATAATGTATTTACAGGGAACAATGTTAAAAATTTCTATTATGTCCCTTTAAACCTTTTATTTTTCACGGGTAATATTTTCTAGGTCCTAACGCTGGTTATACCAAATTTAAAATAGGTGAATTCGAATGAATTTCATTAAACTTTATGTCACAACAATGTTTTTCCATTTTTTTTCAATTTTTATTTATGTTTCTGTATTTTTTATTTTTTAGCTATTTTTTCATAAATTATTTTAAAAAAGCCCATACCTAAACATTTTATTTTAATTTCTTCCATTTTTCATCATCCTCATGAATTGATTATTCCTTGTACTTACTTATCATTGTAGTCCTTTCATTAATTTTACATGTTTCTTCTCAAGGGTTTACATAAAGTCCTCTTTCAAGAATGGGAGAATATAAAAATATTTCAATATTTTTAGTTTTAGTTTTCAAAATTGATAGGACCCTCAATACTATAAATTGAATCATAGGGAAAAGAGATAGAAACATTAAACACACCTTAGATAATAGGTTAGAAAAAAATTTCTCCTTCTAAAAAAAAAATCACTCTCGCTTAAAAAAAAAATAGAGAGTAGAAAACAAACTCTCTCATATCAAAACTAAACCTAGCAATCACCTGTTTTTATCCCTTTCCTTGTCAGAATCTAATGACAAAACAACATATCTTTTCCTTATTCCAAACAAACATCACTACTCCCACCGAACAAGCCAACCACATAACAACCTTCTCTCACTCTTACAAGCTTAGTCTACCAAACAATAGCCTCATCATCATCGATCAAACCACTAACCTCTTATCTTTGAATCGATCTCTTTCATCTCTATCCAAAACTAAAAACCTACTGCTACCAATCAACACCTAAAATCTCTTCATCACAACAACTCTAACCTTGCTCTTTCTCCACCACACAACAATCCCTCTCTCCTAGTAACACCAACGGATCACCATATACCTTAACAACAACAGCCCCTCCACATTATAGACCAAAAACCATCATTTTCTCGATCAACCCAACAACAACCACACAACCCATAGCCAAACAACTTGTTGGAACAACCTTTTTCTTTCTTATTAGTCAATCAACCTCCAAATCACCATAAATTAGAGCCTTCAAATTAGATTGTTTATGTTCTTTTTATAGGTTTTAGAACGGCACGTGAGACATGTGTGCCCCTATCTATAACACACATTAGTGTGCCAACATGTGAGACGCACTTTCCACCGATGTCCAGACGTAGTTCCAATATCTTCTTATCGACTCCAGCAGCTCTCAAAAGTCATTTTTGAATCCCGAACAAATTTTTTCTTTTCTTGAATATTTTTTTATATTATGATAAATATTTGAAGTTTTGAGATCTATTATAGGGCAACCCTGAAGATATATAACAGTTGGATATTTATTTTTTGAGAAGTGACAAGGTTAGAATCAATATCTCACGATGGAGTTGAGAGGACAAGTTGTAACAGGATTATCCAAGGTGTAATTGTTTGACATCAGTGTAGAATGTCATGTGTGGATGTGTATGTTTTCTTGTTGTGGAATTTGTACATTTATTTCACTAAATAAACAATATGATTTTTTTTCTTTTTTATGTAATTATATATTGATTTTCTTTTCTTATCAAATATTCAATATGCAGATAATATAATGCTTAAACGAGTCATGTGCTCTAGAAGTTGAGACTTTGTTATTTTCATATAAAAAAAAAAGTTTGTTTTCATTTTTTTACCAATAAATCAACCCAAAGATGATATAATTCTTAAATGGATCCTATCTTTATTTTCATATTAAATAAAAATAAAAAAATTATTTTTGCTATTTACCTAAAAATCAATCTAGGAATGCTATGATCTTTAAATGGGTTGTGATGCTTAAACGAGACATGATTCTCATAAGTTGAAAGATATTATAAATGGTCAGTATGACTTTATTTTCAAAATACACCATGTAAATAATTTTTAAAAAATCTATCTATTTGTAAATATTATTCAATTGTTTTTCATTAGCCTTGATAACATTGACCTACCTTTATATTTAAAATATTTGTGTTAAAACATTTTAATTTCATAATATTTTGTTTAAGTTGAATTACTTTAAGTTAAAGATCTATTTAATCTTAACTATTTAGAAATATTTTAAATTTTAAAATTATATTTGTTTGACATTATGTTTGTATTGCATAATTTATAATTAATTTATCTTGAATTTGAATTTTTCAATGTGTGCGAATGTTTGTTTAGGAATTTTTTGGTTTCAAGATACATCACTCTCTATCAATATGAGTGGACTCGTGTTAAGTCAATGTGATCCAACAAAGACTCATAAAAAACGTGTGGTGGCCTTTGAGCCCATTTTGAATATAATAAAAAATAGGCTTGAATCCTTATTAACCATTACCATCCCTAGAGTCTGCGTAAGGATTTTAAAAGTGAGGATTAAGTTTTATTGCCAAGCTTGGATTCCAGATCACTACTTAAGTCCTAGTAGTTTTTATCTTTCATAAAAAGTGCACATATACCAATTTAGACAAACATTTAACATATAGGCATAATAAACACCTTTATCATAAAAAAAATTTAAAAAAAACAAAGTGATTTACCTTAGATAGGATGTCTTAGAATGATTTTCATGTTCATTTGGCAAAACCAACTCTTGCTCAATAATCTTTGAAAGACTAATTAGAGTTTTCTAGTTACTAAAAAACTAGATGACGAATTTTTTATATTTCATCCTCATTAATTCTATCCGCTCGCCAAGATGTCCCATACGATAATAAAATAGGAATTAACTAACCGAGAGCTTTGATCTTAGAATTGAGTTGCTAGTGGGGTGAGGTAGGATTTTGATAGCAATTTAGACTCTGACTTGAAACCAAGTACAAACAATTGCAAGCTGGTTTTCCTCACCAATATCACTCGGTTTTTTTCCTGGTTCGTTTAGGCTCATAGCAAAATGATTGCAATTGCGAAGCCAGTATTGGCAACAACACAATTCTTCCATATGATGAAACTCAAATTTAGATTGATATTTTAATAAGATTGAAAAAGGAATAATCAATCGGTTTCCTTTCAAAGAAAAAAAAAACATTTGATGGCATTCATATATATATATATATATCAAGGTTGCCGTTTCGTTTCGTCCGGAAAGGCTGAAACATTTCATACCAATTTAAAAAACGAAACGAAACGGAACAATTTTCATCTCATTTCAAATCTCAGTCTGTTCTGGATTTTTTGACTAAATTCCGGTCGAAATGTTCCGGTTTCATTTCACATGTTCCATTCCGGTCTTGAAAAGCTATTGAATCAAATTGAACTTGGTTTAATTTAATTAATTAAACCACTCAAGTATAAAAAGCTTTTTTTCATTATTATTTTCAATAACAATGATATTAATAATAATATTGAAAATTATAATTACTATTTTCATTAACAATGATACTAATTTTTTAAAATTAGATTTATCACTAATATATATGGTTTATATTCATGTTGTTTTTTTTTCAAGTTTATTGTAGGAATTTGAGCAAAACAAGGGATGTTTTAGATCTCATTAGCCTTGATAACATTGACCTAACTTTATATTTAAAATATTTATGTTAAAACATTTTAATTTCATAATATTTTGATATTTTGCATAAGTTGAATTATTTTAAGTTAAAGATCTATTTCATTTTGACTATTTAAAAATATTTTAAATTTTAAAAATATATTTGTTTGACATTATATTTGTATTGTATAATTTATAATTAATTTATTTTGAATTTGAATTATATTTGCTGAATATATATATAGTCTTTAACACACCTAGTTTTGTTAATCTATACATGAATATCAATATATAAAGGGATGAATGGTATTCAAAAGCCATTAAATTCTCCAAATTCTTCTATTGTTTTGTTTTTTTGGTACCAGAGCAAGATCCTCTAGACCAGTCTTGAAGGGTATAACTCATTTAGTTAGGTTTTAAGTTTACTCTTTAAAAATTATTAGTTGGAGTCCCACAAATCTCAGGACCACTAAAGATTTACATGGTCATTAACTTGAGATCTATAAAATTAATCGATGTATATATAAGCTGACTGGATACCCACGTTAACCAAAAACAAAAAAAACCTTCGAACCAAAAAATACTACATTTATATAACATCAATGGCTACCCCTTTTTGCCTCTTTTTCATTTTCGTCTTCTACCTCCTCCTCAACTGCATCACGACTGTTCGCTTCACTTTATTTGAACCAGTCATTTACCGTTTTAAGCGCAAACTCCACTTTCTGGCCACTCTAATCAACAAAAAGCAATAATCTTTCTTCTCTTTTTATCTACTAATAAAATTTAGCAAAAATACTAAAATCTTATTTAAATTAAA
>Ga0307515_10018900_pt1 | contig 12442 bp, 14 predicted proteins | sample 17_EM_MG_FD_194513 | JGI IMG/M metagenome (GOLD analysis project Ga0307515, IMG submission 194513) | Populus trichocarpa ectomycorrhiza microbial communities from riparian zone in the Pacific Northwest, United States - 17_EM | ecosystem: Host-associated > Plants > Roots > Unclassified | place...
GCACGGTGTCGGTGTCGGTGTTGGGGTTGGGGTTGATACAGAGGCAGGGGCGGGTGGCGGAGGTGTTGGCGCAAGTGCAGGCACAGGCGCTGGCGCTGGCGCGGGTGGAGCGAGGGAGATGGGCGCTATCGGTGCGAGGTTGGACGATCCAATAGACCCAATGGAGAGCTCCTGTATGTGCTCTACGATTCCATGCGACTGTGGTTGTAGCTGGTCCTCCATGAGCCCTGAATCTTCCGCCACAGCCGTGGCCATAGCCGTAGGTGGTGGAGCAAACGCCAACAAGTCGAGATGAGACGTCGAAGCGACGGCGAACGCCTGTGGACGGGGGGGGGACAATTGGGTGTCAGCAGGAGCCCAGGTGACCAGCGACGGTGAGATGTTACCTCAGTGCGGGGACTCGCCGAAAGTGATGATGGACAGCAGCTGCTAACCTCGTCGCTGTCGAGTTCGAACACCATATCTGGATCTGATTCGTCGCCAGCCAGCGATGGTTCCGGAATCACGGACTGCTGGTAGTGATCGGTGGAAGAGCGCTGGGCCGGGCTCGGGGTGGGCGGGGGTGTTGGGAGAGCGGCGAGGACGAGTGGCGGATGATCTAGCTCCATATCGACGTGAATGATCTCCTTTGGTTTTACGGGGCTCGGACTACGAGGGGGCGAAGGTGTGGACCAGTCGTTTCTAAGCTCGGGGCTGGCAGCGCGGTACCGGCTCGTGCCGTCCTTGGCACGGGTGGTGCACCCTAATACTCTCTCAAGCCGTGCGCACTCGTCTTCGGCTTCCAGTGCGGAGCAGGGGTTGTCATGTGAGGACAAATTTGGCGAGTCGGAATTGGAGGACGGGATGGAAGGAGCTGTCGAGGAGCGGGCTCTTGGTGCGAGGAGAGCATTGGCGGCTTGTGGAGGAAGGACGGAGAGCTTTGCTTTGAGGGAGAGGGGGGCATCGGAGGGAGCGAGGGGGAGGTAGAAGGTGTGGGATCTTGGGCGGGTCATTCTTGTGCGGGTCATGAGGGTTAGGATTCTGGTAGATATTCAGAGGGTGTTGTAGTCGTGGTATAGCTGAGCTACTAGCTGCTGGACGTCGGGCGCGAGGAGAAGAGGCGTGGGGCCAGCGCGGAAGGCGTCCAAGGAGGCGAAGGAGAGGAGGAGAGCGGAGAGCGGAGAGCGGAGGGAAATGGAGTACGTGAGTGAGGTAAGATAGGGATAGGGATTGGCGTAAGTGATCGTTGGGTGTTGTATGTTGATGGTGGTGGTGTGGACAGGTGGGGATAGGTGGGTTCAGTGGGGGATAGGTGGTGATAGGTGGGAAGAAGCAGCAAAGTAAAAAGAAACCAAATAAAGTCAGCGTGCTTGAATAGACAGCGGCGAATCGGCCCAAAGGCTAAAGCGTGTACGGCTCTTACCTGGCTCGCTCGTTCTGGCTCAGCTTGTATAAGTAACTTGCACGTTATCACACAATCACGCACGCCTGGCCTGAGAACGAGAATGACAACGAGTCAGTCAGCCAGCAGCTCTTGGCACTCAGCACTCGGGGTGGTCAACTGCCATGCCATCCATCTGTAACCCGAAAGGGTAACAGCGACGGACGACGCAACGACGCAATGGCATGGCAGATGCCATAGGACAGTGCTTCAAACAGTGCGTACCAGTTATCGAAATCGGGCCAGGTAAGTAGTAGTGGTAGTAGTGGTAGTAGTAGTAGTGGTGGTGGCGGTGGTCAAGGCGGGCAGTTGGGCGGGCGGGCGGGCGAGGGCACACACTCAATGCTCGACTGGTCGACTAGTTCGTAAGCGGATAGACAACGCTCGCTCAGCAAGGTAGCAAGGCAGCCAGGAGGGCGAGGAGAGCTACAATGGTCGGCGACGAGAGGAGGCGAAAAACTTGAGATTTGGATGAAGAGCGCTCAAGCTGTCGTTTCGAGGACCGTTGTTATTGATGTCGGTAGCGTCGTTGTCGTCGTCGTCGTCGTTGTAGTCGCAGTCACCCAGCTCAGCGCGTAGAGCGTCGAGCGTATAGCAGGTGATGATACAGTGTTTTTCGGAAGGAATGAGCAGAGTTGTGCGAGCGAGAAACGAACGGACCAGCGGTGGCGGCGGCAACGGCAGCAGTAGCAGCGAGGGCAGCAGCAGCAGCAGCAGTAGAGCTCCAAGCGCGGACAACACAGTCTCACAGTCTAGGCCCCTTCACTCCTCTTTGCTTTGTTTGCCCGTCGATCGCCGGGAATGCGACGGCCTGTCACGCGTCTGCGTCGCGTCGAAGCCGCCGTCGTTGTCGTCGAGTTTGTTGTTGTCCTCGTCGTCGCCCTCCCCAGTAACGATGGTGGAACAACAGTAGCAGCAGCGGTGGCGGCGGAATTGCAGCAGCAGCAGCAGCGGCAATGATACAGAGGCTGGAAGTCGATGGCGCAGAGGTACAAAGGAGTCACCACCTGCCATGCCACCTGCCACCCGCCAACAGTCACGGTCTGCTGACGCACTGTCGGCGGAGTTCGTGTCTCACAGTGGCTCATTCACCACTTGCTCCCTCACTTGCTCCCCTTGCTCCATCCCCTCGCTCCCGAGCTCTGCCGTTTGCTGTTTGTTATGAACGATAAGGATGAACCCTATCTGTCATTTGTCATTTGTCATTTGTCGTTTGTCATTTGTCACTGCCCCGCTCTCTCATCTTCCCCCCTTCCTTCTCTCCCTCACCTTAGGCCGCCGTTTTTGGGTCCCACCCGGTTCCACCCTAATCGACATACCGACACCGTTCCTCTGTGAGTCGCGTGCAGCGCCTGCGCCCGCGCTGATCCGCTGCCCGCTTGAAACCGGGAACCCCCGCAAGCTCCCCACACCCGCCGTGTACAGTCTCACAGTCCCAGGTAATATCAAAGCAGGTTTTGTTCCGAGACGTGCGCCGAGCTGCGACTATCAGCCCCATGCCGTCATCCTGTATATCCCGCCCCTTTTAACAAGCCGGCCAACAGCGGTGTATCAACAGCCCCTTGTCGCTCTCTGATTCATCAAACACCTGAGCTCGTCTTGTCGTCCAGCCGTGACACCCTCATACGATTGGAATTCACTAATCACTCTCAACCTCCTCCTGCCAGACGCATTACGCCCGTCACGTTGTCACATTTGGTAAGAAGGGGGTAGTCGAATTTTAAATCAGCAGCGCGCACGCAGAGAATTTTTGTTCGCACCATCACAGTCACACGCTGTCCTCGGCCTCCCACCAATCTAATTAACCGTCTTTCATCACCCACACCCAACTCACCCATTCCCTCGTGTACTTGAGGCTTGAGCCAGAAGACGTACTATCCATCCTCCTCCCGAAACCCGGCTACCCTCCCTTCATTGCATCCATGCATTCCTCCGGAACACTTATTCAACTCGCAGTAATACTTTGCTTTGGTACATCATGATCAAATCAGCCTAAGACCCCGGGTTTACCAAACGAGGTCGAGGTGCGGGATTTCCTATCTCCTTCCTTCCCCTTGGAACCCTGCTGCGACCTCTTCATGGAACCCTCATTTTTACCGCCGTCCATCTGCCAAACTCCCGAGTTTAATCTACTTACCAACCGAACAGTTTAAAACCTGAACTAGCAGGCCGAGAAGGGGACGTAAGACGCCGCTGGGCCAATCGGCCGACTCGAACCCGCACTATTGAACGGGCACTCAGAGCCAGCATAAGGGAACAGGGCCCCCTTGTCCATTGGAAAGCTTCTACGACTCGCGGATGAATGAAGGGAACGAAGATAAGCCGGCTGCGGCTTCGATTCGGACTGGCGAAGTAGGTCATTCAAGCCTGAGTTGACGCCGTTCTCTTGAGGCTGGTCGTTTGTCTCGACACTTACTGGCCGTCTCGCAATCGGTGACTCAATCCCTCTTCCATTAGGGTTTTGTTTTTTTCCTTTCACTGGCCAGATTCCCCCTCAAGCGACTGTCTTAGGGTGGTTGCATTTACCAGTTGGCCGCTCGCATCCCTGCCTACACCTCACCGTCACCTTTTCCACCACGAGCATGAGTGCTTTGCACTCCGTGTACCCTGTCCTCGATCACATACACACAAGGTTCAATTACCGAAACCAAGTGGACGTAGCAAGGAGCTGGTGGAGCCTGCGTGTGGGAGACGCAAACCCCGAGAGGTATTTAAAGACTAAACCGACGACGAATGTGGCCCATAAATAGCCTCAGCTTCTTACCCGGTTCCCGTATGGGGTCTCCCGTAATTCATTGACTACGGCCGGCGTTCCATCCGTTTGTCCGCTTCAGGTGGACCAAAGAATCCCTGACCTATCAGCCTATCAGATGCAATAAATGCACTAACTCGCCCTCATGTGTCCTGGTACCATAAACGCCGGGTCAGAAATAATACAGCACGTTCGAAATTTCATTAGTTGGAGAAACAAATGAACGTTGGTTTCCTGTACACCAGGGCCTCTCATAAGAACAATGAGCTGTTATGAAATGAGCGGCCGTGGAGGACCCAACCAAAGGGCCACCCGGAGCCACAGGCCCCTGTGAAGTGCATTTATCCCGCGTGATGAGAGGTACGTACATTATCTCTCTAGAATCTTTCTCTGTTCCTTTGACCGATAGCCTGACGCGAATACTGGTCGGCCTTTCGTCCACCGTACTCGAGTATCGCACATTTCCACAATCTTCTTGCACCACCCTATACATTGGGATTTGGTCCCATGAGATAACGTCAAGCGCAAGCATCCCTTTTTTCTTTTCAGATTTCGCTCGAGGACTTCGAATGTATTGGAATTAGATCTGGATATCAGGGTTAGCAGAATCACTACAAATGTTGCCCCGTATTCATTTGTAGTGACTCACTAGATGTGGCGTCTTCAGTCCCTGTTCATATGATGGGTGTAATTGGCCAGTGATACAGTCCATCCCTGCCCACAGACCGTCCCGGACACCTATTTGGCATGACCCCACGCTTCCCTATGTGAAAATACTTCCCCATCTTGTGTATGTGCATTTCAGGCCATGGAGAACGGCCGAGACGGTCTGCCCTCCTCGCCGCCTGTCTAATAAAGGCCAGAAGACCGACTAGCTCGGGCACAGAGATTGCTGATTCACTGCTTCTCAGAGGAGTGTGTTCCTTTGTTTATATTAAAAGCAGGAGAAATTAATTAATCCCCAACACCCAATCATCGTATTCTGACTGAACGGCAAGACAGGTTCAACTTTCAATTCTCAAGAGGATATGAGATGACATAATCCATGTACGAATTAACGTGACAATACATGCTCTGGTGCCGCCCCCAGGTTGGAGGGTCCATTCTCTCAGCGACTCCTGTCTTCAGAAAGCGGAAGTAACACGCCTCTGGAGTTACTGTATATGACCAACCACATTTTGGACTATTCATTAGCTACATGATCCGGTTCCCGACTCCATTTCGGTCCAATTGCATGTTCCAGCCTCCCAACGGGGTGCTTACAATCAAGGAAACCTTATTGCTTCAACTTTAATCCCCAAGGTTCTCAGGAGATATCCTGGAATGTAGGTATATTTAATTATTGAATGATCACCCACCTCCCAAGACGGGCTATGGCATTAATTACTGAATCAAGAAAACTCGTGCTACCTTCGGCCCGATTATTGATAGGTCGCACAAGGGCCTGTCCTCAGTGCTTATGCATGTGCCCTACAGCTAACGTTACCCATCAAAGGTAGACACCTTGAAACTCAATTATAAAGTAATTCTTGAATGAGATCTCAGGCACATCAACAGTGTTTTCGCCCAAGCAAGCTGGTTGATCATCACATGACAGCTCTCCTCCCCACCTGACGAAGACCCATGGCACCGGGGAGTTCCATACTGCCTGATATCTGTTATGTGCGTGCTTGCGGCATCAACGTCTCTCTTCCCTTGTCCAAACCCTCCTCAAGGGGCCAACTTCCTGCTTGCCATCATGTCATCGCCTGTGTTTCAATGACCTTCGGGTAACTAACTCATAAATAGGGCGACCTTGGTCTCTTCCCCTTTGCCCACCTCCAAGTTTCAAGTTTCTATCACCGTATTCGAATCCAGCTTAATTATTGCCTTGGGAACGATGACCTTGCGCAATTGTATCAGGTTTATATTGCCCTTTTGCACCGGAATTAGCTCATTAAAAGCGCGCCGAGCCGGCTTCCGGCTGTCAAATAAATGTCGTTTCACCTCCCGGGGGCGACGTACGGACACGCATGGAGATGGTATATTGAAACGTCTCGCTTTGGTCTATGTGAAACTCATTTACGTTATGGCTCCAGGGCTCCCTGGTCCTTTGACATGTAATGTAGGGCTCGAGTGTTGGGGACAGGAATGAGAATGGGGAGACCGGAGACCACTGTCGTTGGATGCATGGATGGAGATGGTGACGAGAAACGTCCTCACTGTCTCGGGTGTACCCAGCATCTGGAGATCAGCGAACCCTGGCAAGTGTGGGAAAGAACATGCGGCTTTCGCAAGGGCCAAGGCAGGCTCCGTTTCCCGGGTTTGGCCCCTGCCCTCATCGCACGGTTTTTCGTTGCCGTGGTCAAAGGGAAATATTAGGACCACGTTACAGAATAAAACCACGTTCCACGTTTCTTCTAGGGTTCCCCACTCTTCCATGTTCCATTTCTATTCGGAAACCTACTTGGTCGTTTCGAAACGGTCCTTCGTCCCGGGTCCATATTCGGCTTACTCGAAATGTCACAAATTCCGAATCACCCAGACTCCAGGGTCAATTGCGTGCGTCCCGGGTGCGAAGGAGTCGGGACGATCTATCAATCTTGACTAGCCATTGCACCAATGAGTCTTGCAGTGACGGCAAGGCTGAACTGGGGCCCTTCAAGGGACACCCAGTCCTCCTCTCAAATCACCTGTTTATGCCCATTGTCTTCCCACCCTTCAGACGTACTCTGGACCACATTGCAAAGCAGAGGACTCTTTTCCATCCCATTCGACGTACTCTTATAGAGGTTCTTACTCCGATATTTGACCTCGCGGTCGCCGCTGAGTCCGGACAGCTTCTTTTTCTTGTCTTTACGAGGGCGCGGTTCTATTGAATATGTGTTGTGTTAGATACCATTCTCGTATACGATATTGATTATCGCCGCAGTTGCCAACGTTGCCCCGTGGAGCTGATGGCTAGACTACTTCACGTCACATTGACAAAACTTCTTCTTGGCAGACTGTGGGGGGCATTAACTGCATTATCCACTGAAGTAGAGTTCATACTCACCCATCTAGGATGTATTTTGACTGATGTTCCGAATGTCTTACTGTTCAAACCGCATTTTGATAGTTTTGGCTCATCCTTAACACCTCGGGCCGCGGGTGCATAGGTTGTTAACAAAATAGGCGTACCTCAAAGGAGGAAGAGTCATAAAACTATATTACACACCTAGCCGCAGCTCAGAGGAGAATGAACTGGCCGATTTCTCGCCTGAGCTGCGCACTATAAATACAGAATAGTAACACTTTCGCATGCCACGCGCAGCGTGGGGAATTTGGTGACCAAATAGACACAACAACGTCCAGAATATCCCACCAACACAGGTGGTTGGCCAACTCTTCGAAGCAGCTATTACCAGAGTATAAAGGAGATTCGAATTACTCCGTACTTCTGGTTCTGTTCCCATAATTGGCCCCTTTTCCAACCTGCCGAACGTTCGCCCATTTGACACGCGTTTCATGGTGCGCCCAATCTCCCCGCAGTTGATTGTCGCACACGAGTGTCTGACCCTTGGATGCATCGAGGTGGTACAGGAAGCCTTGTATCACTTGTTTAGTATTATCACCTGTCACTCACTTACCGTTCTTGCCATATCTTCGATCCCTATGAACTCTTCGGGTAATCAACTATTACCGGAGAATCAGCGGGAGGTATTTATCAGGGAGCTCACCGTTCGATAGAGTAAAGATTGCACACAGACAACTATACCTTGCAGTGTTTGCCAGTCTCTTAGCATAGACAAGGTATCCCCTCCCGCTATTCATGATCAATTTGTCGGAAGTTTTGGCTGAGCCGAATGACAGCGATATAAGTTAATTGTTAACGTTAGCACGGCATGTCGAGAAAGACCGGGGGTGCATGGTTCAAGGTAGAAGTCCTTGGAGGCCCTCTATTTTCAGTTCTTCCAAATACCAGAATGACACACTGCTCAAGATAGAGTAGTTACCCTCGATTCTCGTATAGGCGCGTTTGCCTCTGATCTTCTCAGAAATTGGGATGCAGTGTGCGGGCCTCAGCGCGCTCCGATTGGGATCAAGGATCATGATGCCCGGATATCACATGCCAATTTCTCGTTATCCCTTGATCCCTGTATCCTCGCGTGTTTGTAGCAAGCCCCGACGAACACGATTCGTTCGTCGTAATTTCCAGCTGCGCGCAATGGGAGCTCAATGTCTTATCCCACGGCTCGGGGTGGCTCGCTCTGACTCCCAGGCGCTCCCCATCATTGGATCCCATGCAAAATCAGCGGTTTGTCACTCTCACTTTGAATCATTGGCCGAGACGGAAGGCTTTGGAAACGACACAGTAGACTTGCCGGTGCATCATACACTCCCGGGATTCGGTGTCATGTTTCATTTTCGTCGTACAGCGGATATCTTGGACTCCACCGAACCTGACTACCCAGATTCTTTGACAAACAGACCCATCGACGCAAGCGATTGAGAAGAACCCGACAACGAGGCCAGACAGACGTTCTTGTTATCTTACGCGTCGTCCCCTTTTCTAAATGGAAAGTAAACTTCTACGCGACTTCCCAACTCAGCCCTCTCGTCTTTTCGCTCTCCCAATCGTCGCTGAGTCCCCTACCAAAGGCCAGGCCACTAGTCACAATCACAACGAGAAGAGTTGAGCCTGTTGAGTGCTCATACCCGACTGTCCTGACCTTGTTTATCGTCTTCCATTACGAACACCACGAGACTGCAGCTGAGTGTCTCGACCCCAACAAGAATATACCAGTAAGATTGGCACCGTCCAGGAGAGATACATGTCGTCAACTGCGTTTCTCATGGCCACCGTGTCAGAAATATGATACGCAGGGTTGCAACCAAGCATCGGGTGTTACAGGATCGCATGGCTGGTTGTCATATGGAAACGTCTTGGGTATATACGGTCTCGGTCCCAGTAATTTGTCTCCTTACGCGTTTGTAGCGGGCCTCAACAAACGCGAGTGTTCTTCGTCATGTTATCGGTAATATCGCGACGTTTCAACTCTCCCAATGCGCAGCGTTGAGGAGTTTTTTGGAATGGTCAGCGTTGGAGAACATATTGGTGACCTCCAGAAAGGTGCTCTCGTTGTCCACAAGTAACCCCATATTGACGATATTGCAGAGCTGAACAGGACAGGGAACACCTACCACGCGAATCACGCACAAGTGGAAATATCATGTGGCCCTCTACTTTACTATCGCCATGTGTTCGATCTGAGCATTGGAATTCATTATTGTCGTTATTGTCTGACTCTGCCCTTTCCCCACATGCCGCGGCTATACAGTCGGTGACACTTACAACTCCACCCTTTTGGCAGTAGTATTGAACGTTTATGCAAAGCAAACTGGCTCCAACGGCGCGAACCTGCACCAGCTCAGGCGAACCAAACATGATCATGAAAACTGACTCACCGGCCTCGTGAACTCAGCCCCCTACATTGCCTCAGCGTTCCTGTGGCTGTATGGTTCGACTGCCGATCATGGCCATCTCCGAGAAATTGACACATTCCCGTTTAGTGGGTGTTGGCTGTCCGGCCCTGTAAACAACCACTTCGGTCGACGCGGTGGGTGTGGTTCAAGTGATTGCACCTAGATTGGCTTGATGATAGGCTGGTTAGATGCTATTTTCTTCTCGGCGGCCTTCTCTGTCATCGTCACGACTGATGGAGTGTGTTCGCCCGCAGTTGTGAGAAGAATTGTTCATCACGCAATCACTGCTTGGGAGCGGCATGGGCCCAAAGGGTAACACTGTCCCATTCTTGTAAGTTCTCCTGCATCTCGCCCTTGATGGACGGCTCCGGTTCCTGATGCAGCAGAGCACCCACCCAGTGCACAGCAATACGCGGAGCGTTGGTCATCACCGGCGTATGTGGACGGCGTTCGGCATCTTCCTCGGATTCTGTGTCAATTTGCCAAGGACAGGGGCCGAGTCACGTGGAGGCTTCAAGTCCTCCCGCTTTCATCCAACAGCAGTTCCATATTTATTTGTGCCCAGAACCTCCTCGTTTGTACACCCAGAAGCGTCGTTGCGTCGTGTCGTGTCGTCACGCCTTAGGCTCCGTGATTCCTGCCTCCGAGCTGCAAGAGACTCACTCTATATGCATGTCCAGTTGTGGGGGGGAAGGCGCTTGTCGGAGAGACCAGGTTCTTCCCCAGCATAGAAGTTGAACACTGTTCCTCGTATTCGTGCTGCCACTCTGGCTGCCTTTACCATAAGGATGGCGCAGCAAGTGTACCATTTTACCAATCCACCTACACGGAAGTCAATGGCCTCTATATGTGTGGCCTTCACTTTCTAGCCTTTTTTTCCTCCACTGTTTTGTCGAGGTAGAAGCGAATGCAACTAATGCGCTGTTAGCCTCGTGGGCTTCTGGGCAGAGAGTTTTATGGGATCGAATTGCGTTTCGCCGCTGATTAATCCTTCACAAGTTAATTTATTCTTCGCCTGGGCAGCATTTTACACCATCGGCACGTCCAGAGACTGCTCACTATTAACGTTTCCACTCTCGAACATGCATTGGTCCTTGCTCACGGCAGGGCTCTGTTTCTACACTCCGTGGAGCAAACCTAACCACCTTGGTATCATTTCTACGTCTATCTATACCCTAGTCTTGCTATTCCGTTGTCAATGAATTTTGTCCATTGTGCCTCCTACTCTCCTGGCGAAGGTCCCGCTCATTCACATAATTCGCGGAAGCCTTCCTCGTCTCCTATCGTGGTGGGTGCAATTCAATCATACAGCTTGTATCATTCCTTGACGTTTCTAGGATGGATTTTGCACGCTATCTGTTAATGCTGGGGCCGTACTGTCTACGATCTTCCCTCGAATTCTCTCCACTTTGGAACCGTGGGCGAGTTTGGCTTTCATGCGTAAGTGCTCTTTGGTACTGTTACAGGAACTATTTTGATCAGCGTTGTAGAGAACTCAACATCATCACCCTTCTATGATTTTCTTCTGGATGCCTGAGACAAAGCAGGGATCGCCTGAGGAGCTAGGCTACGTTGAGTGTACACACATCGGATATCTTCACGAGCCCCATTCGACTCTCGGAGGCAGCCCTTGGGAGGCGGTTCGAACTCGGCGTGTCTACGGGTCAGTTCGCCCCTGAAGTTTATCAAATGCTATTTAATTTTCAACAAATACCTAAGCTCGAACCGCTCTACCATCTGATGGAGTTCAAGATGCCGATCATTCGGAAGCGAAAAAATAGTGTTAAGAGCGCCATCGATTACGCATATCGACCAATCAAACACCGCTATATCAACAAATTAAGAGGTGGTCTTGAGTTGGGTAGGTACGATATTTGGAAATCGGAAAGATTATGGAATCCGTGATTGTTAGTTAAAAGATTCGAACGATCATGCGTTTCGATCCACGAGGCAGGGAGGTTTCAGCTCGCATCGCCAATCTCCCGATTTGGCGGAATTATATAATTCATGATGAATAGTTTTCGATACACGTTTTATACCCCAGGTTCTCGCTTGAAACGCAGAGCATTCCTCGGCAAATAATTGGTTCTTAATTTTCCCTGTGTAAACTTTCCCTCCTATTTCAGTGCGCATTTCCAGTTACGTAGAACGGTCCAGTAAACTACTACGGATATCATAAATACTCAATACATAGGTGCTCTCGTGAAATTTCGTTTCTACTCGGCCCCCCACACCACTCCTACATATAATTCAAAGCATTGCGCTCTGGCATGTTTAGTTTGAAAGCTGGTTTCTTATTCGCCTGGTCTGGTCCCTTGTCAATAGCAACTCAACCCCACTTATTATTTGCGTACTTGTGACCGTCATGATGCGCTGTCCCTAACAGGACGCTTGCGGTGTGTACTCGCCCCTTGGCTAATCGATCCTTTACCTTTCCGCCTCCCTCCTCTGATCGATTGCACGCATTCCATCAAATTGTGCCAACTTCGATCGCCCGCTTCTAAGCATTAATATATAGTGGTAATGGCCAGCTACTGAACTTGCATTTCAATGTGTATTATCCAAGGATCGCCTAGGATCGCTCAGGGATGAAGTAAGCACAGATACTCAACAAGAAACATTTGGTATTCGAGCCGTAACAAGTGAGATTGTAAGTACATAGACGTGACAATAGGCCTCACGTAAACATGAGTCTCTCCGCCAGACTCGCGAGTCCATGCTTATCAAACAAGAAGACAAGAGCGAGTAAGGAGACCGCAACCCGGAGTGGGTGATATGAGAGGAACAAGACAAATAAGACAAAGTACGATCCAGCCGAAAAACAC
>Ga0307515_10018901_pt1 | contig 12441 bp, 11 predicted proteins | sample 17_EM_MG_FD_194513 | JGI IMG/M metagenome (GOLD analysis project Ga0307515, IMG submission 194513) | Populus trichocarpa ectomycorrhiza microbial communities from riparian zone in the Pacific Northwest, United States - 17_EM | ecosystem: Host-associated > Plants > Roots > Unclassified | place...
ATTTAGCAAATGTAATATTGAAAGCAATTTTCATTCAGTCGACAGTAGTCTAGGAATAAAATTTGTGCATTTATTCTAATCAAACGTTTAAAAGCTTGACAATTTAACTTGATTTATTCTTCCCTAATAAATCAAGATGAGAGTGGCAGCAATTACGAATTGAAAGAAACTAGAAACCATACATACCATCTCAAAACAATTCAATAAGCTTGAATAATAATCAATAGCATAATTCTGAACAAGAAAAAATAAATACTTGAATCTGAAAGAATTACAATGATAATGTTACTTCTCACAACTTGCTAATGGAGATGGTGTGTATCCCTCTTGAATCGAATTCAGGGGTTTATTTCATAGTTGCTGGAAAATTGACAAAAGTAGAGAAGAAAAGAATGTTCTTTGAACCCTGTTTCAGTTGTGTTCTATTCTATTTATCCTCTTACTTGGCTGTGAAATTTCTTTAGGACTATTAGGCTAATTAGAAGTATTCATGATACTTAATTTGTTACTTCTTTATATGGTCCTTAAGGTTGGATAAATCTTTTAGAATTTGTGTTGAAAACTAACTATGTTGGTATCACAACTCTACTATAATTCCAACTCTGCTGCAACTTAGACTTTGTTTCTAACTTGGTTTCTTGCAATATATAACCATCCCAACTGTATTCATTCAATCATTGCATGTTAGAGGCTTGATTTGAATATTTCTTGGGTCCTAAGGCCCACCGTTTTTATGTCAGACTCTCAGTCGTAATGGGATGCTCGGTACCGTTAGTTTCCTGATCAGATCAGGAGACCCATCTCATCCTTCAGATTATGTCTAGAGTTTGGCCTTGAAAACGATTTTATCTGACTTTGAGTCCTTCATGAAAGTTATAGTCTTAGATATGTATATGAATTTTGGCTTTTGAATCTCCTGATTTTGATATCAGAAGCTCAAGATATTCTTATTTGAATATCTAGTGTGAAAGCAATGAATCCTGCTGCAAGTAGAATTCTGGCCTAAGTTTGCAGGTTTGATTAGAGATCCAAATGAGATCAAAGTTTTGCCCATAATACCTTCCTAGAAAGCTTGACATGTATACTTCGACTTAGATTAAGCCCACGTTCTCATTCAAGAACTCTAACTTGGCGAAACACATATCACAAGAAGCTAAGTCCAAAACATAAAGTGCAGAATTTCTTATCTTTAGCAATTAATTCACAAAGTCTCTTAGACATGCCAAACTCATAAAAATAACTTCCAATAAACTCAATTAAGCTTAAAATACATTAAAAAACATAGAGTAAAAAGAGTAAATAACTTCCATTTATTGTTGGTTTTTCTTAGACTTACTCTTTTACTTATTCTTTCTACTCTAAAGCTTAAGTTTGGTGTTTGTGGAGAGATATTGAGTATAATTTCTATAATTGTTTAGTTTGCATGCTAGGAATATGTATCCTATATTTTTGTAAGCTTATATTTTTTTTTAGTATGCATGCTAGCTTTTTGTTGTGATTGCAAGATTACTAATTTTTTTATATTTTTGTATGATTATTGTAAAACTCAACAAACATTTAGGTAAAAAGTCGACCTATACTAAGCAAGAATTAAGTGGATCAAGTTGGCCTACTCTAGGGAGGATTTGGGAGGGGGGAAATCGGTTCTAGATTAACCAAAAGAGGAATAAGAATAAGGTAAACCAACCCCCCCACACCCCCATTACATTTATGAGTGATATAAATGTAAGGGGGGGGAAGAGATGACTCTTCCTCTCCCCTAGAACCGGCAGCAACTATTGCTAGAGCACACACTCCTTCCCAAGGAGAAAACTAAACCCAACTACCTTGCATACCAATCTCCTTAAGTATTGAGTGAGTGGTGAGTTAGGAAAATGAGAGAAAACCTAAACATGGAAGAAAAAACAGCCTAGACCTCTCCTTCATAATCGACAGCAACCATTGTTGCAGCACACACTCCTTCCTAAGGAGAAAACTGAACCCAATCAGCTTGCATGCCAACTTTCTTGAGTGTTGAGTGATGGTTGACTTAGAAAAAGGAGAGAAAAACCAAAAACATGAAAGAAAAAGGAGCCTAGAGGGCCGACTGGAACAGATAGAAAGAAGAAGAAAGTAAAAAGGAAGAAGAAACTACTAAAACCTTTCCTAAGACAACTTAAAATCGTAAGGTAAGTCACCTTCTTATTTATTTCTTTTAGACTTTGGCATAAAAGGAATGTAATATTGGGCTTTTAAATTGTATGATTTTGATTTCTGAAGCTCAAGATATTCCCGTTTGAATATCTAGTGTGAAAGCAGAGAATCTTGCTGCGAATAGAATTCTGGCCCAAGATTGCAGGTTTGATTAGAGATCCAAATAAGATCGGATTTTTGCCCATAATACCTTTCTAAAAAGCTTGACATGTATACTTCGACTTAGATTAAGCCCACATTCTCATTCGGGAACTCTAACTTGGACGACAAAATCCTATCATAAAAAGCTAGGTCCAAAACATAAAATGCAGAATTTCTTATCTTTAACAGTTAATTCACAAAGTCTATTAGGCATGCCAAACTCATAAAAATAACTTCCAATAAACTCAATTAAGCTCAGAATATATTAAAAAGCATAGTGTAAAATGAGTAAAAACATATGTATATTTTACACTAATCAAATTCCCCTACACTTAGCTTTTGCACATCCTCGGACAAAATTTCAATTTTACTTTTTCAATGTAAAAAATGTAATGCCATCAACGAACAACAATTAAATTCTTAAAACATCATAACATATCATGAATTAAATTCCAATCACTTTAAAATTGTTTACCAAGCGTTTTTATTTCAGAATAAAACAACCAAATAGTAGGCCTTACAAGAATAATCGCTCAATTCTCATGTGTTTGAAAGGTTAGTGTTTTACTCTAATTCCTTCCAATGAAAATGATCTACCATAAGCTTGCAAGTCATCTCACTCTCCATCATTTAGATGACATGCATTTCCAAATCATAAGGTCTTTTCAAGGGTTGTAATGTAGCTTGGTTCAAGGTAGGAGATCTTTGGAAAGGTAGTTTAAAAGCCGTTGAAACCAACGAAACAAAATAACCCCAAAACAAGACAGAATATTAAACACTCCTTCCAACCATTTTGAACTTGGCAAAAATTAAAGCTACATTATCCTTCTTTATTGGAAAATTTATTGTCCAACAGAACAAGATTTTGGTTCAAACTAAAGGATGATCTTTTACCTTTTTAAAACTTCAAACCTTTACAAGACCTTTTTATCTTTTTTTCTTTCCTTTCTTTCCTTTTTTTTCAATTTTTTTCTTCTGCACCTGACATAGCGTCTCTGAATTCAAAACACCCCTACATTTATTTCATGTATTCCCATGCTTACATAATGATTTATGATGTTTCATTAGTTCTATAGCTTGGGTGAGACACTATATTGTTTACGGCTTGTATTGTAGGTTTATAATCAAAGAAAAAGTCAATCAACTCAAAAGGGATTTCAAGGAAAAAATTTATCCAAAGGTGGGTTGCTAGGCTATATAAGGTACATAACAAAAAATATCTTAATCATGTTCATGTATGCATGTAGAAGTATGGTCTTGATTAGAATCAAAGCAAGTTCTAGGGGAACAAAACCAATGGAAGAAAATCACACATAAAAGGAAAATAGAGACTAATATAGATGTGTCAGTCATAAGGCTCAAACTCTCACAGGTTTGTGTCTTTTAAATCCAGTTACTTTAATCCATAGAACATAGCTTGACTAAACAACCTTAAAAAACAAGGTCACTTTTCAATCATGTTATGATTTTTTTATAAACTCAATTGAAAATTCATTAATGATATTAACAATCAAAACATTTCCAAACATAACAAATTTTGGTTTTGCTAGAGATGTAACACAGCCCCTCAAAGATTAACCTGTTGTCAAGATACGGCTGTATTTTACAAAAAAATTGCTAGAACAGAGCATGAATCAGAGCATTATTTCATCAAAATATGAATGATAAAAACATAGCACAGTGCTACCACTATAGACAGCCCCTACGTCCCCCACACTTAGCATGGACATTGTCCTCAATGTATATAGTAAAGAGAGATGGATAAATAAAGAAAACTACCCTAATAACCTATTGGGTTTGCCTTATTTCGGCATCTATGATTGCAATATTTTTTTTTTTTTTGTGGAATGTCTCCACGCTGGGTTGCCTCTCTAAAGTGTCTTTCTTCATTGTCTTTGGCTAAACAGATTTTTCTACGTGTCATGCATCCTTGTATATTAGATCAACCAATTTTACTTCCTTCTCAGTAGTGTCTCCCAAATTCTCAACGAAAAGGCTCAAGTCTGTGGCCATTCACCTTGAAAACTTTGTTAGTTACAATGCTTTGGATATCAATAGCACCATGAGAAAAAACATTTAAAACAACAAATGGTCCAATCCATCTTGATCGTAATTTTCCAGGCATGAATTTCAATCTATAGTTGAAAAGTAATACTTTCTGCGCAACAAAAAATTGTTTGCGCTGTACAAACTTATCGTGAAGAGATTTGGTTCGCTCTCTATACAGCCTTGCATTGTCATATGCTTCCAATCGAATTTCTTCAAGTTCTTGTAACTGTAACTTTCATTCTTCTCTCGCCTTTTTAGCATCAAGATTGCATTGTTTCACTGCCCAGAAGGCACAATGTTCAATTTCCACTAGTAAATGACATAACTTAGTGAAAACCAATCTATACAGTAACATTCCGATTGGAGTTTTGTATGTTATACAATATGCCCAAAATGCATCCTTTAAATGCAGGCTCTAATCCTTTTAGTTGGGGTTCACCATCTTTTCCAAGATGTGCTTTATTTCTCGATTTGAAACCTTAGTTTGTCCGTTGGTTTGTGGGTGGAAAGTTATGGCTACTCGATGTACTCCATATTTTCACATCATGAGAAAAAACATTTAAAACAACAAATGGTCCAATCCATCTTGATCGTAATTTTCCAGGCATGAATTTTAATCTAGAGTTGAAAAGTAATACTTTCTGCGCAACAAAAAATTGTTTGCACTGTACAAACTTATCATGAAGAGATTTGGTTCGCTCTCTATACAGCCTTGCATTGTCATATGCTTCCAATCGAATTTCTTCAAGTTCTTGTAGCTGTAACTTTCATTCTTCTCCCGTCTTTTTAGCATCAAGATTGCATTGTTTCACTGCCCAGAAGGCACAATGTTCAATTTTCACTAGTAAATGACATAACTTAGTGAAAACCAACCTATACAGTGACATTTCGATTGGAGTTTTGTATGTTATACAGTATGCCCAAAGTGCATCCTTTAAATGCAGGCTCTAATCCTTTCGGTTGGGGTTTACCATCTTTTCCAAGATGTGCTTTATTTCTCGGTTTGTCCGTTGGTCTGTGGGTGGAAAGTTGTGGCTACTCGATGTACTCCATATTTTCACATCAATGCTTCAACAGTTCGGTTACAAAAACGAGGGCCTTGATCACTTATCATTGCTCTTGGAATTCCAAACCTACTAAAAATGTTAGATTTGAGAAATCCTATAACAACCTTAGAATCATTAGTACGGGTAGCTTTATTTTGTTTTTCTTTGCCTTATTCAAATCATTAGGTAACATTCCAATAACTATGAAATTTACCATATCAGCAAACCAAGGTTCCTTACCTTGCAGATGCAATAACTACTCATCGGGGAATGTTTCGGCAATGGGCAATGGTTCTTCCTCATATACAATTCTGCTCAAATGATCTATCATAAAATTGTCAGCTCCTCTTCAATCCTTGATTTCCAAATCTAACTCTTGCAACAAAAGAATCCAGCGTATAAGTCTCGGTTTGGATTCCTTCTTTGCTAGTAAATATTTTAGGGCAAAAGATCAGAAAAAACAATCACTTTAGATCCTAATAAATATGATCTAAACTTGTCTATGACAAATACAATAGCTAAAAGCTCCTTTTTAGTGGTTGAATAGTTATATTGAGCAAAGTTCAGTGTCCTTCACGCATAGCAAATGACATGACTTTTCTTTTTCTTTATTGGCCAAGTACAACTCCTACATCATAATTACTAGCATCACATATGATCTCAAAAGGCATATCCTAATTTGGTGGTTGTATAATCGACGTTGAAGTGAACAATGTCTTCAATTTGTCAAATGTTATTTGACAATCTTCCTTGAAGTCAAATGGTAGATTCTTTTGCAATAACCTTGACAATGGTTGTGTAGTTTTTTAAAAATCTTTGATGAACCAGCCTCCTATAAAAATCTGCATGGCCAAGAAAACTATGAATGTCCTTAACATTAGTAGGATATAGTAAGATTGTAATTAAATCAACCTTGGCCTTATCAACCTCGATACCCCTAGTTGAAACTACATGACCAAAAACAATTCCTTGTTGGACCATGAAATGACATTTTTCATAATTTAGAACCAAGTTGGTGTTAATGCATCGTTTCAAAACTTGGTCAAATTATCTAAACATTAATTGAAAGAATTGTCATAAACAGTAAAATCATCCATAAAAATTTCAATACAATTTCCAATCAAGTCATAAAAAATGCTCATCATGCATCTCTAAAACGTACTAAGGGCATTACACAATCTAAAAGGCATATGTCTGTAAGCGAAGGTCCCAAATGAATAAGTGAAAGTTGTTTTTTCCTGATGTTCGCAAGCTATAACAATTTGATAATAACTAGAAAACCCATCTAAGAAATAGAAAAATGACTTACCTGCCAGTATTTCTAGCATTTCATTAATGAAAAGAATTGGGAAATGATCTTTTCTTGTGGTAACATTTAATTTCCTGAAATTTATGCACATTCTCCACCCATTCTGAACTCTCATGGGAACAAGTTCTTTCATTGGGAACAAGTTCATTTTTTTCATTGGGAACAAGAGTCAAACTTGTCTTCTTGGGAACTACATGCACTAGACTAACCCATTGACTATCGGAAATGAGATAGATGATTCATTGGTCAAGTAGCTTCAGAATTTCCTTCATTACCACTTCCTTCATGGTTGGGTTCAGCTTACGTTGAGGCTCTCTCACGGGTTTGGCATCATCTTTTAGTAAGATTGTATGCATGCAGATTACAGGATTTATGCCTTTTATATCAGCTAAGGTTCATCTGGTAGCTGTTTTATTTTCTCTTAAAACTCTCAACAATTTTTCTTATCTTGTTGTCGTGAGATCATTTGCAATGATCACCGGTAATGTCTCACTTTCTTCTAAATACATATTCTTCAAATGCTTGGGAAAAGACTTTAAATCCAACTTTGGAGCTTGTTCAACATAGGGTGAAACCCTTTCAAGAGAATTCGGTAGTTACAAAAGAGAGTTTACTAACCTGTTTGGCATTTGAAATAGTGAATGCAAAGACATAATTGCTTCTTTTATGTCTTCATTATTCTCTAACCTTGCATCCTTATCTGTCTTGCTTTACTGTAATACAAAGTTCAACTCATCTTGCAAAAAACATTGTTCAAAATCATCTTGCACAATAGGGTCAATTACATCAATATGAAAAACAGATTCAGAGTCATCAAGATATTTCATAGCATTAAAAATGTTAAATGTTACTATTTCCCCATCAAACTCACAAGATAAAATTCATTTATGCACATCGATCTTAGTTCTTGTTGTTTTCATAAATTGTCTACTTAACAATATATGAGTTGAGTTTGACACAAATGATCATCCATATCTATAATATAAAATTCCATAGGAAAAATTAATTCATTTATTCTAATTAAAACATCCTCAACAACGCATTTTTGGTATGAATTAGACCTATCTACAAATTGAATTATTACCTTTGTTTCTTTTAAAGGTCCTAGATTTAAAACCTTATAAATTGAAAGTGGTATAATATTGATCAAAGCTCCTAAATCAAGTGTGACTCTTTCTACCCTATGATTTCCAATTACAGATGGTATAGTGAACATACCTTGGTCTTTGTATTTTTTAGGCAGTTTTCTTTATATGACTGCAAACACGTTCTCTCCAACTCTTATTTTCTTATCAATGTTCAACTTCTTTTTGTTGGTGCACAATTCCTTAAGAAATTTTGCATATTATGGAATTTGCTTGATCGCATCCAACAGTGTAATGTTAACTTCAACTTTTCAAAAGGTTTAAAAAATATCATGTTCTGACTCTTCCTTCCTTGCCTTCTTTATTCTACCAGGAAATGGAGGTGCAGCCAGATTCTTATTAATAGGAAAGATGGACTTACCACTTAACTCTGTTCTCGGTGTATCCAAGATTGTTGGTTCTATTTCCAGCTTGTTGTTCTTGGTTGCTGTTGATTCTGGTGTTGAAGATGGCAACATATTTGCTGTTGATTCTGGTGTTGCAGCTGGTAAGGTAGTTTGCACCACAGTAGCTGCTGAATCTGGCTCTGTTCTTAGTGCATCCAAAATTATTGGTTCTATTTCCAACTTGTTATTTCTGATAGCTACTGAATCTGGTGTTGCAACTGACAATATGACCTGCACCACAATAGTTGCTAATCCTGGCATTGCAGCTAGCTGGGTAGTCTGTACCATAGTAGCTACTGAATTTAGGGTTATAACTAGTGGTATATTTCCTATTGAATCTGGTTTGCAACTAGCAGCATATTTATTACTGATTCTAGCGTTGGGACTAGCAGCATGGTCTGTACTTCCTTTCCACTTTTAAGAGTAATAGCACTTGCATTTTCTCTTGGATTAATTTCAGCTTAAGATGACAGCTTCCTTTTATTTGCCTCAATGCTTCTTACAGGCGATGCAAGTTGTGAAATTTAAGTCTCCAAATTCTGAATGCTAGCTCTTGTTTCTTGTTGGAACATCTGCATATTAGTGGGTAAAAATTTCACAATTTCTTCTAAATACATACCTGAATTTGATGCTTGAGGAGGAAAAGTTGGATTGCCATTGGCATTTGACCGAAATGGTTGTTGGTTTGAGGGCTCACCATACTTAAGGTTTGGGTGATCTATCCAACTAGGGGTGTAATGGTTTGAATATGGTTCATATTTCCTTAGTTGACTGCCAAACCCACTTATCGCATTCTCCCTGAGAGGTTATATCTTTTTGAAGTTGTGGGCATATATTAGTAGAATGTTTTGGGACTGCATAAATGCCATACATTTTGGATTTCTTAACTTATCCCAGCACTACTTGTCTCACAAGAGAAGTTAGTTCTGAAAGTTGTGTCTCAATATTAGAAAGCATCACCTCATTTACCTTGCTTGTACAAGAGTCTTTTCTACAAGTGCACCACCACATAAAACATCTATCATGCTTCAGTCCATGGGAAATAATCCTTCATAAAATTATTGCAACAATAATTGGTTAGAAATTTGGTGATGTGGGCAACTTGCGCATAACTGATCAAAACATTCCCAGTATTCATAACGTTTCCCCATTGTTTTGGTGAATTCCACTAATTTATTTACAAATTGTTCAAGCCCGTGATGCTGGAAAGAATTTTTGCAACTTTTTCTTCGAATCATTCCATGTTAGTATTGATCCTGAAGGAAGTTAATAAAGTCAGTCATTCACCTTGTTTGCCAAAGACGTCAATGAATTCTGAGTTAGTTGTAAACCACGTACGCTGAAGATTTCAGCTTCAGTTGTGCAACTGTGTTGCAAAGATGATTGTTGAGTAGATCACGGCTCAGTTTTCATCAACGATTTCTGTGTTAGTCGAAAACTAATGCTCTGATGATTTCAGCATCAGCTTCAAAACTGTGTTGCATTGATGATTTTTGAATCGGTAGTGACTCAGTTCTTGTCAACGATTTCTGCGTCAATAGTGGCCTATGTGCAATGACGATTTCTGCCGAATGAGGGTCACCAGCGAACAAGTTTTGCTGATGATTTTGTGTTCCAGCGAATCAGTTCACTGACAAGTTTGCGTCCATAGCGAACTAGTGTTGTTGATGATTCTATGTTCCAGCTAATCAATTCTCTGACGAGTTTGCATCACCAGCGAACCAGTTTTGCTGCTAAATTATGTGTTCCAGTGAATCAGTACGTTGACGAGTGTGCGTCACCGGCGAACCAATTTTGCTAACGATTCTGTGTCCTAGCTAATGAGTTCGCTGACGACTCTGTGTCACCTGCGAACAAGTTTCGTTGATGAATTTTTGCGGCAGATTACATATTAGAACTGGTTCAATGATTAAAATGATTGCATTGTATGATTGTAATCTATGAACGCTAGAATGTGAACATATGTAGTCTTGAAATTTGTATGGTGATGAGTCGTGTGATTACCGAATGCAAATATATAGATTTGTGACCATTAATGTGGTAGGTGGTACGACCGGGATTGGACTCGCGACTGAATAAAGACATCCCACGGGAGGAGCATGTAGGTGGTTTCCACCTTTTTTTCTTTGTATAATGTTAATGTTTTGAAATGACTTGTTTAGGGATGATATATTATTGTGTTATGATGAATGTTAAACCAACTATGAAATGTTGACCGAGTTGTTGATGAATTGGGGTTGTTGATGAATGTTAAACCGACTATGAAATGGTTATTGAATTGTTAACGAATGTAAAACCAATTATGAAATGTTGATTGAGTTGTCAATGAATGTTAAACCAACTATGGAATGTTGATTGAGTTGTTAACAAATGTTAAACTGGTTATGAAATGTTGGTTGAGTTGTTGATGAATGTTAAACCGATTATGAAATATTGATTGAGTTGTCGATGAATGTTAAATCGACTATAGAATGCTGATTGATTTGTTAACGAATGTTAAACCTATTATGAAATGTTATTTGAGTTATTGAATAACTTCAGCTAATAGCATCCGAGATGGATGATTGGGTTATGATTAATGATTAGCCTAATGGCATCCGAGATGGATGATCGGGTTGTGATTGATGATTAGCTTCAGCCAATGGCATCCGAGATGGATGAGCGAGTTGCGTTTGATGATTAGTTTTGGCTAATGGCATCCTAAGAGGATGGTCGGGTTATGTTGATGATTAGCTTCGGCTAATGACATCCTAGATGAACGACCGGGTTGCATTGATGATTAGTCTTGGTGAATGGCATCCTAAAGGGATGATTAGGTTGAATATGATGATTAGTTTAGGCTAATGGCATCTTAGATGGATGGCCTAGTTGATTATGATGATTAGTTTCGGCTAATAGTATCTGTAAGAGATGACGGGTTTGATTTTGAGATTCATTTTGGTTAATGGCATCCGAGATAAATGACCGAGATTAGATGTTGCGATTAGCTACAGCTAAAAGCATCCAAGGTGGATGAACGGGTTAATGTGAAGTAATTAACCCCGACCGATGATTAAACTTCGACCCCACAACTCCTATGGAGAGGTTGGGGCATATGAGTGAGAATAATATATTTAGCGAAATAATAAGGATTGTACAACGCATATGAGAAGTAAATGAAAGAATGTACTCATTTTCAGTTGATAACAAAAAGTAACAATATCGTCATTTTAATTGCTTATTATTATGTTTAGATTATTTACAATGCTTGTATCCATATTGTTTTTGTAACAGCGACATCACACAATCAAGGTGCGTAGGAAAGCTTGTTCCACGAGCTCTCATACTTTTAAAATGTGCTATGTAATAATATGTTTTAGGTGTTATGTGTTTGATAAGAACGAACAAACTAGTTGAATATTTGCCCTTCGACATTTTTGTAAAGACTTGTATCGAAAATTGTAATAGAATACGGATGTGAAAGTACAATCTTGTAAACATGATGTGGTGAATGGATGTATGTGATATTCTTTTTTATGAGAATGTTTTATTATGAACTCCCATGAGTATTGCACTGTACTATGAGATAAATTCTGTTACAATAAACCCTAAATATCGTTGCGAGAATGTGTATTGTCACTTTTATGGGATGTTGATTTACTTTACCCTATATGGGTTGTGCCTTGCTAATAAATGAAATGTATTTATAAATTCACAGAATGATATTGTGAAAAGTATCAAGAACCTGATGACTTACAAAAAACAAAATTCCATCGATTTTGGCTATGAAAAAGTCGGGTTGTTACATTCTAGTTCACTACGTAACCATATACATTCCATAATCTCTTCAAGTTTATCACAAGGTTATCAAACAATACACAATCAAGTCTCAACATATACAATTCCTAAAAGTTATCCTAATCATTATTCCATGGCCGAACATAGTGTTATTAACAATCATGCATTCCATATTCCTAATTGTATTATTCCAATTCATCAACACAAATTAATAGCAAATCCACATTACGCAAGAGTTCTATTTCCACCTTATATCTTGTTTCTTTAAGGGTGTTCATCATGCAAAGTTTTCTTTCATGGTTTTTCCTCTTGGCTGGACATTGTAGCCTATTTTTTTTTCTAATTTACACATGCAATTCATCATTTATATCACAAGTATGTTCACAATAACATGC
>Ga0307515_10018902_pt1 | contig 12441 bp, 6 predicted proteins | sample 17_EM_MG_FD_194513 | JGI IMG/M metagenome (GOLD analysis project Ga0307515, IMG submission 194513) | Populus trichocarpa ectomycorrhiza microbial communities from riparian zone in the Pacific Northwest, United States - 17_EM | ecosystem: Host-associated > Plants > Roots > Unclassified | place...
TCGTAGACTCATCCACGAGTCTTCACTCGCCACCGCCACTGGTATTTGCAATCATGAGCTTCCATGGACTTCCATGGAGTTCCAGGCTCTCATGTATATAAAGACAGAGCTTCTCCTTAGATAGTAGAATAGACTTCGACCGTTTCACATTCGTAACAACCCGCAGAGAATAGCGAACGAGTGAGATGTAATGAGTATCACGGCCCGATACCCTGAATGTATTGTGTGGGGTAGTGCGGGGATGCCGGTCTAACCCCCGGGTGTAGGAGATACACCGTATCTGTCATACGCCGGGGCACCACTCCTCTGTAGGAGTTTCCTGAAGGTCATGCATCAGCACTGTGAACGTGTGCTGCATCGATCCGTGATATTCATTTAGCGCGGCCCCCCACCTCACACCCCGGGTATCCGGAAAACTAATGCTCGGCCTCGGGGAACCTTTTTTGGCGCGAAAGTGTGGGTGTACGCACAATATGTTTTCGCCGAAGACAATATAAATACAACGCTGCTACCCACCATCAAAACATCATCTATAACAACCAAAACTCAATTCTCTACGCACTACCTCCTCTACTCTCCCGTGCTTTGCAAGATAATCTTTATTGCCGATACTTCGCCACTTATACACCACCAATTTCAAAATGCAGCTTGCCACATATACAACAGAGTGTTTGCTCGCCGGTATCGGGATATAGGGGTCAATGTAAGTATTTCTACAACTTATACTGTGGTTGTTTGTCCGAGGTGTTTTTGCGGAGGTTGACACATGTCCTTAGACCCTTTCCGTTGTCGGTGCGAGGTTGAGAGGTTGCGCGGGGGAAATATCGTGTTGGGGGGTGGAAAGGCTGGAATTTAACGCATTCGTTATCTATCGTTCCCGCACTGTGATATCTGTCTGTGAATATGCACTCCAACCGCCCATAGTGCAACTACTTGGAGGGGGATAAGTTTAAGCCATGGGAACTCCTCCGGATGACCTGTACATCACGTTTTGCACGTCGACAGTAATTTTTCTTTACCCTCGCACATACCTCTCGGCATTGTTTCACTGTTACACCCAAGTTCACTTTCGACTTCTCTTAATCCTCCAGACTAATGTTTTGCTACTTACCTGTTCCTAACACATTCGGTGCTTATTATACCAGAGGGAGTATTATTGATTCCGCGAAAATTTGGGCTGCACAAAAGGAAGTTGAGTGAGCGGGAAGATGTAGGCTTTTTAGCGCTAGAGGAAAACGAGCTCTGCAAAGGTGATTTTAAGGATAACGGTTGTACTCAGGGTAGCGGTTTGCACATTTAGATCGGTTTTATGTATGTAGGATAGCCCTCTCAGAGGACCGTGTCTTATAGGATAACCCTAGTACGCACATCTCAAGTAGTTATGTAAGATAACCCTCATGATTAGTGCTTGGCGAACCTTCTGCAAGTACTATTAAATTCCCTCGTTGAACGAGGAGCAAGCAGATAAATTGAAAGGGTGAGAAATATTAGGGGAATTGTAGCACAGGTAAGCAATACGTGATTGTATTGATAAATTGGAATGTAATCATTTTTATTGAGTAGTCATCTCAGGGTTGATAACTCAAGTAATTGTGTTGTCAATGAGTACTCAATGCGTTTCTCGGTAACCAACAACCTTCGAACACGATAATGAAACGATGATGCAGAAAAACTGCAATGCAGCATCAGCTTCAAGTATATACCTATGCAACTGTTTTTGATCATGCTTTTAGTAAAGGCTTATCCTACAACATGTGGTCCTCTAAGGAGTTATCTTGCATAATAACCGCACTTTAATGAGGGTGCTAACCCCCTCTCTCGCCCGGTTACCGTATAATTTGATGGATGTATCATCGGGTTTGCCCCAGTGTACGAAAGTAGGAATGTGGTGGGGTCTAAGTGGGGTGGTGAGTCATAGAGTATCCGATCGATCGGCGGTTCTTGATACCCCGGAAAGTACGCTGTGGGGTAGTACGGGATGCAGGAATATCGACCACACCACAATATGCAATCCTCCGGTGCTTAGATAGCCGTATTGTATATTGCCGCTCTTCCTATGTACGGGTTAGGGATAGCTAAATTTTTCTTACGGCTTTCCGGGAGATCATATGTTAGTCAGTTTTCGCCGGCAATTTTCGCCGACGACAAGGTATAAATTGAAGGCTACTACCCACACTAAAACATCATCCATATCAACAACCAAAAACCGGTGCTCTACCTCCTCTCCTCGCGCTTCGAACTACTAAGACCATGCGTGCACTACTCTCTGTGCATTGCGCTCCAGTCTTTACTATCCGAGTCTCTCATTAAGTCATGTCAGGGTAACGAGTGGGCGGGAGCCAGGTTAGTACTTTCAGTGTTCTGCGAACAATTGTCCATGTTGACACAACTTATCCACAGTCTCCCGGGCCCTTTGAAGTGTTTGGAACGATGGTTGGGAAGTTGGGTGGGGGTGAAGGTGGTGGAAGGGCTACTACAAATATTTGAGTCTGAAACTACTGATCTATCTCTCATCTCTCGCGCTGTGATCGGTGTACGTGAAACCAGACGCCCATGAAAAAATTGAAATGTGTTGGGCGTAAATCGAGTGAAGCGTCAGTCCCATATCCCAACTCGTCAAACGTAAACCTGCTTCAAACTCTGATGGATTTTCAATGGAATTCTTGTAACCATATTTCTCGGGTGCAGAAGGAACTCTGTATCAATCTTCTTGAGGGAGCTGCTGGAAGATCTATGCATCAGCGCCGTAGGGGGCGTGCGGAAGAGCGGGGTACGTGATATCAGGAGAAAAGGAGAGGGGTAGTGTGGGGCCAGCAGCGGGAATACAACCATATTCCCCAGGTGTGGGGGGCAGCTTGCGGAAAGGAAGTCGTGGTACCCGCTCTTCTCATGCACAGGTTTCCGGAAAAATATACATACATCAATATCAGCGTGGAAGGTAATCCGTATTATTCATTTAGCGGAAGGGAAGCCGACGGCGCCGTACGGACTTCCTGAAGATTAATCTATCAGGTTCGGAGTAGTTCGGGGTGTGTAATACAAATCAGTTTTCGCCGACATGTTTACCCCAACGACTTAGTATATATAGACCGCTACAACCCATCGATATCAATCATCAATTACACTACAACCACAACAACCTCCAAAACAACTCTCTACCTCCTCCTCTTCTCCTCGTGCCTTACATTACTCTCCCACAAAAAAAAGCATTGCACAACAGCCTTTACCACCTGAGTTACTTGTTTAGTTATATCCAGAGACAGGTCAGTATTTTATGAATTGTAAAGGGTTCAGTGATGAATTTTAATCGAGGTTAACATATGATTTGTAGGTTCGCCTGAGTTCGGAGCGATGGAAATGGGTGGGAAATTGGGTGGTGCTGGGTGGGTGATGTGCGGGACGGGTGATGGATGGGCTCAGTAATTTATTATTATCCCATCCAACTTGCATCTTTCATGTGATGTGAAATCGCCAGCGAATGAAACCAAGCCTCCGCAGAGGGAACGACTTGATACACGTTGTGCCATTAGCCCCGGTGCCTAAATCACACTCTTATGACCCCAGATTTAGAGGACTACTGTCTAATTGTACTCTACTATGTCTATAGTCTTCCGTAAGGTAGGTTCTAATGTGTTGCACCCGAGATGAAGTTGCTAGGCGTGGTCTCGGGGGTGAGTGAGTGATATATCATGATAATACGGGCCGGTAGAATAAGTTGATGTCAGACACTACCAACAAACTTCCTTCTACAAATTCTGCGCACACCACCCAAAATTAAGAGCCTGTGACTCCAGCCGATATTCCTGAACCTGCTACTGCTGCATTTCGTAATCTCAACCCAAAAAATAGCATTCTGTTGTACTTCCCAGGACGACGAGACTGTGCAATGCCAGAGATGCACAGAATATATGAAGTGGCGAAACATAGAAAATTCGCAGTGCATTTTGGGCTAGGATAGTAGAGAATGAGTCATATGCAGAACTCGCTCTGATACCCGGAAAGTATCGTGCGGGGTAGTGCAGAGATGGTGCCATCCAGCACACCATGATCTCTGGAGGTGGAAACATTTGTATCATTTATTTTGTCCAAGGATCCCGCCAATTTTTCGAGAAGATTATGCATAGCATCGGTATCAGCGCAGTGAGGGTGTGGAAGGTACCCTGATTTCGACCCGTATCGTTCATTTAACGCAAAAGGAAGCTACGGTCACCGTTATTCTTATCGACAGGTGTCCGGAAGATCATGCGTGCCATTATCAGAATAGTCCCGGGAAACGGCTATCCGGCTCGGAATCGCGAGAAAAAAAAGCGGGGTGTCTGATACAGATAACCAAGGATCCATTTTCGCCGCCATTGTAACAGCATGATAGTGTGGGTGTACTCAAGATCAGTTTTTACCGACGACATGGTATAAATAGGGGCCACCAACCACCACGAAACAACATCTTTAATCACAACCAAAACAGCTCACTACATTCTACCTCCTACCTCCTCTATCAATACTTTGCACTATCCTCTCAGTGCTTTATACAACAATCTTCAACTCCAAAATCTCACATAGTTATATTCCTCGGGCGACAGGTCAGTGTTATTACCAATTGAAAGCGATCGGTGGGTTGACATACATTGTATGCAGATTCTTCTAAGTTCGGAGCGATGGAAGCAAGTGGGGGGGGGATTTGGGCGGTGTTGGGCGGGTGATGGCTGGGTTTAGGAATACATTATGACCCATCTTCTTTGCATCTCTCGTGTGTACGTGAAATCATCGCCAGCATGTGATAAACCAAATGCACGTAACTAATTGCCGGGACCGACGACCCTAAACGCTGACGAGACGAGATATGTCGGGATTTTGTGAGTGATATGTCATGATATTTCAGGCATAAGAACTATTGCAAAGTAGAAGTGTCATCACGACTTACTTGCTACCAGCTCTACGTAACATACACCGCCCACAAAGTATAAACCAGTGACACCGGCCGATACATCTTAACTACTGCCAGTTTTCGTTGCTCAGACAGGGATTGTCTTGTATCCTAAGCTCCGGACGATGGGAGAGTGGATGGGATAGGCGTAACCAGAGACAACATATGTTCCGACTGAACCGCGAAGAAATACACTTCGCGAATAAGTTGACTGCTTCGCGAATAAGCCGGCTGCTTCCTGAATAAGTTAACTTTATGTACCTGCCAGCTGAAGCCAGAAGCAGTGCCCCACCAGCCGACTGGTCCTGAGAGCAGCCCACTGTATGTTAAAGTAGAGAGCTTTATCACCCAGTCAACTGTACTGTGGTGCAGTCGCGGTGCTGCACCAACTTGCAGCTAACAATCTCTTAGACCATACGCTCCCAAGTACGATCCTGCGGGTACTCGATTGTATACTCCCACCCCGCTCGACCGCACACCCCCAAGTATACTCTCAAGAATTGATCTTGAGTGCAGGTTATCAAGTATTAAGCGCGCTTGGATACAGAGACTCGGCAGGCAGGGTGTGGCATGTGGGGTATGGTGGGTGGCCAAAATCATGACGTCGGTCAATTTCACAATGTAAATCTTATCTTGTTAGACACGATCAGCATCGCATCATGACAAGATCTCACGACATTTCCTAGCTATAGTGCTGATAATTTTAGCTACCTCTTCTTCAAGAATGGCGTACAATTGATCTTGGGGAGAGCAGATCTCCAACCCAGTTTTTCTAACGGAATCTGCAGCCCGATTCCCACCTATTTTAGATGTATGCATATGTACCTGGGGCAGCTCATGCTGTACGATGGTGATAGTGATGATGATGGTGATGATGATGGCGATGGTGGCGGTGATGGTGGCGGTGATGGTGATAGTCACGGTACCGGCCATATTTCATTCTGTCTCAGTCATTTCACGGAAAGAAACCCGCGGTCCGCGCTTTTGACTGAATGGGTTCCCCGGAAATCATTCATTACGACGGTGAGGGGACGGCCCTCCGGCCCGGAAGTGGGAAAGATGTGCGGGGTGCCTGATACTGGTAATGAAGGATCATTTTTTTCCGCCGTCATAATAACGATATGGTATAAATGGAAGGTATCGTGTGAGGTAGCGCGGGGATGCCGGATTCCTACCCGCCATGATCACCGGGTGTGGAAGGACTCGTATCATTCATATAACGGAAGCAAGGCCATGACCCCTACTCCGGCTTTCCTGAAGATCGGTGCACGGGGGCGGAGCGATATTTTGACTCGAAGTGTGAATACTCAAGAACAGTTTTGCCGATGACAAGGTATAAAAGATGGCCACTATCCACCATCCAAACAGCACTCATAACATCAACAAAAAAAACAACCCTCTGCCTACTATCTCCTCTCTTCATGCTTTGCACTGCTCTCTCACGGATTGCATGACAGTCTTTACTGCCGATACCCTCGTCCCCGTGTCTCTCATTCAGAATGGTTCGTCACCCTTAAACAACTGACTCCAACAGCTAGTTACTGACATATTTGGGGGTGTATACAGCCGAAGCCGTGCTTCCTTGCATAAGTGCATAGGGAAGGAGTGAGGTCAGTAAAGTGTTCGGTAACGAATTTGTTCCTGTTTATTCACGTTTTCGCAGCTTTTGCTGGGCGTTTGGAGGAGCGTGGGCTGAGGACGGGATCTAAAATTTGACAATTAATATCTCATCCCTCCCGCTGTGATTGGTGTACGTGAAACGAGTACCGACAGTGACTTTTCATCCGCGTCTAGATTCCCGCCCTCCAATGAGGCCTATTTTAATATTTCTGCCCTCCAGGTCGGTACTCCTGATTCGGTTGGCCGAGTCGGTGTTAGCCCAGACACCTCGGTGGACACGAAGCTGGTGATGCGTTGCCTTGTACTCGCGACAGGAATTTAGAATAACATCGCCAAAAGATACTTGATCTAGTAAATTTTGATTCCACGTTGAATAGCGAATGTCTATATTCGTTGTGGTAAGGTAGGTTGGGGATGTTGACACGTATACACGGAGGTGGTGGGAAAACTGTCTGTTGTCTAATCTGAAGTCTAAAGGAAAAGATAGGAGAAAGCTAATAAAGGCCATGAAGCTCACAATGCTATACTAAGAAAGGAAAGCAATGTAACTGCCAAGCAACCACACGATAACCGTTGATGATCCTGTGCGAAAGCCCATATCTCCGTCAATTGGGGATATGCTTTGTGGTCGGGAATGGTCCCTTTTAGGTTGCTTTTGCTGTAGTTGCCCGGACCGTTGACGCCGGGATGCGATAAGTACAAAAGCTCAAAAATTAGAAAGCGACATGCCGACAACCACAACGCCCATAAGCCTTGCAACGACCACCTAATAGACAGTCAAAGCGGGATACGATGGAATGCATAAAGACTAGCGAATAAATTATAGCAATCAGCCCAGATTTGAACAAATCGAAAAAAAGGGTGAAAATGCATGATGTAACATCCCGCCTTCTCAGCTCTCTTATGTCAGAAGTATCAGTAGATGTATAGTGGTGCCTATTAATTTTAGGTTTTACAGCTTAAATATGTTCCAACATAACGCCAAGAAATCTGCTTTGTCAAGAGGTCGACTAAAGTTTAAATAAGTCAACTATTTGACTAGCAAGTTGCCTTATTTATCAATAAGGTAACTTGTAGATAAGGCGACTTATTGACAAAATCAGCCGACTGGACTGCAAAGCGTGCAACTTTACAAATTAATCAACATATGGGAATATCATTTCCCGACTACATAGAGGTTTCAAGTGCCTAGGCAACAATATGTCACCGAGGGAGCTGTGGCAATGTTGTAGCGCAGAGCGTGCGGACGAGACATGAACGGGGAAGTAGTTATAATTAGGGCCCCTCAGAATGATATACTTGATCCCCAAGTCGGCTTATTTGTTAGGAGGTCCATTTTATAGGCAAGTTGACTGGCGGCGGCTGGTGTGCACAGTTGACTGCTTGACAAACAAGTCAACTTATTTACAAAGCCGCCTATTTAACATATAAGTTAGAACATATAGTTACCACACATTTCTTGTACTGATGCTACTCACTAGCTCGAGACTAAGAAACAACCCCATTTGTCTAACTGGAAGATACATCACCGGACTATAAGGAATGAATGAATATTCTGGAGCATTACTTCAGCAGTACAGTGAGTGTACTTGTGGATACTAATCATGCTGATGTTGAGCTGCATAAAATCACTTTGTTGAGAAACAGGAACATTTTGAAATCAAAGTTTGCCACCATGGGATACATATGGCAATGAATTATTCTTTAGATACCACCATTTAACAACATCTGCTATTGTGTTAGGGATCGCCCGCTTCAAACATAATCTTTCATATGGCGCAGTAGTTGTCGCCAGGTTTCCCAAAAGTCCATCCCGGGTGGCTGGTTGTCTACCTGACCCCGGACTACGATTTGCCGGGCTGAGGGTTTTTGGACAAGGGGACAATGTAAGCCGAGCTGTTGCATAAATAGATCCTAGCCCTCGTACATTGTATTCATATGGGTTGACGGTGTTCAGCCGTCTCTATACATGGATGAGTACATACGTATTCGTACATGGACTATTGCATGATAGGTCTCTGCCATCTTATGGCCGGAGATCACTCTCGTATGGCCGGAGGTGAGTCTCGTATGACCGGAGATTGCTGTCGGCCTGAAGGGACTATACATAGATGTGTACGCACGCATTCACACTTGTACTCTCATATATATATGACCTTGTGGCCCTTTTAGATAATATACAATCAAGCTTCTCTAGCATCACTATGTCAACAGGTTATGAGCCCGGTGCCCGCTACAATTTTTACTTTGCATACTCTATCTATATCTTATAATCAAAAGCCTAAAAAACTATCAAACCACCTATGACCATCCCTGTTTGTTACCATAGCAACAGCTGCATAAACATGCAATAACTCAACACAATTACCACCTTCTTCTCACATCTACCACCTCGGTATATATGCCATACCTACAAATGTGTTCCAGAACTGTCACAATGACATACTTAAGCCTACCCTAATTGCATCTATATAACTCCTTGTACTGAGCATTGATGTACCAACTGGTCATATATGATGTCCAGTATCGCAGATAGTATACACAAGTCAATACTGCACACAACTCTCTACAAGCAGGTGTCCTCACCACTACATCAAAATGTGCCTTCATCATGATACTCACACTGATAACTACAAATGTACCTACCACGATTCCATTACTGACAATTAACAAATTCCCTTGATATAGAAGCCAGAGGAAATGTATGAATACCCACTCACCATACCCTCACAACTACACTTACTACTGTATCCAAGTATACATCTAGGTACACCATCAAGTATACTTATGGCTACATCGTCAACTACAATTGCCAAGTACTCATACACCGGTCTGCAACAACCAAGTGTATATCAGAAAGAAGAATTAGAAAGCAAGAAAGCTGAAGCATCAGAGAAAGCCAGAACCAGAGTGCAAGAAAGAGTAGTACGATATTAAAGAACCACTCACCACAGGAGATTACATTTCGCCTATAACTATACCAATTAGACAGTCTCTATCAATACACACTCTCTGCTGAACCTATAATATTCACTTCTGAATCTTTCAATTGGAACGTACATATCCACACACCACCAAACCCCTATAATACACTCTCCACTGCATGCACAAGAGTACTTCCAGTACTGTACTGCCAGGCATATAACTCATATAAACTGTGACATCTGGAATAATCATGGGCAGAAACTGTAACAGGCAGGATCTGATGATTGTGATATCTGACACACTGATGTGATATTGGTAAACTGGGACACAGGCACTTGAAGTTCTTATCCAGGAATCAATGAAGGCAACAGTTGATGCTGGTTCAACGCTGTCTATTGCTATGCTACACCAGGGAATTTGTAAAGAAAGAACAAAAGGAAATCATCGAATGCCAAACAACCTCTGATTAAATACATATCTTCTGCCACTTGTGAACCATTTCTCATACTCTGATGTACCATTTGAATCTTCTCTCATGGTGTTATACCTTTGGTAATACAGTTATACTGCTGGCAATACATAGGATCACTCAATGATCCATACATATATACATGATCTGGCATCACATATAATCACTCGAATATCCATACTGGATCTACCTGCTGGATTTGTTCACAGGTTACATATATTTCCGATTACCCATCATTCGAATCAAAGGATCCACAACAATATCTAAGTGAAGTAGACACAGGATGTGTATCGTCTGTGGATCAGTAATGGTTGCAAGGTTTCTATTTCCTTGATGGGTACTCCATATTGGCAGGAAACATCATTCCCAGTTGCTGAACAAACAACTATTTTCTGATGCTGCTATGGTTCATTCCTGATCAGATGATGTGTCATCAATCTCAGACAACCATGGCATCTCAAAAGATGCAAAGTAATATGTAAGATAAGATATAATCCAACGCTCGATTTATGGCAGTCCAGTCAACCAAGTGGAAATATATGGCTCAACCCTGATTTCGATTACACTTTGTTAGTCAGGGGAAAAGATATCTGTGATTTATAACACCTGAGTGGCCCGGGATACTCTCTGATCAATATATGGCAAAATAGGGCCTCTATTACCGAGAACTGTACATCTGGCTCCATTCAAGCATAGTCAAATTACGGGTTCTGTTGTTTGCCTTGATTGTAAATGCATTATTCACCCAGTGTGTATATGAGAGGGCACCCTAACTGGCTTGGTCACAACAACATATTTGTTGATAATTGGCTTTAGATAAGCTGGTATCCATACATGGTATCGCCAATGGCATTTATGTTACAATATACACACATTATCCAGATGACTTAGTTGATACTCTTGTGAGTTAGAATTCAACTTTCAATGGTATAGGCACCACAGGATGAGGGAGTTACACAAGTAAACCCAAAGCACGGTTTTGCAGTCTTAGGATTGTGAAAGAAGTGGATCGTCTGATATATGATCAGCGATACCGATATAGAGGCTGGACATCGATTACTTACTCTCTGGAATGAGATCAATGTACAGATGCCAATTCACCTTCTCAACCTGGAGGTTGACCCTTACCTTCATTCCCATCTATTATCCATTAGTTCTGCATTAAAGTCAACAAGGATACGTGTACCAGTATTCAAAACTGGCCGGGCTGGGCCGGGACTGACATCTTGAGGGCTGGCTTGCAGGCTGTATAGTAAGCCCAGCCGGCCACCCTTGGTGGGGTCTATTTGGGCTGAATCCTGCCCAGACTGTAGGCCCAGCAGGCTGAGTGCTCGTTTGTGACTCATGTCAACAGGTGGCATCTAACGATTGAAAGTCATAGAGCCGTGATATCATTACTGGCTATGCTTTACATTCGAGGAACCAAATACACACTAAAGAAGAATACTTTGACAAGATGAATTGTCCAGTAAAGCCCTGGTTTTTAAGAAATAAGCTGTGGGGTAGTGGGGACCATAAAATCCCCAGAAGCAAACAAAACATGTATACCATTCGATCCTAACCTCCAAGCCTTATCTCAAACCACATCAGGCTGTTGTTTCACTGCCCTAAGCGCCTCCTCCAACTTCCTGACCTCACTTCACTCCATAATTCCCACTTTCTCCCAAGACTTCATGCATTCAACTGTACAAATTATGTCATCTCCCAAGCAATTGCGGCGATCTGACATAAGTTGATTCAAACTACTGAACACCCTTTCAACATCAGCAGACATGGCAGGTATACAATGAATCGAAGGAGTCATCCTAGCGAGTTGGGACCACCAAGCAGCATTCAGGCGAATATGCCAGAACGTAATGTGGTTTCAAATTTCGTCTGCTGCTGGTAAATCTAGAGACAGTTGTCGCTGATCAGTATTGTGGCTAACACTGCTTTGCCTGGCCTGTTTCTGTTTCCAGAGATCGAGAGAAGCACTAAGTAACAATAAAGCAGGCAGGGCTACTAAATCTGTTGAAGCAGAGCTTTGGTAAAATACCTCCCATAGATTCTCAATTTTTGTATAAGCTGCATCAGCAAAATGTAAAATGGTTCGGAAGTCATAACTCGATGAGTCAGCTGTTCTGAACAGCCACGCCGATCCTTCCAGAAGCTCCCAGAAGCTCCCGAACAGGCTGAATGCAAAACGATGTGCCTCTCAGGTGCTCTGGGAGTACTTTCAGGTGCTCCTCAACACTCCTGACTTAGCGGAACGGAATACAAGAATATTCGAAAGAGTATGAAGTCGTCTTCAGAATGCTATAAAATCATGCGTTTAAGGTGGTAAAATTTCGGAGCTGCTGGGACTACAACACTCGTCTCCAAGACGATTCCGGTGCGCCTGGAGCCAGACTCTCTGGGAGTGATAATATATAATGTCTATATCGAATAGTACAATTCGATAATCTATCTCACAGCTACACACCTGAATCAGGCAATCTAATCTAATTAATATACAGTCCAGTAG
>Ga0307515_10018903_pt1 | contig 12441 bp, 1 predicted proteins | sample 17_EM_MG_FD_194513 | JGI IMG/M metagenome (GOLD analysis project Ga0307515, IMG submission 194513) | Populus trichocarpa ectomycorrhiza microbial communities from riparian zone in the Pacific Northwest, United States - 17_EM | ecosystem: Host-associated > Plants > Roots > Unclassified | place...
AAATAATAGACTTAGTTAAACGCTTTATAGGCGCCTGCTACGGTTATAAGCGCGCTAAGGCCTTTAATATAAAGTACTAAGGACTACTATACCCTCTACTAGTACCTATATAACGATAGGCAGATATTGCTATAAATTTCGTTGTTAACCTACTACCTTATAAACGATATGGCCGTACCTATAAGAACATCCTTATGATAATATACCGACTTATAAAAGAGCGCCACTACGTCCTAACTAAAGGCGTAGCCGTTAGCAATGTTACTAACGCCTTCTTCTATAAAGTTTATTAACTATATAGGTTACCTAACTTAATTATATTTAACCGAGGCATATAATTTAACTCTGATATATAGAGACGAATCTACTAATGCCTTAGCATCTCCGTTAAGATGTCTATATTCTTCTACTACAAAACTACTAGGTAACCGGAAAATGTTAATACTAGTATAAAAGCGTACCTATGACAGGTAGTCGCCTATAGTTAAGATAACTGGGTAGATTACCTCCTACTAGGTAAATTTGCAGCGAATAACTACGTCTTAACTACTATAGGACTTACCCCGTTCTTTATAAATAAGGGTTATTACCCCTAATCTGTTATAGAGCTACTAGAACCTATTAATAAGAAACTGCTATATAGAAAACGCCTTAAGATGCTACTTGTTAACTAGCATACAGACTATATAAAAAATCTACTTAACTACTATAAGGGAGAAATGGCCTAAGCTTAAGTAAAGTAGGCCTACTTCGCTAACTATTATAGAACGCTACTACTAGAGATACGTGTTAGTAACTAGGTATAGCTAGATATACATAATATCTCTATATAGAGGCCTATAAAGTTACTTAATTATAAGAACCTTGGCCCTTATCTAATTAAACGAGTTATTAATAGGGGAGCCGTATATAAGCTAGAACTCCTACTTACCCTAGCTACCCGTAGGATATAGCCTATATTTTACCTATAGCTATTATACCTCTATTAGCCTAACCCCTTACTAGGGTAGATATAGCCTAAACCCCTATTAGTACTAATCTAAGATAAGAACAAAGATAAGAACTATAAGGAGTGGACCATTAAACAAATTATCGACTTTAAATACTTTGGTAAAGGTAGAGGACGATAGCTCTACTATAAAGCTATATATATAGGATTTGACATAGATTAGCTAGAATGGCAACTATAGGAAGACTTTAAAAATGTAAAGGATCTAATTAGCGACTTTTATTACGCGAACCTATAGAAACTAGGCCTAAGCAGAGACTTTATACCTAATCCTCTATAGGAGCCCTTATAGAGTTAAACCGTTATATATTACTACGTAAGGGCAAATTACTATTAGATTGCCGTTAGATTGCGGTAAAGTGCGATTATATAACCGGAATATTGTTAAGATGTCTAGGAACTTTAACCGGCGGTTAAAGTTATTTAATTGGTTAGATTTTTAGATGCTAAGCCCTATTATATAACGTTGCTTTAAGCCTTTAATAATACCCCCCCTTTCCTTTTTTTTATACCTTAAGTGTCCCTTCTATATATATATAGTAACTACAGCGTCGCCAAAGCTCCGCCTTTATAAGAGGGGGGGTAGTGTTATAGAACCCTACTGCAGGGGCCTCTATAGGAGAGCCCCGTGCTCTCGCGTACACCTTACGTATAGCTTATATCAGCTACGCGTAGGTATATCACCTCCTTACGCCCTCGACCCTTACGATTGATCGTGTAACGTTTTGTAGACTCCTTAAATACATACACTTTATAGCCACTACCTCCGTCCTGTAATAATGCAGTTATTTAAGACTAAGGCTTTTATATAGTCGTTTAATTAAGGCTCTGCGTATAGCTCTATATCTAGCTCTGTATTATATAATCGGTTTTATATCCGTGCAATTAATTAAAGCTTTTAGTGTTGTTCTTATTATATAGCTGCATTATCGAATTTTAGGGGCGGCGTAGAGTTCTACTGGCTCTATTGCTGAATAAACTAATTAGGATTTTCCGTACCGGGCATAAAAAATCGCTATTAGCTCGGTAATAGGTGGTAAGCTAAGCTAATATCTTTGCAGTAGGTTGTTGCGACTAATACGTCTTAACGCGTTGTAATTAAGAAAGTAAATAAGAAAAGGAGCTTTAGGAAATACTATAACTAAGCAGATAAATAGAAATCTTTTATACAGCCATTACCTACGTCCTCTCCCCTACCTAAGAACTTAACTATCCCCTAGTTAAATATCCTACCCCTTAATGGAGCCTATTACGGAGCCTACTATAGAGCCTATAGCGGATTAATAGCTTTAAGTATTTATCTCTAATAACCGTTTCTAAGGGTTGGATAATTCTAATAATAGTCCTCCTTAGCTTTAGCTGTTTTATTTATAAGCTATAACCTAATTTATATATAATCTCCTAGTTATACATTGTTCCCCTACAGCTTTATAGCTGTCCTAGTTGCACGGCTATCTTTAAAGGTTAGGCGATTCTAATAGTAGTCCCCCTAGTTTATACTTTTCTTATTACTAATCTTTAGCGCTATTCCGTTATAAAAGGCCCGCTACTACGTCTATTCTTTCTTTAGTCTATTTAGGTCTGCTCCTTAGTATATATAGAGCCAGTCCTTAATACCCTTTAATTGTTCTTTATTACTAAGCTATAGAAGTATAGGTCCAGGCCAATTACGCATCCCCGCTACTAGCCTTCCTTAATTAAATAGATATACAAATCCTCGCTAAATAAGATCCTTTAAGCCTTAATATTCGTGCTTAGTGAAATAGTAACTTCCTCCACATCTAAAATATGTCTGCTAGCCCTATCCTTGCGTACCTTGCTAACCTTATACGTCCCGCTACGGCCATCTAAAGGTAGTAGAATCTTACGGATATTAAGAGCTTTATGGATATTAAAAGCCTTATAGAGGTCGGGTGCTATTCTGCTAGTCTTTATATCCTAGTACTGGCTTATATCCTTATACTAGGCCTTAAACTACAACTTAATCTATAGCGGGTAACTACTGCTGCATTAGGGCTCCTCTGTATACACTTAGTCTAACTAGGTCCGTTTTCTAGCTGGCTTAACGGGCGTTAGCTATCTTATTTGGCTAAAAGATCGTAGGCAGTTAAAGGGTAGCATCTTTATTTATAACTAGCTGCTAATTATAAAACTGCTTAACTAGCTAACGAAGGCTCTACTCCTCGGGGTCTATTTTTAATAGACGATCTGCCCTTATATAAACTAAGTCTGTCTTTTATAGCTCTTAGTAACTGATAAAAGTTAAAGAACTCTTGTTTATCTAAATTAGCTCCCGTTTTAGCTATAGTATATCTTTAATATTTAAGCGGAAGTCCTTTTATAAACCAGTATCCTCGCTAACCATTCTCTAGGTTGCCTGCTTCGGTAGCCTTTTAGGAAATTAGTATAAACTACCTATAGTACTCGCGCACGCCAGGTAGGCTGCTCCTATACTATAGTATATAGGCCTCTAAGAATTCTACCGTCTCTATTTTATAAAAGCGGTCACTTCCTTGGTATTCTACCCTAAGCTTCCTTATAAGCTCCGTCCAATTACTAGCTATAAATTTAGGCAGACTTTGGATCCACATTCCTATCCAGTAATTGTAGTATTCTAGAAGACCCTAGTGCTTCTCCTTACTCGTAACGTAATATCGAGCGTATAGTCTTTCGTACTATTTGATAAATTATAATACGTCTTGTCCTATAAAGTACGGAGATCTAACAGTTTCTAGGGCTAGCATAGGCTGGGTTACAACGTAGATCCTATCTTAAGTCGTTAACTACTAGCTATAGGATAGTGCATCTAGAGCTTCCTTAGGAGCTTGTAGGTGATCCTTACGGCTCTTATCCTTTGTCTACTGAGGGTTATCAGTCCTAGGTAAACGCTATAGTAGGTCTGCTTGCATGGCCGTAGTCTTAATAAAGGGTGTCCTAGATATCTGTCCTAGTATTGGTTTATACTTAGTAAAAGAAGTATAGGCTTCGGTTCCTTCTGGCTACTTCTTAACGCCTAGAGGTCGGTCTTCCTGGGAGAGCACAGAATCGCCATCTTCTACTACTGCCGGGTCTCGATACGTCCGTCTGTTTTGGCCTGTCGTTACTCCGCGCGGTAGGGTACTGCTAAGCCTTAGGCTCCTGCCTACATCTACTTCTTTACGGAATGCCTCTAAAGCTGCCACCGACACAATCCGGAGAACTTGAAAGAAGATAAAGCTAAGCCAGAATAGGAAGCTTTCAAGGATAGACCTGATCTCGTATGCTTGCGACCTTACTCGGTATTGTCCCTGTTCTTAAAGGGCAGTGCTGACTTCCTCTGCTGCCAGATGCCTTAGATCTCGTTTCCATCTGATTGACTGGCCCTTGGCTACCTATTGTCTCTGCATTTTCAATAAAGCTCTGGCCATGCTCGTGCGTAGGTAGTAGAAATATCGGGTCTCCAACCGCCGGTCAAAGTTGTCTGATTGGCTCGCTGGTTCGCTTGACGTCCTTTACGTAACTTTCCGAGACCTTTGCCACTCCTTTTTGCCACTCTTTAGCCCGTGCGTTGAGTCTAGCTATTCTGTCTTTTCCGGGACTGCCTTGCTCCCCTTGCTGTCCGATACTGCCTGGTTCTCTACTTCTGCTGTCTCGTCTGTCTAGCTGGCAGTTCTTTTACAGCCGGTCGTTCATCTGCAGCTGGCGGCTCTCTAAGTAGTCGTAGTATGTTCCTGGGTGTCTCCTATGTATATAGTTGTGTATAAAATGCCAGACTTCTAATCTAAAGAGCTTGCCGTCGTCCCCACGTGGAATGCCATATGTGGTGGTAAACGCGGTCCCTCTCAGATAGGAAGTCACAATGCTGTCTATCTGTCGGTCGGTCGGTCGGTCGGTCGTCAGTTATAATCAATCAGTAGGAAAGCAGTCCGTAAGAAGAAAGGAAAGAATGTATTCCGGTAGGTCGTGGTAGAGAGAAGGAGAGAAGCCAAAGGCTCAATATATACAGGAAAATGCCAAGGCACTAAGTAGCGGCCCATTTTACCCCACCACAATATTAACTAATTTAAAACCCTCTCTTGTATTATATAATCTCTTTAAAGAAATAGAGTTGCTTTATAAAAAGATTAAAGGAAATTATAAATTATATAAAGATGTATCTATTTAATTATTAAAAGGATATTATTTTTTTAAGTTATTTTTATAGTGCTTTACGTGGAGTTAAAGCCTAGCCTTTACCTTATTCTCTAAAGCTATATATAGTATAAGACTTATAGCTTAATAATAACAATAGATATTTATATAAAATTTTAAATCTAGCTTATTAAATGTATTAAGAGGAGCTCTTGCTGCACCCAGCCTAAAAAGACCAAAAACCAACTAAAAGAACCTTAAAAAACACCCAGAGAATCCCTCTGAGATGCATATATCGCAGGGGAGGCACATATTAAACGACAGTGGTTTACACTCGCGCGCGTCCGCCAAAACCACGCCTAGCAATGGCCCTCTATAATAAAAACGGGCGAATACCACACTATAAAGCAGGAAGACCTTTATTAAGAAGGCATCTAATAAAATATAAAGCCTATTAAACGCGTCTAGTATCTATAATTATAGGGGAATAACCGTTAGCTATAATAAACTAATATAGCTAGTAAAATGGCTCCGCTAGTCTAGTGAACCTTAGGCGCCCCTTTAATAAACCCTTAATTAAATCCTCTAATGGCTAAGTAAAATTAAAATTACATAAAACCCCTTTTTACTAATAAACTGTACCTAGGCTGCCGTAGCTATACTTCTATAGTATAGGGATCCTACTCCCCTTAAGATAGTAACTGGTTATATAATTATAATATAACTAAATATAAAAAAAGTAGAGGGGCTTAAGGGATAATTAGAAATAGAAGTCCTTATAAAGATTTAAAGAGGTTTATAACGCTATTATAGTCTAATACCTTAGAATTAGAGATATTAGAGTTACCCTAAAGGACTAATAGGTAAAGGAATAAGCCGTAAGGGTAAGGAATAGGCTAGGAGAGTATATTAGCATAAAAGTGCTTTATAAAGATTACCTAGTTAAAGTCCAAGTAGTTTCCCTAAGCCTTAGGGTAAAAAAGGGACACTAGGCGGATAATATAGCAATTATATATAAGATAGTAAAATAAACGGAACGCCTTATACTAGGACTTAAAATTACCTAAATTTAATAGCTTTAATAGGAAAGTATAAACTAAGTATATAATAAGAATAACAAAAGGTTATAAGGGTCGCTAAAGACTTACTAGGGAGACGCTAGCTAAACGTATAGCTTCTTTATTGTTAGTATATATATACTAGAAATGCAAAAACTCTTTATCTAAAAAGAAATTATTATAAATAGCCTTATATGTAATATAAGGCCTTATAACTATAGGCTCCGCCTAAAATAATACTATTGCTGTATATAATAGGGTTATACCTAATCTATATACGTAGTATAGGTATGCTATAGCCACTATATAGGCCCCTACAATATAAGATACTACTTAAATTAAGACTAAATAAAATGCGTAAACTGCTATTAAGGCATATATAAGGTATAGGAGAGAGAAGACTATATTAAATATAGAAGATAAAAGGTAAGGGCTTAACAGCTATAGGAGTAACTATACGCTAGGTTATATAAATGGAAATAATAAGTAATAAGCTAGGGGGATATAGGTGCCTTTTTAGCGTTTCCTACCTTTAATACTAGGGGGCTAAGCTAGCCATCCCAAGCCTTAATGGGCTAAAAGCGACGCCACGTAATATTACTAGACTAAATAGGGATATAAGGGAGAGAACGCCCTATAGGAAGACCCTTGTAGACAGTAACAGTAAGCTTAAAACTAGGATAATTAAGAATTAGACTTAACGCGGTAAATATAATATTTATAGCCGACCTATAAAGGGTATATAGCCGACTAGTAAGAATAGGGAAAGAACTAAAGATAATAATAGATTTAGATATAAAAGGGCTAGTAGGAATATAAGATATAGGAATAAAAAGCTTTATATAAAATAAGTAGTAACTAAGGCGTAAATATAAGAGACAGAAGTTCTAAATATCTTAAAGAAAGTGGAAATAGAAGAAATAAGAAACGAAGGAGAGATAAAGGACCCTTACTAAGGGTTCGCTACCTATCTATTATATAGTATAACTACAGCAATATAAACCACCGTCTTATAAGACCCTACTAGATAGTCTAGACTTAGAGAAATACTATTATAGTACTGCAATAAAGTAGACTAAATAACTACGTTATAGTATAAAGAGGGAAAGAATGTAGAAAGGGGGTATTGTATATAAATAGTAGGGCTGGCCGCTAAGTTACTAGTAGTGGGCTAGCTAATAGTAGGAAACAGTACAAGATAGTATAAAATAGTATGCGTTAGGTTAGTGCCGTAATAGTACTCTTCTCCCCTAGATAGTTTAGTCCCTAAACTAAATAAATAACTTAAAAATAGGCAGTGTACGGGGTTGCCTATTTTTACTGTAAAGATATTAGTTCTGCTTACCGCCCTTAACTAAGCTAATAGCAATTTTCTATACCGGGTATAGAAAATCCTAATTAGTTAGTTTAGTGAGCAAGGCCAGTAGAACTCTATACTACTACCTAAATTAATCCGCGTAGCGTTTCTTGGCAAGAATTTAGCTAATTAGATAACTTTAACCACTAGTTAAAGTTTTATAATATCTTAACCACCACAAATTTTAATACGGTGGTCGGCCGCGACCTTGGCGTAACTTTTCCTTATCTTATACCTAGTCTGGGGGTCCTAGCTTTTTAGGGTGTTGCTTATAAAAGCGCTATATAGCTTATTTACAACCCTTTAGGTCTTTCTTTAGCTGCTAGGTTATGTCCTTATAATATTTCCATTTAATCTTATAAGTTAGGCCTTAGGGGTCTTTGTTATATACATTAAGGATTTTCTTAAACTCCCATTTGTCTTCTATGTTGCCGTTATTATCTCTTTCTACTACTTGTCCTTATATATTACGGCGCTCTATAATATTAATATTTACTTAGCTAGGGATCTCTTTAGTAGCCTAGAGGCGGACCTTAGATATATAAAAGGATTTATTTACTTAAATATAGTCTAGAAGGTTTACTATAACTACCCTTTAATATACTACAAGTACGGAGTACAGGCTATCCTATTTATTATCCTATTTCTTCTTAGGTCTATTTATCTTTATATTTTCTAAGCTAATTATAACTATATTACCTTTCGTAGAATAACGCGCTCTTGTCCCTATAGGTATTAGTGTTATTATTATAACGTTACTGTAAAATCCGGGCTAGGGCTTTAAGCTGTATTAATATCTGCTTAAAGCAGTTAGCTATAGAGTCTGCGTAAAAGAACTCCTTCTTTACTTATGCTAATAGTATTAGTAGGCGGGGGCTAGTAGGCTTAATTTTGAGGTAAGGGTTAAAGCTATAGTTTATAAAAAATAGGGAGATACCTATACTCTTATTAACTTGGTTATTTATAGCAAACTTAATAAGCGGTAGGTAGTTAACCTAGTTGTCTTATATAAAGCTAATAAAAGCACAGAGGTATTTATTTACAGTAGCGTTAATAATTTTAGTTTGGCCGTCTGTTTCTGGGTACTAAACTAAGCTTAGTCGCAAGATTATTTTAAGGCGTTTACTTAGTTGTCGCTAGAAGTTACTAATAAATTATATGCTATAATCGGAGATAATTATGCTTGGTGCACTATAGAGCTTATATACGTTATTAATAAAGCTATCTACTAGCTCTTTTATTAAGAGTCTTATTACTAGAACGAGGTATTATATTTTAGTTAGGCGGTCTATAATAATAAGGATATATTTATATACCTTGCCGTAGCGTTAATATACTAGTAGCGTTATAATATAGTTAATTAAAATATCGGTCTATAGGTAGGCGGGTAATTTTAGTAGCTTTAAAAAACTAAGTAGGGTAAAATAGGGGGTCTTAGTATAAAAGTATAGGGCATAGTTTTTAACAAAGGTAGCCGTAAACTAGGAGATTCCTAGCTACTAATATATTTAGTTTAAAAGGTTAAAAGTTTTAACCTAGCTAGGGTAACTAATAGGGCCGCTACTATAAGAGCAATAGGTAACTTCTAGGTGGAGGTCTAGGGCATTAGGGATAAAGAGACGTTAGTAGAAGTAAATCTGTCCGTTAATAATACTATATTTTAACTTATTATAACAGAGTAATTTCCTACTCTTCTTTAGCTAATGGCGAGCTTCCTAATTATATAGGGCTGCTACTATATCTCTTACAAGTTCGTTCTTTTAGTATTTTAGTTAAATTAACTCGTTTAGTAACTTTTTAGCTATTTTAGGGTCTAGAGCGGCTATAAACTCCGCGTTATTAGAATTATAAAACTTATATAGTAATTCTTCTAAGATTATAGGGTTAACTTTCTAGGGCGGTATAACGACTTAGGCTTAATAGTAGAGGCGTTCGTTATTAGCGTCCTTAGGCCTTATTCCTAGTAGCTAGCTTAGGGCGTTAGGGAGCGCGGCTTTACTGCTAGGTCTATATATAATTATAAAGTTAAACTATAAAAGGAACTCTGCCTACCGGACTTAGCGCTAATTTAGCTTCTTAATAGTTATAAACGTCTATAGGTTTTTATAGTCGGTAATAAATTTAAACGGCTCCTTAGTCCCTTATAGCTTAGGACGCTATTCCTCTAAAGCCTTAACAAGAGCTAAGAGTTCTTTATTATAGATTTTGTAGTTATACTCTGGCGTAGAGTGCTTTATAAAGAAGAATACAACTAGTTTTAATTTTCTGTTATTATTATACTAGGAAAGGACTCTGCTAGAAGCCTAATTTAATATATCTATCTCTACCACTATTTTCTTTATATAGTTATAGTATGCTAGTACTAGTGCTGAAGTAAAGGTTCCCTTAAGGGCCTTAAATAATTTAGCTTATTTTAGTTTCTATAGCTATCTAATATCCTTCTTTAGAAGTTTTATTATAGGTATAGCGATAGCAGAGTAGCCTTAAATAAATTATTAGTAGAAGTTCGCAAAGCTGAGAAATTATTATAGTTCTTTAATTAATATCGAGTCCTTCTATTTCTATAAGGCCTATACCTTTTTAAGGTCTATAGTTATGCTATTAGTTAAGATAATTAAGCTAAGGTATTTTATTTTAGTGGAGTAGAACTTAGACTTATTAATATTAATCTAAAGTCCAGCATTACTAAGTTTTTAGATAACTTTATTTATATACTTAATGTACTTAGCGCGTATTTTAAAAAAAATAAGAAAGTTATTAAGGTAGGCAGTATAGTAGTTATTAAGGGCGTTATATAGAATATAGTTAATATAGTTTTAGAACGTAGCGGGTGCGTTATAGAGGCTAAATAGTATAACTAGTATCTTATAGAATCCAAACCAGGTAATAAATGCTATAAGCTACTTATAGCCCTTCGCAATCCGGATCTAGTTAAACGCAGTAATTATATTAAGTTTAGTAAAGTACTTAGCACTATAAAGTGCGTTAAATATCTTGCGAATTAGTAGTAGTAGGTGTAACGGAACCTTGTAGCAGGAACTACAATAGGCTCGTTATTAGGCTAGGTATATAGGAAATGCAAGTATAAAAGTTAACAACGTAATAACAACTAGTGGAGTAGTTGCCCAACAGATTAACTTTAATTATATTCTAAGAATCACTATAAGGAAGGAACTATCTAGGTAGGGACTAAAGGTCCTTAAATATATAACCATACTCCTATAAAATCCTTCTTATACGTAATATATGTGTTATATATAAGGTATATAAGTTCCTCTTATTCCTTCTATTTAATACGTAGCATATTATATAACCTTAGTTACTATTCCTTATTATATAGTTCTATTGGCTCTATCTTAGACTATGCCTAAATTAACTAACTAGCTTCTTCTAACTCTTCCCTAAGTAGTCATAATATTATACTTAAAGCGTCTATAATACTATCTCCCTCCTCTTTATCTTCGTCCTTAAAGATTCCTAATATTTCTAAGTTATTTACTAGAGGTGTAATATCCGTCTAATTAATTTAGTTAATATTATTACTTATTATACCTAAAGTAATTTCTTCTTTATACGCCTAATGTCGTGCTCGTACTATTACTGTAATATTATCTCTTAGTGAGATTATACTATCTCCGTGTTCCCGTTATTCGAAAAAGGGGTTAGTTTATATTACGTTAGCAAACCCATCTTCGCAATAACCGTCCTCTTACTTAGAGTGTACTAAAGCGAATATTCGTTTGTTCTATAACGTTCGCTCTACTTTTAATACTAAATATACGCGACTTATTACTCTTAATAGTCGTCTAGTTCCCTAATTAATTTATCTTAGGGTTTTGTATTTAATCTGCTGCTACGCGGCTAGATAGTAAACTGTCTTAAGCCCTTACTAAGTTAGAACGTTCTCGGGATACGGAATAAAAGGCCCTAGATACTCGTATTACGGCGTCTACTCGTCTACTTCGTCTTAAAAAGGTGCGTGAGAAGGTGCGTTTTAAGGAGTAGAAACTTATAGAATAGGGTCTATAGGAACTTAGTAATAAAAGAACGGATTCTCTTCTAATAGAGAAGGAAATATGTAACCGACTACCGACACTGCGTTGAGACACAAGATCACCGCTTGGAAGGCTCCGAGATGGCGTTAACGCCACCCAATATAGTGGTTGCAGATCAATATTGGTGGCAGATTACCGTTCCCATTTCAGCTATCTATTACCCCATCACTTCTACCTTCTTCGTGTATATATAGAGCCTCTAGAGCTACATTTACAATCAAGTCGTTTATTTAATTCTTCGCACTGCAAAGCTTACAAAATAGATCTAAGTAGTTCGGCAACTGCTCTTCCTAGGTCCCCCTTAGGTAACTTATTTTTTAGCGATCCTTTTTTATTAATACTGCCTGACCTAATTTCTTCCGATACTCTTATACCTTTCCTATAACGTTTTTTAGGTTCTCTAGTAGCTCCTAAGTAGTTTTAGTATAGCCTATCCACTTTACCTTATACTATGTTTTATCGTTAATGTCCTTATAACTAACGATCTTTAAAACTTGCTATTTATCTTCTTCCTATCCTCTATACGTGTCTTCTTCGTAAATTAGTGGCTTAATATTCCCGTATACTGGCTCTAGCATTATAATATACTGTATAGGGTAGATCTTTATTTTGGCTAGTAGGTTTAACTTAAACGTAACTAGTAAAATCCTTTACTTAATTTTAAAAGGTCCTAGTCTAATATAGTTTAACTTCTTACTTAGTTATTAACTCTTAAAAATTTTGCGTAGTAGCTATACTTTATCTCCCTCCTTAAGATCTAGTCCCTTAGATCTCTTAGTATTATAGTACTTTTTTATTCTCTTTTATACTTTCTTTACTAATTCTATAAGGTCTATATAAAGATTTATTAAC
>Ga0307515_10018905_pt1 | contig 12440 bp, 4 predicted proteins | sample 17_EM_MG_FD_194513 | JGI IMG/M metagenome (GOLD analysis project Ga0307515, IMG submission 194513) | Populus trichocarpa ectomycorrhiza microbial communities from riparian zone in the Pacific Northwest, United States - 17_EM | ecosystem: Host-associated > Plants > Roots > Unclassified | place...
AAGAGATAGTTATTTATACTAGTAGCAATTTAGTAATAACTAGATTTGTCACTCATGCTTTACAGTGGTTAGAGTTAAAAAATTCTGATGTAAAAAAAAAACTAGGGTAAAAGAAATCTAAATCCTGAGTTATTGGTTCAAGTAATAATCCAAACAATACTAATATAATTAAAATTGTAAAAATTAATAAAGTAAAACTAAAAAAAAACATAAGTTTTAAAAAAAAATAAGCAAACTCAGGTCAATCTTCTAAACCCGGTCTAATATCTAAAACTTACAACTTGTTAAATTCTAGACTCGGCTTTAATAAAAAAGATTAACTCCCAACCAATTTAATTTTGAACAATGAAATCATTGAAAAATATTAATAAAAAAAACTTGCAAAATCAAAAAACAAATTAACGAGGATAAGATTTGAGAGAACAAAATCCGAGGATGAAATTTGAAAAAAAAAACAATTTTAAAAATTATTCCATATAAAATAAATAACAATTAAAAAATGAGGATAAAATTTAAAAGATTAAAAAATTATAGGGGGTTGAAATTAAAAAAACATTGGTAATTTAATAGATTATTTATAGATTAAAAAAATAATAAAAAGTGAAATTAAATCTATGATTTATTTATAAATAAATTTTATTGTTAATTTTTTTTTATTATTCCATAGTTACTTTTTGTAAACCTTATATTTATTAAAGAAATCAATGTAAACAAATTCATGGACAGACACTAGTTTATCGAGTACTTAAATAGAAAAAAAATCAATTAGAGTACTTGAATAAAAGAAGATATAAAATATAAGTATTTTATATATCTTTACTGTTCAAAAATTAAAAATAAAATAAAATCAATACAAACTCATCTAAAAAATAGTTAATTGTGACATCATCATTCTGATAATAGAACCAATAAAAATATTTTATTGATCAGATTTGAATATAAAAATTCAAATTGAAAAAATAAAATAATTTTTGTTCATGTTTTTGGTATTGATGTCTCCTTCCATTTATAGCCGGAGAAAAGAATGTCACTTACTTTTATTATCTCTTCTTACCTGGAAGATAAGGTATGTGAACATTCAGAGCTATTCGAGTGCCACCTATTTTAGTAGATTTTTTTTTATATTAGAATATCAACCTTTTTTATTTCAATTAAATACTTTTTTTCTTGTTTTCTTTGATGGTGTGACTTTTATCAAATGAAATTGAGTTTGGGTTTTCCTCCAGAATAGATAATTATTTTGATAAATAAATAATTATCTCTCCATCAAATTTTTGCCCTACCACTAAAATGGCTCACTATAGAGACAAACTTGGTCCATCTTTTGGTATCTAATTCCACGGCTTTGGTTTAATTTATTGTCTGTAATTCTTGAATATCTTTGTTTCTTGATAGACTCTTACAAGATATGGTCGGGTTGATCAATATTTTTTTTTTATTAGTGGAATCTAATAATTTTTTCTTTCATCTCTTAATTATAAATTAAAAAAAATTATATTAAAATTAAATTAAAAAAATATTAAGGTATTGAAAATGTATAATTTATATAATTTTTAAAGTTTAAGAATCAAAGTATATTTTTTATGAAACTTATAACATGATCCATATTTGATACCTTTTTTCATTTCGATTTCTCTTCTTTCAATCTTATCTTTTAATGTATATATTTTGAAAAAATTTATAACAGTGTTAAAGCACAAATATTTGGTCAGGAGGGCTTGAATTTGAGTTAGAAAAAAATTTGGTGTCGAAACATCAACATTTGTGATGACCAACCTTTACCAAAGTTTAGATGGAAAAATTGACTGCAACAATAGCGTTGGAAATTTAAATTTATTCATAGCAAAAACAAAAATATTAGTAGGATTTCTCTTATTTATTAATATTGGCCAATTGAAAACTTTTAACTTATATGACTGCTAACTGGGTTTTTAATATTGCGGTATAAGATTATTTTTTTTTAAATTAGCGTTGGAGATTTTTTTCAGATTTTTTTAATGTATTTTGCTTAAGAAAGTCATGAACATTGAATTATATATATTTATTCTCCAAGATGGGATGGGAGACCGTTGGCATCATGCAGTTTTTTCCACGGGATGGGTCCGTGAAGTCCTCTATAAAAGCCGAGCCTCCTCGCTGTCCACTATAACAAATATTGATCAGCATTTATATTTGATATTAAGATGGGGCTGTTCCTTCATATGTGGATGGTGTTAGTGATGACGGTTTCCTTGGAAGGATGGCTGCCTCTTGGTTGCTTGGAGGAAGAGAGAATCGCTCTCTTGCAGCTCAAAGATTCTCTTGGCTATCCCAATGGCACCTCCCTTCCCTCCTGGAGAATAGCCCACGCCAACTGTTGTGACTGGGAGCGTATTTGGTGCGATAGCAATACAGGTCGAGTCACCGAACTCAATCTTGGGAGCGCAAGGAATGAGGAACTGGGAGATTGCTACTTCAATGCCTCCCTCTTTCTTCCTTTTCAACAACTTGAGCGGCTCGACTTGTCACGCAATCGTATAGCTGGTTGGGTTGAGAAGAAAGGTTTGCTCTCTTAAGTATTACAAAATATTTATATTAGTTTTTTTTTAAATTAATCAAATAAGGTGTTGTTTTACAGTAATTCATTGAAGAAAATAGAAATCATATTTAGTAATAAGGTGTTGTTTAATTCCTTACATTATTAATATAATCATCCCACCACAACATCTATTATTAAATTACTAATATTATTATAATCATGACTTCAGCACTGTAACAATTACTCCTCTTAAGAATTACATGCCTCTTCATGATCAATCAGCATTAAATTACTCCAATAATATTTTTTTATTCTTTACTTGAAATCTTAATTTATTTATCTTTTTATATAGGTGGTTATGACTTACAAAGAATGAGCAATTTGGAGCATCTTGACTTGGGATATAATCGCCTTAATAATAGTATTTTATCATATGTCGAGGGGTTTTCATCTCTTAAATTACTATATTTAAGTTATAACAGACTAGAGGGGTTAATAGATTTGAAAGGTTAGTTTTTTTATATGCTATTATTTTTAATTAACTATTAAATTTTTTGAAAAACACAATTGAATTTATGTTTTGCAGTGAATTAATTAACTATTATTTTTATATATATCAAGAATCTTTGAGCAGCCTAGAGGCCTTGGATTTGAGCGGCAACAATATTACCAAATTAGTAGCCTCAAGAGGTAATTAGTAACACATTCACATTACTTGGAAAGCGATACGACAACGATATTAAGAGGTAATTATCTTTTCTTTTGGACGTTTCTTCTTCCCAAACTTGCAGGTTCAAGCAACTTGAGTGATCTATACATAAATCATATCACAACCTATGGAAATAGCTTCCAGATACTGCAATCATTAGGAGCATTCCCAAACCTCACAACACTTTTTCTGACCTTCAACGATTTTAGAGGAAGAATATTAGGTGACGGTAAGTCATATATTTATTATATATAGTGATGTTTATATATTTGGGTTTAATTGAAAAATTCAATTTGCTACTTTTGAACAAACAGAGTTGCAAAATTTAAGCTCCTTGGAAATGTTATATCTAGACGGTTGTTTTCTGGATGAATATTCTTTTCAAAGCCTTGGAGTACTACCTTCTCTAAAACGTCTGTCTTTGGAACATCTCAGTGGCTCTATACCTTCCGAAGGTAAATTAATAAATTTCAACTCCACTATTACTTATCATTAATCATTCTAGCTTCTCTAAAAACTCTTATCTTTGCAAGCACTGAGTGGCCTACTACGATTAGATGTGTTTGTATAGAATTTCTCTTTTATGTTTTCGCAACCTACTAAACAAGTTAAATCTCCAATTAAATCTTAAATTTAGAAATGAACTCAATTTAAATCTTTACTATTTTAAAATTCTACCATCCATTTAATATAAATAATATTTCACTTTAATTTTGCCCCTCTCTCTCTCAACACCATTTCAGTGTAATGTAAATAAAATAAAAAAATAAAAAACAATAATTTCTTTAATGAAAAGGTAACTTCATATATAGAGAGTGTTATTTTTAGGAGGAGAATGAATTAACAATGATATATTTTTATTTTTTGGGTCATACGTATAAAAAATCCTTCTCTTAAATGGACAATACAATTTCTACACTTACCTTATGTTTTTAGTTTTTTTGCCATGATTAATAACTAATGAATTATTTCTAATTTTAATTCCTTCTACATTAATATAATTTCTTGTTTAATTGATTGTGGCAGGCTTCCTTGATCTCAAGAACTTCAAATACTTGGATTTGAGTTTTAATACTCTCGATAATAGCATCTTCCAAGCCATCAAAATGATGACCTCTCTTACAACCTTGGTTTTATGGAGCTGCAAACTAGATGGCCGAATACCTATGGCCCAAGGTAAGGTTGATAACTCTTACTCTTTCGTTTCCTTTATAATTTTAATTGCTTCTCCGTTATTATAATTTCTTGTTTAATTGATTGTGGCAGGCTTTCTTGATCTCAAAAACTTGGAACGCTTGTCTTTGAATTCCAATACTGTCAATAATAGCATTTTCCAAATCATGGGTAAGGTTGATTACTCTTACTCGCTCTTTCTCTGTAGGTTATATATTTTTCATTAGATATTCAGAGTTTTAATTTTTCCTAAATTATAATGTAATCAGGCATATGTGACTTAAATCATCTCCAACATCTAGATATGTCTGACAATGATCTTAGTGGTTTCTTACCTCCATGCCTGGCAAATTTGACTTCCCTTCGAGAACTAGATCTCTCTTACAATCACTTGAAGATCCCTGTGTCATTGAGCCCATTATACAACCTTTCAAGACTCAAGTATTTTGATGGTTCAGGTAATGAAATATTCGTAGAAGAAGATGATCATAATCTAAGCCCAAAGTTCCAGTTAGAGTCCCTCTATTTGAGCAGTATTGGACAAGGTGCGGGAGCATTACCCAAGTTCCTTTACCATCAGTTCAACCTGCAATCTTTGGATCTTACAAACATCCAAATAAAGGGAGAGTTTCCAAGTTGGTTGATTGAGAACAACACATACCTACAAGAACTTTATTTAGAAAATTGTTCTCTTTCGGGTCCATTCTTGTTGCCAAAGAATTCTCATGTGAATATGTCATCCCTAAGTATATCCACGAATCACTTCCAAGGCCAAATCCCTTCAGAAATCGGAGCTCGTTTGCCAGGGTTAGAAGTTTTATCTATGTCTGATAATGGTTTCAATGAAAGCATTCCTTTCTCGTTGGGTAACGTTAGCTCGCTGCAAAAGTTAGACCTGTCCAACAATAGTTTGCAAGGGCAGATCCCTGGATGGATAGGGAATATGTCTTCTCTTGAATTATTGGACTTATCAGGGAACAATTTCTCTGGTCGTTTACCACCTAGATTCGACACTTCTTCAAATTTGAGATATGTTTATTTGTCTAGAAATAAGTTGCAAGGACCGATCACAATGACATTTTATAACTCCTCTCAGATATCCACGTTAGATCTTTCCCATAATAATTTAACTGGTACAATTCCAGAATGGATTGATAGGCTATCTAACTTGAGAATTCTACTCTTGAGTTATAACAATCTTGAAGGTGAAATCCCAATTCAATTATCCAGGTTGGACCAATTAACCTTGATTGATCTTTCTCACAATCACCTTTCTGGCAACATCCTCTCTTGGATGATATCTACTCATCCTTCCCCAGTATTATACAATTATCATGATTACAATTATCATGATTATGTGTCCTCATCACAACAATCCTTCGAGTTTACAACGAAGAATGTATCCCTTTCTTATAGAGGCAGCATTATCTGGTACTTCACAGGAATTGATTTCTCGTGCAACAATTTAACCGGGAATATTCCTCCTGAAATTGGAAACCTCGACAAGATCAAGGCATTGAACCTTTCGCACAACAGTTTGACCGGACCAATTCCACCAACATTTTGGAACTTAAAGGAAATAGAGAGCTTGGATCTTTCCTACAACAAACTGGATGGAGAAATCCCACCTCGACTTACTGAACTATTTTCTCTAGAAGTTTTTAGTGTGGCACACAATAATTTGTCCGGTAAGACTCCTGCGAGAGTTGCACAGTTTGCCACGTTTGATGAGAGTTGCTACAAGGACAACCCTTTTCTTTGTGGAGAACCGCTACCCAAAATATGTGGTACAGCTATGCCACCATCACCAACGCCAACTTCAACGAACAATGAAGATAATGGTGGCTTCATGGATATGGAGGTTTTCTATGTGACCTTTTGGGTTGCATACATCATGGCGCTGCTGGTGATAGGTGCAGTTCTATACATAAATCCATATTGGCGACGAGCTTGGTTTCACTTTATTGAGATGAGCATCAACAATTGCTATTATTTTCTAGTGGACAATCTTCCTATTTTATCCAAGTTTGGGTTTTCATAGCCTTGATGGTACCAAAACTTGGTGCATCGTTGTGTATTCTAGTTTTAAGATGTAAACAAGTTTAAAGGCATGCTCAAGCAATGTTGTATTAATTTATATAGTTCCATTTGGTTTTGAGGGTTTTTATACAGCGGAGCTTTTCAATTCCATGAGTTTTTACTTCCCTTGTATATTACATTATTACTTGATTTTTACGGATGATCAATTCAAATTTACAACATAAATAAAAATATTTTATATCAAAGGAGTTGAGCAAATGAATCAACGCAGTCTCGAGATTCCACATAACAATTCATCTCCACTTGGGACTTCACTAGGAATGATATTTTTCACTCCTCCACAATCAATACTAAGGATTGTAATGAAGTCTCCCTAATGCTCTGGTTCATTAGAACTTCCATTCCCTAAAAATTTAACAAGGATCATAACAAGTACAATATACATTAGCTAATAGTAATGGTGTCAAACTAATCTTTAATTGTATGCAACTCAATTCTTAAGATTGTCAACAAAATATCATGTTATTAGAACAGATGAAAATGTTAGCTTTGGAATGGGTCTAATTAAGTGCTCGTCCATATTGTATTATAATTACATATAATGTTTAATATATGTTAGATAAACTTGAAAAAAAAAATTAAAAGATTGATAAGTTAATTTCCAACTTATTTTTTATAGCTTAGCTAAATACTGAAAAATATTCTTTTAATTTATTTTTCATAACACTATTATACAGCATAAAATAATTCATTTTTAAATAATTCACTTTCATAAAACTACTTTCCAAAAACAAGGTCTAAAAACATTTTACACTGCATTTACATCAACTATTGAAATTACAAGGTCCCACCAGGGAAAGACAAATAGATATTGAGTCGCATTATGAGGCAATTTCTGCACAATTTCTAATCGTAGACTGGGTTTTGTCAGATTCCAAGTGAAGTCTGTTCAGAAACTAAACAACATTATGGCTTAGAGGACTATTCAAAATGATTTATGGCATCCCTTAAAAACTTAAAAGGTGTCAAGTGCATTTTATTTCAATCCACCAATATCCAAAAAAATAGTTTTAGCATTCTTTCCGGAATGAACTTGCATTATTTTACAGCAAATGCATGTAACAATCCAACAATCATTTTCATTCAACAGAAACATACTCATGCGAAGGTAAACTATACATTTCTATTAGCAAGATAGAGCTCCTTGCTCAAGCTATTAACAACACAACTTACCATTCAACATTTTGGCTGGAGTCATCAACCAGAAGATATAATCCCTCCGAATGCACTGTTCAATGGCTGAAAGAGACAACCATGTTTCAACTTTTCTGCCTCTATATGCAACCAATATTTGCAATGTAACCTTCTCTATTTACCTCCTCCTTCAGCAATTGATATATGTTCACCGAATTGCTGTCACCACTCACCAGCATGAAATTCATGAGCACGAGCTCCAACGTCAATCCAGCTGGAGCCACGGTTTTAGAGACACCACACTGCCTCATCAACACCCTCATCTTTGCAGAATCATCCCACCTTCTCATATTTGCATATATCTTAGATGAGATAACATGGTTTCCTAAATTTGATAGCTCCATCTCTAGAAACAATTGAATGACCCTTTCACCAACATCTGCATTTCTACGCCTCTAACAGGCACCAAGCAATGACCCCAACACAATTTCATCCGGTTTTACAAGCATCTTCTTGATTAAGTCCCAAGCTTCGTTCAGAAGTCCTGCACGAGCACAAAGATCAACCATGCAAGAATAATGCTCGACTTTTGGGACCAATCCAAATGACAATTTCATTGATTCAAACATTTGGCGGCCCTCATCAACTAATCCGGCATGCACACATGCAGAAAGTACTCCTATGAAAGTGATGTCATTAGGCTGAACAGCGCCAGTATCCTTTGACATGCGTCTGAATAATGATAATGCTTCCTGGGCCTGCCCATGTAAAGCAAAAGCAGAAATCATGGCATTCCATGAGAGCTCATTTTTATGAGGCATACTCTCAAAAACCCTGAGTGCATCATCCAAGCTCCCACATTTTGCATACATCATTTAATTCACTCGCAACATAGACATCGTGCCGTAAACCTCTTTCTGATGCATGTATCTCATCCCATTTCCCAAATCAAGGGCCCCCATTGTGGAACATGCAGACAATACTTCAATCATTGTGACTTTATCTGGATTAGGACCTGCCTCTCATTCCATTGAATAGTACAATCGTTTCATTGGAAGCTCCATTCTGTGCACACATATGAAGTGATAGTTTGAACAAAAAAAATCATACTAACTTGAAACACATTTACAAATTTCATATATTTGTGTGGTTTTCATTTCATAGTTGATTAATTAGGAAGCGTTCAAATTTCAAGTTCGTTCAAAGGAACAGAAATAAACACAATTCCATTATATATGACAATTACAAAGTATAAAACCGATCTAATTACCCTGTGATAATGACATTCCAAGTGACAACATCCTTGTTTGGCATTGAATCAAAGACCTTTCTCGCAGATATCAAATCCCCACACTTACCATACATGTCAATCAAAGCAGACCTCACATACGAATTTACCTCTATCTTCTTCTCCAAAACAAGCCCCTCCACCCATCTCCCCAAACCCAAATCCCCAAACGCCCCAGAACATTCACCAACGTCATCTCATCTGGCTCAAACCCCTTCTCCCTCACTTCCATAAACAACCCAATTGCCTCCTTAGAAAAAACCCATCTTAGAATACCCTGAAATCATCGAATTCCACGACACTAAGTCTCTGTCACCCATTTCATCAAACACCTTCTGTGCAAACCCCATTTCACCGCAACTTGCGTACATTGTAATCAAAGAATGATTCACATACTCGTCACCATCCAAACCAGACTTAAACACCAGACAATGACCAATCTTTCCATGAACCAAACCCCAAACATTCCCTCACGCTATAAACAAAAAAGGGTATGTAAAATTATTTGCTTTTAGGCCTCAAGACTTCAGCTTGTAATACAATTCAACACAAAAATCATACTTTTTCCATGTGGTAGCTAACCCACGAAGCATGACATTGAAGGCATAAATATTGGGTTTGGTGAGTTGATTAAAAACAAGGGATGCATAGGCCAAGTCTTTGAGGTCAATGATTTTGGAAAGAAGGAAATTGGGTTTTGGTATTGAGTTTATAAGCATTTGTGTGTGGATTTGTTTTGGTTGGTTTTTCATTTTGCATTGTTTTATCAGAGATAAAAGCTTTTCAGTTAGGGTTTGATGATGTTCCTTTTGGGTTTGGAAGTTGAGGTTGGAAAGAGGGAGGTGGTAGGGGGGTAGAAAAGAGGTAGGTCTTGTCCTGTACTGTCTTCGGACACAACAGGCATAGCATAGATAGTTACCATCATTGTTTTAAAAAAATCGAGCTGGATTGACCTAAAAAAAGAAATTAAAAATCAAAATCACATCGTTTTGATTAAAAAAAAAAAAGGTTTTCTCTTGCAACACCAATTTGATTTCTTGCATGTGCTCATGTAGTCACCAATCAACATTTGACAGATTATATGCCCGGGATAAGAAACTCTATCAAGAAGTCAGGGTACATCTCAAATCTGCTGCATAACTTTTTGAATGATACGTTCTGAGCGTCCCTAGTTTTCAAGACCATGATTATAGCATCAAATTTAAATGTATTTATTTTTTCTGCTGGAATGGGGTTTATCTATGCACAGCAGCTAAGAGACGATCCACACAGGGTCCCAATCAGTATAAAGAGATTTGGAGCAGGGTTGTCAGTTGAATGAGGCAGAAGAAGTATGGAAATGGTGGAGGTTGGTGAAGTAGAAGATGCAATGTACTTTGTGCAGGAATGTCAGTTGCAATGAGCTCACTGACTGAATTTGCTAAGTAATGGGAGAATGCCATTGCCAAGTGCTCCAGAGTTCTAGCAGGCCTAGAACATAATTTAGGATATCCCGGTGGCTAACATTGCTAGCATCAGTGATGTAATTACATGTTATAACCTAAATGACAAAGGTAGCGTAGAGCAATTGCTGCTCCTGCTAACATATTTCTTTGTGATCTATTAGTTGGCAAGCTAACCAAAGATGAACAGCACATATGCTTAGAAATATCTGGGATTGGAAACTGCCTGAAAATATCAAACACGGAAGCTCACATATCTTTTTTTCATCTATTTTGTTATAGCATCGCTGAGTCATATCATATTTGGTTCCAATATTGTAAATTGAACTGGTTGCAATCAATAAACAAATGCTTCTCAGTTACCTTAGTTTCTTATAGCATAATCAAGACCTCAAACTTAAAATTTGAATTCAAAACATAAAAACTAAAATATCTTAGATGATTTCAGGTAAAAAATGAAAAAAAAAATATATTAACCACGATATAAAAAAGAAACACCTTTCAAAAAGAAATGTTTGATCCCCTAATGTGGTTGACAAAGCTCCATATGCAATTTTCGCTCTCTTGTAAATCTATCCATAAATTAAAATAAAAAAAATGCAAGGCCACGATCAAGGAAAATTAACAGAAAATGAAGCAATATATAAACAGGTAAAATCATTCCACAGGTGCATGCTTTCTAACACTAGTGTATGTGCACAGATATGATATCGACAAGTTGCAGAAAAAGATCATCAATGATAGAAGTGTAACCTCTGCTTCCCTTCGTTCAGCATTTCCTTTAGTTATCCCAAGTCGCTGCTTAACAACGTACACTTGTTTCATGAATAGAGCCTTTCCTATCAATCAAAGGAGGCCAGAGTAATAAATTGTGTGGGCAGAGGTTCCATCAGACCCCACCCAGAGTTCATACATGATTGCATCTGCAAGCCAGGTGCTAACCATCGCTTTCATTGATACCCATTCTGGGAGCGAGCTGAAGTCAGTGTCCAAATCAACAATACCATCTTCCTTTAAGCATTGGATTGCCCCACCATTCTCGTCATTGTAGACCACGTAAGTGCCTGATTCAATATATGGAATTTGATCTGCAACAAAAGGTCAGATAAGTGTTTTGAAGACAATTTTGATATTTGCATGATATATTTGAGAAAACAAACATATATGACAACATGAGCAAAGCATGCACACACATTACAAACCAGCTGCCATTTCTTGTCAATCAAAAAACCAGTATCCATCAAAAACAGTCCTGGTCATGCAGATCCAATCTTGAATGCTAATTACTAACTCCTTCCCTATTATTTATGACCATGGCCTTCTTTAAGCCAATATGTTAGCCTCATTTATTCCGAATCCTCACCATACACCGAGTCCCAAAACACACTAAAATTCCCACTGAACAACAAAATACCAACTTTCAGATATCCAAAAGAACTCAGTTAAACGAAAGCATAGAACTCAGTTAAACTGCAAAATGACCACAACCCATCTTTACATGATCAAATTCACATCCATTCTGTGAAAACAACTCTGCTAAAGAAATGATTTATGTTTCCTTAGTGATTCAGACCTATCAACACATAAAAGAAGAAAACGGAAACAAAGAAAACAAACACGAGGTAAACTAGCAGCAACAAAAAAAAACAAGCAGAAACCCAGAACAGCAACTTACAAACATGAATAACATTAAATGAAAATAAGAACCCAAAAAAGAATACCTGAATCAGGGAAAGTGTTGTTGAAAACCAAATGGAATGGAAAGTTAGAAAATTTGAGGTAGTTGAAAAGAGGCAAGCAGATTGGACAACCAGTTGGGAGACCAAAACTGGGTTTCCTTGCAACAAGAGTATACTATGCTCTTTCTTGAGATTCTTGATCTCTCTTTCTCTTTAATGTTTTTTTGCTGATAATTCTCTTTTGGCTTCAAAGCTTGAGAGAGTGGAGGATTCTCGGTTTTCTTTGATTCTTGATGGGTAAAGGGTTTTTCAGGCACCGAACAACCAGAGAGAAGACGCAGAGGAGAGGTTTTGTCTTTCTTCTTTAGGTCGTTAGAGATCCATGTCTAGTGTGGGT
>Ga0307515_10018906_pt1 | contig 12440 bp, 8 predicted proteins | sample 17_EM_MG_FD_194513 | JGI IMG/M metagenome (GOLD analysis project Ga0307515, IMG submission 194513) | Populus trichocarpa ectomycorrhiza microbial communities from riparian zone in the Pacific Northwest, United States - 17_EM | ecosystem: Host-associated > Plants > Roots > Unclassified | place...
ATGGACGGCGCCGATCCCGCCATCCTGAAGGGCCCCCTGCGCGACACGGTGCTACCCGCGCTGCCGCCGCCCGCGGCGCTGACCGCCGGCCCGGCTCGGCGGCTTCTCGTGCTGCTCAGCCTCGTCGGCGCCTCCGTCGCCCGGCACCACCAGGACCACGACCCGCACGGCAAGGCGAACCCCGAACACGCCTTCGACGGGCTGTGCGCCGGGCCACAAGCACTCCCGTACCGGACATACTTCGCCGCGGTCGCCGACCGGACCGGAACCGGGCATTGCGGTCGGGACAGCTACGCGTCGCTGGTGCGGTGGAACGTCGGCACGGTCGAGGTCAGCCTCGACGGGGAACTCGCGGCCGTCCTGCCCGGCGTCTTCGACGACGGCCGCATCCGCAGCTATACCGGCAGCCCCGCCGAGGAACGCTTCTTCACGCTGGTCAAGACGGGTGAGGCCGTCGAACTGGCGGTCAACCGCCGGCTCGCGCCACTGACCGCGCCGGAGTGGCGGCTCGACGACGCGGAAGCCGGCCGCCGGGTCCGCGCGGCCACCGTCCTCCTCGACGCCCTGCGCCGGCAATTCGTGCACTTCGCCGGGCTGCCGGCGGCGCGCAGCATGCCGGCGAACCACTTCCTCGATGTGTTCCGCCAGTTCGCCGTGCACTGGACCCTGAATGACATCCCGCCGAGCGGCGCCCTAGACCCGGAGTCGCTCAAGCGGGACTTCCTGCTCGGCCTGTCGCTGCCGGGGTACGCCGGCCATGTCCGCCGGCTGTTCCCGGCCCTGCTCGCCGACGAACGAGCGACGTTGGAACACCTGATGACCCGGCCCACCCTGCCGCGGCAACTCGCGAAGACGCTGGGGATAGATCTGGCCGCGCTGCCCACCGCGGACCCGGCGGCACTGATCTGCCTGGTCGAGCGGCATCCGATCCTGATCGATTGGTACGGCCTGCTGACCGCGCACGCCCGGGTCGCCGCCGCCCATCTCATGCTGAGCAAGAAGTTCCTCTTCCGGCCGCAGGGTCGGCGCGACGCGGCGGGCCTGGGCGACGGGCCGCTGGTCTCCAACCGCCGCGGCACGACCGGCATGACGGAGACCTACCTGGAGCGGCTCACCCGGGCCCGGCGCGAGCATGTGCTGACCCCGCTGCGACAGGCTGTTCGGGGCAAAACGGTAGAAATGGTGGCACCTCCGGCGGTACCGTCACCTTCAGAGGCCGCTCGACGAGTGGAGGTTCGGCTGACGGGCTGACCTTGTCCGGCGATGCGGCACCACAGGCAGAGACCCGCCGGCACCGGGCCGAGCGGAAGAATGCGACGGGACAGATGGCGAACGCGAAGGTCGGCGCGCGGCCGGAGCGAGGATCGGAACCCGACCGGCCGCTGGTAGCGGTCGGACAAGACCAGTTGATGGCGCTGATCGACCACACCTCCGCGGTGATCTACATGCGCGACCGGGACGGCCGCTATCTGCTGGCCAACCGCCAGTACGAACGGCTGTTCAACGTCCGGCGGGAGGAGATCGTCGGGCTCACCGACCACGACCTCTTCCCCGCCGCCATCGCCGACGAGTTCCGGTCCAACGACCTGGCGGCCTTCGCCCGCGGCGTGCCGGTGCAGATGGAGGAGATCGCGCCCGGCGACGACGGCCTGCATACCTACATCACGGTGAAGTTCCCGCTGATGGACGCGGCCGGCAGCCCGTACGCGGTCTGCGGCATCTCCACCGACATCACCGACCGCAAGCGCGCCGAGGACGAGGTCCGGCGGCTCTACGCGGAGCTGGAGATGCGGGTCCGGGAACGCACCGCCGAGTTGGAGGCCTCGACCCGGGAACTGGACGCGTTCGCCTACTCGGTCTCCCATGACCTGCGCGCCCCGCTGCGGTCCCTGGAGGGGTTCAGCCAGATCCTCGGCGAGGACTACGCCGACCTGCTCGACCAGCAGGGCCGCGAGTACCTCGGCCGGATCCAGGCCAACGCCGCCCGGATGGCGCAGATCATCGACGACCTGCTGCACCTGTCCCGAACCACCCGCGCGGAGCTGCGCCGCGAGCCCACCGACGTGTCGGCGCTGGTGGAGATGATCGTGGGCGAGCTCCGCGACGCCGATCCCGGGCGGGCCGTCAAGATTGACATCGAGGCCGGCCTGGTCGCCGACGGCGACCCGCACCTGATCCGGCTGGTCCTGCAGAACCTGGTCGGCAACGCCTGGAAATTCACCGCCGGCCGGGACGGCGCCATCATCCAGGTGACCGGCGTACGGCAGGACGGCGTGGACGTGTTCTCGATCTGCGACAACGGCGCCGGATTCGACATGCGGTACGCGCACAAGCTCTTCGACCCGTTCCAGCGCCTGCACTCGGCGTCCGAGTTCGAGGGCAGCGGCATCGGCCTGGCGATCGTGCACCGGATCGTCGCCCGGCACGGCGGCCGCATCCGGGCCGAGGGCAGCCCCGGCTCCGGGGCCACGTTCAGGTTCAGCCTCACGCCCGCACCGCCCGACTGGGAGATCCGATGAACGACGGCATCATCCTGCTGGTCGAGGACAATCCGGACGACGTCCTGTTCACCCTGCGCGCCTTCGCCAAGAACGACATCGGCAACGAGATCGTCGTCGCGACCGACGGCGAGCAGGCGCTGGAGTACCTGCTGCCGACCGGCGGCGGACCACCGATCTACCCCGCGCTGATCCTGCTCGACGTGAACCTGCCCAAGGTCAACGGCCTGGAGGTGCTGCGCCGACTCAAGGACGACCCGCGGACCCGCTCGCTGCCCGCCGTCGTGCTGACCACCTCCAACGAGGAACGCGACATCATGGAGAGCTACCGCCTCGGCGCCAACAGCTACGTCCGCAAGCCGGTGATCTTCGGCGAGTTCCTCCAGGCCGCCAAGCTGCTCGGGTTGTACTGGCTGCTGGTCAACGAGCCCGTACCGGTGCCGTGGAGCGGGTGACCGGCCGTGCCCGAGATCCACCTGGTGATCGTCGACGACAGCGACGACGACGCCGTCCTGGTTGCCCGGCAGCTGCGCAGAGCCGGCCTGTCCCTCACGTACACCCGGATCGAGACCGCGGCCGGCCTCGCGGAGGCGCTCGCCGGGCCCGGCCCGGACGTCGTGGTCTGCGACTACAACATGCCCACACTGCTCGCCGAGCAGGTGCTGGAGGACGTGCACGCCCGGGACCCGGACACCCCGTTCATCCTGGTCTCCGGGGAGATCGGCGACGAGACCGCGGCGGCACTCATGCGGGCCGGCGCGCACGACTTCGTCCGCAAGAACCGGCTCGCCCGGCTCGTGCCCGCGGTGCAACGTGAGCTGCGCGAGGCGACGGACCGCCGGCAACGGCGCCGGGCCGAGGAGGCGCTACGGGACAGCGAGGAGCGGTTCCGGCTGCTGGCCGAGCACGCCCAGGACATCATCTTCCGCTACCGGCTGCTGCCCCGGCCGGAGATCGAATACCTCAGCCCGGCGGTGACCGCCCTCGTCGGGCACGAGCCGGCCGAGATGTACGAGGACCCCACGACGCTCTTCTCGCTCGTGGACGTGCGGGACCGGGCGGCGTTCGAGGAGTCCTGGCGGTCGCCGCGGCCGGGCACCCTGCGGGTGCGCTGGCAGCGGCGGGACGGGCAGACCATCTGGATGGAGCAACGCGCGGTCGCGATCACCGACGGCGCCGGCCGGGTCGCCGCCGTCGAGGGCATTCTGCGCGACATCACCGAGCAGGTGGCCAGCGAGGACGAGCGGATGGCGCTCGAACGGCAACTCCGGCAGGCGGAGCGGATCGACTCCCTCGGCCAGTTGGCCGGCGGCATCGCCCACGACTTCAACAACCTGCTGGCCGTCATCTCCGGCTACGCCAGCGCCGTCATCGAGGACCTGCCGGACGACCACCCGTGCCGTCCCGACATCGCCGGGATCAACGACGCCGCGGCGCGCGGCGCCGCACTCACCCGCCAGCTCCTGATCTTCAGCCGGCTGGAGCCCAGCCAGCCCGAGACCCTCGATCTCAACACCGTCGTGATGGACATGTACCGGCTGCTCAGCCGGACCCTCGGCGAGGACGTCGAACTCGTCATGGCGCTCGAGCCGGGGCTACCGCCGATCCTGATGGACCGCAGCAAGCTCGAACAGGTGCTGGTGAACGCCGCCATCAACGCCCGGGCCGCGATGCCCGACGGCGGGCGGCTCACCATCAGCACCACCACCGAGGAGGACAGCACCGGCACCGCGCCCGCGCTGGTCCGGCTCGCCGTCATCGACACCGGGTGTGGCATGTCCGCCGAGGTGGCCGGCCGCGCCTTCGAGCCGTTCTTCACCACCAAGGGGCGGGGACGCGGCACCGGCCTGGGGCTGTCGACCGCGTACGGCGCGGTGACCGAGGCCGGCGGCACCATCGGCCTGCAGTCCGAGCCGGGCCACGGCACCACGCTCGACATCCGCCTGCCCGCCACCGCGGCGAAGGCACCACCGCCGCCCGTCCCCGACCCCGCCGCCCCGCCGGCGCAGTCGAGCAGCGGGGAAGCCGTGCTCGTGGTCGAGGACGAGGACGCGGTCCGCGACATCGTCTGCCGCATCCTCGCCAAGGCGGGCTACCAGGTGCATCCGGCGGCGTCGCCGCGGCAGGCCATCGACCTCTACCGCGACGGCATTCAGATCGACGTGCTGCTCTCCGACGTCATCATGCCCGGCATGTCCGGCACCCAGTTGGCGGCGGAGCTACGCCGCGAGCGCCCGGATCTGCCGGTGCTGCTCATGTCCGGGTACACCAACGGCGCGGCGCCCGGCGGGCAGGAATTGCCGCCCGACGCGCCGCTGCTGCGCAAGCCCTTCGACGCGGCCACGCTGCTCAACGAGCTGCACCGGGTGCTGGCCCTGCACCACGATGCGGCTCGGTAGCCCGCGCCGGACCCGGGGCCGTTTGGCGGTATACGTCCGGCGATCCACCGGTACCACCTAGTCTGGTGGCATGGATCCGCGAGCCGCTGACTCGAACGGGGCCCTGGTGCACGTGGGGCGGCAGCCGATCTACGACCGCAGCGGCGACGTCTTCGCGTACGAGCTCCTCTTTCGGGACACGGCGCACGCGACGGAGGCGACCGCGCGCACCGCGGAGGCCACCGGCCGGGTGATCGTGTCGGCGTTCACCGAGTTCGGCCTGGAGCAGCTCGTCGGCGAGCGGGCCTGCTTCATCAATGTGACCCGGGAGTTTCTCGTCGGCGCCCTCCCCGTGCCGTTCGATCCGCTGCAGTCGGTGCTCGAAATCGTCGAGACCGTGGACGTCGACGACGCGGTGGTCGAGGGGGTCCGGGATCTCGTACACCGGGGATTCACCATCGCGCTGGACGACTTCACCCTGGGCGCGCACGAACGGCTGCTGGAGTTCGCCTCGTACGTGAAGATCGATCTTCTCGACGCCGACCCCGCGATCGTCGCCGCGGCGATGCGGCGGTGTCGCGACCATCCCCACGTGCAGCTGATCGCCGAGCGGCTGGAGGCGGAGGAGCACCTGCAGCGGGCGTTCGACCTCGGGTTCGCCTACTTCCAGGGGCACGTGCTCGGCCGCCCGCACGTGGTCTCGACGGTGAGCCTGTCGCCCGCGCGGATCAACCGCCTGCGGTTGCTGGTCGCCCTGACCGCGCCGGACGTGGACTTCGCCGAGGTGGTCGAGCTCATCACCCAGGATCCCGCGCTGAGCTTTCGGCTGCTGCAGGCGACCAACGCCGCGGCTTCCGGGCTCAAGACCCGGGTGTCGTCGATTCAGGACGCCGCGGTGCTGCTCGGCCTGAACAAGGTCCAGCATTGGGTCACCCTGTCGCTGATCGGCGACCTGGGCGAGGCGACGGAGGACCAGTTGGCCACCACCATGACCCGGGCACGGGCCTGCCGGGCGGTCGCCGAACGCCTCGACGTGCCGGCGGACGCCGCCTTCACCGTCGGCCTGCTGTCCGGAGTCGCCGAGTTGACCGCGCAGTCGTCGGCGGAGCTCGCCGGCCGGCTGCCGCTCTCCCCCGACGTCGCCCAGGCCCTGGCCGGCGGCGCGGGCGAGCTGGGCCGGATCCTGAACGTGGTGCGCGAGTACGAGGACGGCGATCCGGCCGGCCTGGCGGCGATCCTCGGCGCCGACGACGCGGTCCGGACCTACCTGGGCGCCCTGCGCTGGTCCACGGACGTGGTCCGCAGCGTCGACACGGCGACGACCCGGCGGGCCGCGCTGCCCGTCGCACCCTAACCGTCAGGCCGGTACAGCTCAGCCCCGGCGCGCAACGACCGATCTGCTCGGTGACCACACCCGGTGGAGAGGAATCCGATGCCGCAAACAGTCGCCGAACCAGTACTGCCGCGCCGCACGCTGCGGCGTGACGGTCTGATGCTGCTGTCCGCGGCGGTGTCGGCCTGTGCGGTTGCCTGGTTCGCCCTGGTGGCCGTCGCACCGGTGGGCCCGCTCCTCGCGGGCTGGATCCTCAGCCCTCTCTGCGCGCTGTTCCCGGCCGCGCTGTGCTTCCGCACCGGCTACGCCCACGGTGTCGAGCCCGCCGCCGCGTCCTTCTGGCGCAGCGCCGGCCTGGCGCTGACCGTGTTCAGCGGCGCGCTGGTGTGGAGCGCCGCCGCCGCGGCGAACGCCGACGGGACCGTGACGGCCCGATTCAGCGTGCCCAGTGCGGTACTGAAGGCTGTCAGCCTGGCACTGCTGATCTGGCCCCTGCTGCGGCTCCCGCTGGGCACCAAGACCCGGACCCAGCGCGTCGCGCTCTGGCTCGACATCGCCACCTTGATGGCCGGCGCGGCGGTCTTCGTCTGGCACTTCGTCGTCACTCCGGCCCTGGACGACCCGACGCGGACCGGGCTCGCCGTCTTCGCCAGCGTCCCGCTGGTGGCGGCCGGCCTGGTGTGCGTGTTCGTGGTGGCCAAGGTCGCCCTCACCGGGGCGCAGTCGCTGGAACGGGGTGCGCTGCGCCTGCTCGGGGGCGGGTTCTTCTTCGGCATCGTCGGTGCCGGCCTGACCGCCCTGATCGTGCAGCGGCCGTACCTGGACAGCGGCCTGCTCGTCGTCCCCGTCGTCTTCTTCCTGATCGGCCTGGGCGCCCGGCGCCAGTTGACCGTGGCGACCACATCCGACCCGGCCGGGACCCGCGCCGGCGGCCACCGTCGCCGCCGTTACAGCGTCCTGCCCTATGTCGCGGTCGCCGCGACGCACGCGCTCCTGATCACGGCCATGGTGCAGGACAGCACCGACCGGTACCTGATCGCCCACGTCGCCACGGCGCTGACCGGCCTCGTCGTGGTCCGCCAGATCATGGGGTTCCGGGAGAACGAGAAGCTCCTGGCCCGCCTGGGGCTCAAGGAGCAGCGCTTCCGGCTGCTGGTGCAGAACTCCACCGACGTGGTCAGCATCAGCGGTACCGACGGCATGATCGACTACATCAGCGACGCCGTCTACCACGTCCTCGGCCACACCCCCGGCAGCATGCTCCGCACCGACATGACCCCGCTGCTGCACCCGGACGACCTCGAGCAGGTCGCCACCAGCATCGAACACGTGCTCCTGCGGCCGGGCAACACCGCCACCTACCGGGTCCGGATGGCGCACGCCGACGGCACCTGGCGGTGTCTGGAAGTGATCAGTGCGAACCTCAGCGACGAGCCGAGCGTCGCCGGCATCGTCAGCAACGCCCGCGACGTCACCGAGACCATGCAGGTGCAGGAGCGGCTCAGCTACGAGGCCAGCCACGACGCGCTGACCGGGCTCGCCAACCGCACCCTGTTCAGCGACCGGATCAGCGCCAGCATCAGCGAGCCCGGCGCGCCCCGGTCGATCAACCTGGTGCTGATCGACCTCGACGACTTCAAGACCGTCAACGACACGCTCGGCCACCCGGTCGGCGACAGCCTGCTGGTGGCGGTCGCGCGGCGCATGCGCGACAGCGTCCGGCCCACCGACACCGTGGCCCGCCTGGGCGGCGACGAGTTCGCCATCCTGATGGTGGGCCTCGGCAGCGATGCCGTCGACGGCGTGCTGACCCGGATCGCCGACAAGCTGCAGGAGCCGATCGAGGTCGACGGGCACGTGCTGTCGGTGCGCGCCAGCTTCGGCGTCGTCGAGGGCGGCGCCGGCGACGACGCCGCCGACCTGCTGCGGCAGGCCGACATCGCGATGTACGAGGCGAAGGAGCGCGGCGAGGGCGGCCACCAGCGGTACCGCTCCGGCATGCAGGCACGCGGCGCCGAGCGCAACCGATTGACCGCGACCCTGCGCGCCGCCCTCGACGACCAGCAGTTCACGCTGCACTACCAGCCCGTCGTCGCCATGCCCGGCGGCCGCCTCACCGGCGTGGAGGCGCTGGTCCGGTGGCAACACCCGGAGCGCGGACTGCTCGGCCCCGGCGAGTTCATCGCCGACGCCGAGCAGACTGGCATGATCGTGCCGCTCGGCCGCTGGATCCTCCGGGAGGCGTGCCACCAGGCCGCCCGCTGGCAGGCCGAGTGCGGCGACGAGAGCCCGGAGACGGTATCGGTCAATGTCTCGGCACGGCAGTTGCAGGAGCCCGGCTTCGCCGCCGAGGTCGCCGACGCGCTCCGCAGCAGCGGACTTCCGGCGCGCCGGCTCACCATCGAGATCACCGAATCGACCGCGGTCGGCGGCGACGTCACCCAGGCCACCCTGCGCTCGCTGCGGGCCATGGGCGTACGCCTCTCCCTGGACGACTTCGGCACCGGCGCCTCGACGCTCAGCCTGCTCGCCACCTGCCCGGTCGATCAGATCAAGCTCGATCGCTCGTTCGCGCCGGTGCCCGGGCCGGATGCCATCGCCAACGCGGTCGTCCAACTCGCCAAGGCGTTCGGGGTCGAGGTGATCGCCGAGGGCGTCGAAACGGCCGCGCAGGCGCGCCGGCTCCAACACCTCGGCTACGTCCGCGCCCAGGGGTTCCTCTTCGCCCGGCCGATGCCCCCGGCCGCCCTGAGCGAGACCATCAGGCGGCGCGCCGACGACGAACGGACCGCCGCCTGATCCGGGCTGTGATAAGGAGAAACCACCGTTATCCGGGTGGCGGGAGGCGTAGCGTCGGCCAGGTGGGCCGGGGTACTGCGGTGAGCGCTCCACCCGGCGCCGGCGCAGCCGCGCTCGGACGTCGCGCTTCTGGTTCACGCTGCCCGCGGTCCAGGCGCTCGCAGCGACCCGCGACCGCTAGCCCCGCGACCGGAAACGATCATTTTGGCCCTCGGCGCACCGCCCAGGCGGTACCGGTGTGAAATCCGTCCGGGGCCGGGATACCTCTCCAGCCATCCATCATCGCCAATGTTTCCATCGACAATCCCTGGTGCGTAAGCGCCCAGGGCCAGGCCTGCCAGCAATTTGCACGCGGACGGCGTCCATGTTGGTCTGTCGCGGGCGAAGGCATCCAGGCAGCAAAAAATCACCGCCGAGACCCGTCTTTCTCACCAGAAATCGGGCAACGCAGCAGCGGGTCATGTCCTGGAAACGGACAAGACCGGGAAATGTAGCACTCACAGTCTGTTGTTCTTGGATCACTCTCCGTACTCTGTTGGTCAAATAACCATCGATCAACTTCAGCGCAGAGCCGATCGATGGCCTCGACCAGCAGTTATTTCGGGGAGCAGAGCATGGTCATCAAGATTGTCGAGCAGATCAACGACGACGAGATTCTCGAGTCGGCCTGGCAGCTCTACGTCGATGCATTCCGAGAGCTGAACACCCTGGCCGTGCAGCGGCACATGATGTACCGCTCGGAGTTCGACGAGGTGATGAGCGACCAACGCGTCCAGAAGTACCTCTGCCTGGACGACGACGGAACCCTGTGCGGGCTGTCCACGTACACGAATGATCTCGACGCGGTCCCGCTCATCTCGCCGCACTACTTCGCACGTCACTGGCCCGATCACTACGCCGCGCGCAAGATCTGGTACATCGGATTCGTAGCAGTTCACCCCCAAGCGCAAGGTCGTCACATGTTCTCGCAGTTGGTCGAGGAGATGTACGTGATCGCCGCGACGCAGAACGGGCTCGTGGGCATCGACATCTGCACCTACAACGACAACGTGCGGCACATGTCCCACATCTTCCGGTCGATGGTGGAACGCCTCACCGCCAACACGCTCTTCAAGCGGATCGACCAGCAGTCGTATTGGCTGTGGGAATTCCCCAAGGAGGACGAGCTCAGGGCCGCATAGGCACCCTCCACATGGACCACAGCGGTGGTCCGTCATCGGGAAGCTGGATCACCGACCGGCACGTGTAGCCGTGCCGGAGGTAGAGGTCGCGGTTACGGGGATCGTTGGCCTCCAGGTAGGCCGGAATCCCGGCCCGGTCGAGCCGGGCATGGTGGCGCTCGAGGAGTGCGCTGCCGATGCCCTGGTTCTGCCGGTCCGGGTGCACCGCGAGGAATGCCAGATAGTGATGCGGGTCGAACGGATGGTGCGCGCCCAGCGCGGCATCCAACTCCTGCGCGCGGTCGAACGCCGGCCCGGCTAGCTCCTTCAGCCGGGCCTCGTAGTCGTCCGGCGGCGGGATGATCAGCGAGGTCAGCGGGAACCAGAGGGCCACACCGGACAGTCGACCGGTGTCGGACTCCGCGGTGGCGTAGACCTCGCCGTACCGCACCGCGTGCTCGACGAAGATCTCGAAGTAGGCCACGCTCTTCCGCCGACGGACGGCGGGATCGCTGTTGAGCCATCGAGCGACCGGACCGTCCCACATCGCGGCCGCCACCAGAGCGGCGATCTCGGCGGTGTCGACGGGTGCGACATCACGGATCACCAGTTCCTGGATGGCGTAGGTCATCGGGATCCTCTCTCGCTAGCTGGGCTGGACGGTCAGTACTGGTATCCGCGGGCCCCGACCGGTTCATGTGTCCCTTTGGTCAGGGGTGGACCTTCCGGCGCGGCGACCACCCGCCCATCGGCGCCCCGGCCGATCGCCGCATACGCCTCCGGTCGGGCCGCGCGCATGGTCAGCGCCCAGACGACCCCGATCAGCGCCACGCCGCAGTACGCCACCGGGATCAGCCACTGGAACGCCGAGTCCCCGTCGACCTGCAGCAGCTCACCGAAGCCGATCACGGTCACCCCGAGGACGGCGCTCAGCAGCACGAACGCGAGGAACGGGGCAATCTGCGCACGCCAGGCGTTCTCCCGCCCGCGATGGCGGACGAAGAAGGCGAGCACGGCGAACGACGCGCTCCACATCAGAATGAGCACCCCGAGGCCGCCGATCGTGGTGAGCCACGCGAAGACGTAGATCAGCGGGTCGGCGCCGGCCGCGGCGTAGGCGACGAGGACCCCGAGCGCCAGCACGCTCTGGGTGATCGAGCCGAGCAGCGGCGCGCCGGTGCGGGGGTGCGTGTGCCCCCACGCCGCCGGCAGCACTCCCTCGCGGCCCAGGGCGAACTGATAGCGGGCCACGGCGGCGTGGAACGCGAGCAGGGCGGCGAAGACGCTCGTCATGAAGAGGATGTAGCCAACGTCGACGAGCACCCGGGGCAGGTGCGGGCTGACGAGGGCGAACACCATGTCGGTGCGGTTCTCCTGGGCCACCGCGACGACCTGAGTCGGCCCGGTCGCCACCGACATCGCCCAGGCGGACAGGCCGCAGAGCAGGCCGGCCAGCAGGACGGCCAGGTGGGTGGCGCGGGCGATGGTCCGGCGCGGGTCCTTGGCCTCCTCGGACAGCACCACCGTCGCCTCGAAGCCGACGAACCCGGCGATCGCGAGCACCAGCATCGGGCCCACGTCGGGGGTGAACAGCGGCCCCGGCGACAGCGTCGAGAAGCTGACGTCGCCGCCCGCGGGATTGGCGATCATCACCAGGTCATAGATCAGCACGACGCTGATCTCGGCGATCAGCAGGACACCGAGGACCTTGCCGCTGAGATCCACCCAGAGCAGGCCCAGGACCGCCACCAGGGCCCAGGCCACCAGCGCGCAGGTAAACCAGCCCACCTGCAGCCCCAGGGCCGCCAGAATGGACGAGGAGGCGGAGCCGAAGAGTCCGAACAGGCCGATCTGCATGAGCGAGTACGCCGGCAGCGCGACGAACGCCGCGCCGACGCCGGTGATCCGCCCAAGCCCATGGCTGATGTACGCGTAGAAGGCGCCCGAGTTCACGATGTGCCGGCTCATGGCCACGAAGCCGACCGTGAAGATGGACAGAATGCCGGCCACGACCAGGTAGACCACCGGCACCGCGGTGTTGCCGATGATGGCGTAGATCGTCGAGATGGCCCCGATGATCACGGTCAAGGGTGCGGCGCCGGCCACGCCGAAGAACACCACCGAGGGCACGCCAAGGCGATTCCGGGCCAGGGCACTCGAGATGATGTCCGGCTCGGCAAGGTCCTTACGCGCCATCAGCAGCCTCCCGGCCCATTGGTCGAAGTTGTCAGGTCGCCGGTGGTGGCGTCCACGAGAGCTCACCGGCGGCCAA